>Ga0335078_10007400_pt1 | contig 16288 bp, 12 predicted proteins | sample Lox_Sample_32_FD_206711 | JGI IMG/M metagenome (GOLD analysis project Ga0335078, IMG submission 206711) | Soil microbial communities from Loxahatchee National Wildlife Refuge, Florida, United States - Lox_Sample_3.2 | ecosystem: Environmental > Terrestrial > Soil > Wetlands | place: USA...
CACCAACGTCTGTTCCCGCGCCGGCTGGCCGGCAGGGTAAGGGAATCGTACTGCCGGCGGGCGGTGGCCGGCCTGCCGGGCCGGGAGACTAAGCGGGGCGGAGCGCGACGACCCCGTCGTAAGAGGGGTGCACGACTGAATTGTGAGGTGCTTGACTTTGCGCAGGTCACGCGGATAGCCCGAGTGATGTTGTCACTCAGATTCCGAATACCACGAGGTCAGGAGCAACCCAGGGGCCGGAGGCATGATCCTCGGGTCGTAGCTGCTCATGAAGCCGGGCTGCGATCGGCCATCTGACAGGCACGGCAACTCAGACAGCCAGGCCAGAGCCACTCTCAAGATCATCTCCAACAATCCTGACGTGCACCCGTCGTAAGAGAACAGCGAGAAGTTCTGTCGGTGCCTGCTGGTAGGCTGGCTCAGCCGCGCAGGGCCACGGTGGGGGCGATGCGCGGCCCCTCCTGTCACGGAGAGACCGTGACCGCGTCAGTCCAGAGGAGGCAGGGTAAGCGCATGCGCCACTACGAGATGATGGTCATCCTCGATCCCGCGCTTGAGGAACGTACCGTCCAGCCGTCGCTCGAGCAGTTCCTGAATGTGGTCACGACCTCCGGCGGCACCGTGGACAAGGTGGACGTCTGGGGCCGACGGCGGCTCGCCTACGAGATCGATAAAAAGTCAGAGGGCATCTATACCGTCATAGACATGACGGCAGAGCCGGACACCGTCAAGGAACTCGACCGCCAGCTCAACCTGAACGAGGCGGTCTTGCGAACGAAGATCATGCGGCCGGACCAGAGATGACCGTAAGGCCGGGGCCGAGCCCGACCTTACACCCGAGCGACCGGGAGGACCCCGATGGCAGGCGACACCCAGATAACCATCGCCGGCAACCTTGTCGACGACCCGCAGCTCCGCTACACCCCGACCGGCCAGGCCGTGGCCAACTTCCGGGTGGCCTCGACGCCGAGGTTCCGCGACAACGCGACCGGCGAGTGGAAGGACGGCGACTCGCTGTTCCTGTCCTGCAACGTATGGCGGCAGGCAGCCGAGAACGTCGCCGAGTCACTGCAGCGCGGCATGCGGGTCATCGTGTCCGGGCGGCTTCGGCAGCGGTCCTACGAGACCAAGGAAGGCGAGAAGCGCACGGTCTATGAGATCGAGGTGGACGAGGTCGGTCCGTCGCTGCGCAACGCGTCGGCCAAGGTCACCAGGTCCAGCCGGTCCACCGGGGGCAGCGGGTTCGGCGGCGGCCAGTCCGGCGGCGGCGGCAGCCAGCCCGGGTATGGTGGAGGCGGCGGCCGGCCTCCCGAGGACCCGTGGGCGTCCGATTCGGGCGGCGACGGATTCTCCGACGAGCCTCCGTTCTGAGCACCGGGTGGCTCCCGCCACCTGACCTGACCGAACCACCCTTTCACCGACCATCCCCGCCCCGGGCGGGGCTCTGCTGAGGAGCACCACGATGGCCAAAGCGCCCATACGCAAGCCCAAAAAGAAGGTCTGCCTGTTCTGCCAGGAGAAGATCGCCCACGTGGACTACAAGGACACGGGGCTGCTGCGAAAGTTCATTTCCGATCGCGGCAAGATCCGGGCCCGACGGGTTTCCGGCAATTGCACGCAGCACCAGCGCGACGTCGCCACGGCGATCAAGAACGCGCGCGAGATGGCGCTGCTGCCGTACACGAGCACGGCACGATAAGCCGAGGGGAGGCAGCGCACCAATGAGCGGTACGCCAATGAAGCTCATCCTGACCCAGGAGGTCACCGGCCTGGGCGCCCCCGGCGACGTGGTCGAGGTGGCGGGCGGCTACGGCCGCAACTACCTGGTGCCACGCGGGCTCGCGATGCGGTGGACCCGCGGGGCGGAGAAGCAGATCGAACTGATCAAGCGCGCACGATCGGCCCGGGAGATCCGGGGACTCGATGACGCCAGGGAGGCCGCGACCCGGCTGGCTTCGCTGCAAGTGCGGCTGCAGACCCGAGCGGGCGGTGGCGGCCGGTTGTTCGGCTCGGTGTCGACCAGTGACATCGCGGCCGCCGTGAAGGCCGCGGGCGGGCCGGAACTGGACCGGCGTCGCATCGAGATCAAGAACCCGATCAAGACCGTCGGCGCACACCAGGTCACGGTGCGGCTGCACCCCGAGGTCACCGCGACGCTGGACGTCGAGGTCGCCGGAACCTGATGTTCCGGCGGGCTGGCCCGCCGGCGGGCCTGGCGTCCGGCCGGCAGCCTCGGCCGGCGGGCCTGGCGTTCCGGCGGGCTGGCCCGCCTGATCTTCCGGGCCGCGGGAGCCTGACCCGCCCGGCCTCGTGCCGCGCTGCGCGCTCCGCGTCTAACCGGGTGGTGCGGCCAGCCATCTTCGCCACCCGTCCGGGGCGGCTCGCCCGATGGCGCGGCGCGCCCCGGGCGGCTGACCCGGCCCCATATCGCGTCTGCGCCGGTAAGCCAGGCCGTGCATTCCTGAGGCAGCCGCGCCGCGCGTTTCGCACCGTTAACCAGTTCATTTGCATCGCGCCTTTTCCTGTTTGCCTTTCTGGCCGCGAGCGCGGAGATTTCGCGAGCCAGGGCCGCTCCCACACCGGTCACCTCTTGACCACGGCAGATTAACCGCCGTATTTACCGACAACTATCCGTGATCAAGAGGAATCCGCCACATCTAGATATCCAGGGAGCCGTTTCGCCAGCTCGGGATCGGCGTCGGCCACCATGGCCCAGATCGCGGCTAGCCGGGCGGCCAGATCGCCAACGGTCGAGGCGTGGCCACCACCTGTCTGGGCCGAATTGCCTGGCCGGAGTGAGGTCGCTTCGCCATCCCGCCGCCGGGCCGCGCTGCCTCGCTGGCCGGAACTCACGACGTCACTCAGGTCCTCGGCCGCCTCTTCCGGCCGGCTGTTCTTCTCCCCGTCAGCCGGTGTCGCGGCCGCGTCCCCCTGATCGCGCGGGCTCGCGCCCGCGTCGCCCTCACTGCCCGCCTGACCAGCCAGTTCTTCAATAGCCAGGCAGATCCGGGCTAGCTGCGCGGCCATCGTCGAACACATGACCGAATCCTAGAGACTTCCCGGCCTGGCCGTCCCTCAAACGGCCGTATCGAGCCCACCGGTCAGCCTTGACCGCCCCCGCCCGGGCGGCGCGTCCGGCCTTCGTCCGCCTTTCGCCCGGACGCGGCGGCCCTCGTCCCGCCCGCCCGGGCCTCGTCCTTCCCGATGCAGCCTTGCCTTTCCGCGGTCCGGCTCGAGCGGGCCGGACCGCGCCGCCACGGGCCGGCCCCGCGATCTCCGGGACGGGGCGACCCCGCAGCCGGCGCCACGCCGCGTTCTGGCCGCATCCCTCAGCGAGCCCGTGGAACCTGACATCTAACGTCGCACGTGAAATTCCCAATGTGGATAACTTCCGGCCATTGTGGACGGCCATGCGCGCCAGAACTTTTTCCTGCGCACAACCAGTGGACGGCATAATCGCAGGCAGGTGTGTCCTTCTGGCGCGCTGGCCGAGAATATCCACAGTGCCATCCCCATGCTGCGCACAGCGATGGCGGCGTGTCTGCACAGGCTGTCCACAACCCTGTGCACAGCGGCGCTGGACGTCATCGGACAGTCCGGCAAGACTGTCCGAGCCATCCGGTAGAACGGACTCAATGGCCCGCGCGGGTAACCGCGGGAATGCGCCGCAATGGGGGAGGTGCCTGGGTGAGCGTCGCGGAGATAGCCCCCCGCGGCGAGGAGTTCGAGCGGACCCCCCCGCACGACCTCGCTGCGGAGCAGTGCGTCCTGGGCGGGATGCTGATGTCCAAGGACGCCATCTCCGACGTGCTCGAGGTGATCCGGCCGAGCGACCACTACCGGCCCGCGCACCAGATCGTGCATGAGATCATTCTCGACCTGTACGGCCGCGGCGAGCCCGCCGACCCGGTCACGGTGGCGAACGAGCTGACCAAGCGGGGCGAGATCGCGCGGGTGGGCGGCGCGCCGTACCTGCACACGCTGATGGCCTGCGTGCCCACCGCCGCGAACGCCGGCTACTACGCCCGCATCGTCCGCGAGCGGGCCATCCTGCGCCGCCTGGTCGAGGCCGGGACCCGCATCGTCCAGCTCGGCTACTCCGGCGACGGAGACGCCGATGAGATCGTCGACCGGGCGGAAGCCGAGGTCTACGGGGTCACCGACCGCCGGGTCAGCGAGGACTACCTGGCGCTGTCGGAGATCATGCCTGGCGCGCTCGACGAGATCGAGGCCATCGGCAGCCGGGGCGGGGCCCTGACCGGCGTCCCCACCGGGTTCGCCGACCTGGACGCGCTGACCAACGGGCTGCACCCGGGCCAGATGGTTGTTATCGCTGCCCGACCGGCTTTGGGCAAGGCCCTTGCTCTTTCTACTCCGCTGCCAACCCCCTCTGGCTGGACGACGATGGGCGAGGTCCGGGTCGGGGACTGGCTGCTGGGCGCGGACGGGAAGCCCACCAGGGTGGCGGCAGCCACCGGCGTGATGGAGGGGCGGCCGTGCTACGAGGTGGAGTTCAACGACGGCACGGTGATCGTTGCCGATGCTCAGCATGAGTGGCGAACCGACGCTCGCGCAGCCCGGCGTCAAAGATCCGGGAAGCGGCCCAAGAATGCCTCGGCCACCGCTGTGCATGATCCTCTTGTCACGACGGAGCAGATCGCGGCGACCCTGAAGGTCGGCGGCGATATGCGCCCTAACCATTCGGTCGCCACCGCACAACCGCTCTGCCTGCCGGACGCGGGCCTGCCGCTGCCGCCGTACGTGCTCGGGGTATGGCTGGGTGATGGCAGCAGCTTCAGCGCAGAATTCACATCCGCGGACCCCGAGATATCCATGCTCGTGGATGGCCAGGGCATCGGAGCAACGAAGCTAAAGAGCCGCCTTCGGCTCGAAGTGCTCGCCAATAAGCACATCCCGGCGCGGTACCTGCGTGCTTCGGAGCGCCAGCGTCGCGCATTGCTCGCAGGGCTGATCGATGCCGATGGCACGGTCGGCCGGACCGGCTCGGTTCATTTCGCCGTTACCTCCCGGCGGCTCGCTGAAGATTTTCGCGAACTTGTGCACAGTCTTGGTTACCGCTGTGGCTGGAGCCAGAAGCGGGTCCGCGGCCGGACGCCCGACTCATCGATTGCCTATACGGTCACGTTCACTACCAGCGACGATGTATTCTGGCTCGAACGCAAGCGGATTATGCACAAAGAGCGGCGTCCGCAGGGCAGGACGCCGCGAATGCGCCAGCGGCTCATCACGGCCGCGCGCGCAATACCGAGTGTGCCAGTGCGTTGTGTCCAGGTGGACAATTCAGATCAGATGTACTTGGCCGGCCGGTCGATGATCCCCACCCATAACTCGACGCTGGCTCTCGACCTGGCCCGCGCGGCCTCGGTCAAGGCCGGGCTGACAGCGGTGATCTTCAGCCTGGAGATGAGCCGCAACGAGATCACCATGCGGCTGCTCTCGGCCGAAGCACGGGTCTCGCTCCACTCGATGCGCACCGGGCAGCTCGGCGAGGAGGACTGGACCCGGCTGGCCCGGCGGATGAGCGAGGTGGTGGATGCGCCGCTGTTCATCGATGACTCACCGAACATGTCGATGATGGAGATCCGGGCGAAGTGCCGCCGCCTCAAGCAGCGGCATGACCTGCGCCTAGTGATCATCGACTACCTGCAGCTCATGAGCTCCCCGAAGCGAGTCGAGAACCGGCAGCAGGAGGTGTCGGAGTTGTCCCGCTCGCTCAAGCTGCTCGCCAAGGAGCTCAACGTACCCGTCGTCGCCGTCGCCCAGCTGAACCGCGGCCCCGAGCAGCGGTCGGACAAACGCCCGCTTCTGGCCGATTTGCGCGAAAGTGGCAGTATCGAGCAGGATAGTGACGTCGTGATACTTTTGCACCGAGAAGATGCTTATGAGCCGGAGTCGCCGCGGGCGGGCGAGGCGGACTTCATCGTAGCCAAGCACCGTAACGGCCCGACCGCCACGGTCACGGTCGCGTTCCAGGGCCACTACAGCCGCTTCACAGACATGGCCAGGATCTGATCAGCTGTTGGTTGTAGGGTCTCTTTTTCGGCTGCACTTTCTCAAAGACGACTGCACCGAGGCCGCACTTGTGCAGAATTTTTGGCTCAGTCCCAACCACAACTGTGACCGATAGTTGGCGGATGTGATTCTTAGTGGGCGGAGCGCTCAGAGGATGAGCAGAGGTTCCGGACCGGCGCTATGGCCTGCGCGCGATCACGATCAGTTCAGGGGAGCCGACGGCTGGGGTGGTTCGGTCCCAGTCGCCGTAGACGTGCTGGACGTCGAAGCCGGCGAGAACGAGGGTGAATGGAAGGCCGGCTCGGCCGGGCTGCCCCTAGAGTGACGTGGTGAAGCTTCTCCTTACCGATTCTGGTGTCAGGAACGAGAGCATTCTGGCGGCGCTGGTCGATCTCTTGGGCAAGCCGGTCGCCGAGGCCAGCGCCCTCTGCATCCCCACCGCAGGGTACGGAGGCCCGTACGGGGAGCCGGGCGGGCCGTGGCGTTTCACCAGCGGGAGGTCCTCCAGTCCCATGACCGGGCTGGGGTGGAAGTCGGTGGGCGTGCTGGAGCTCACCGCGCTGCCCGGCATCGACAAGGAGCGCTGGGTCTCCTGGGTCCGGGAAGCAGACGCCCTGCTGGTGAACGGCGGCGACCCGCTGTACCTGTGCCACTGGATGCGGGAGTCCGGACTGGCCGGCCTCTTCCCGTCGCTGCACGACACGGTTTACGTCGGGCTCAGCGCCGGGAGCACGGTGCTGACTCCCCGGACCGGGTATGAGTTCGTCGACTGGCAGCCGCCCGCTGGTGACGACAGCATGCTGGGAGTCGTCGATTTCTGCATCTTCCCGCACCTCGACCTCCCGGACCGTCCGGACAAGAGCCTGGCCGAGGCGGAACGCTGGGCCGCCCGGATAAAGGGCCCGGCATACGCCACGGACGCTCAGACCGCCATCAAGGTGACCGACAGCAGCATCGAGGTCGTCTCCGAGGGCCACTGGAAGCTGCTCAGCCCAGCATCATGAACGCCGGCGACCGTGAGCCCGCGGCCGACGCGGTCCTCGGCGGTGCGTGTCGCGCTTGATCTGTGCCACACTCACTGAGATGATGCACGCAGAACATCCATGCGAACATAAGTTCGATATCGGGGAGTAGCATGGAGGTCACTGACCAGCAGCGAAGGCTGCTCGAACTGTGTGCGATCCGGGTCGACGGCGTGAGCGTCGACTGGAGTCTCATCGCCCGCCAGGCGCAAGATCCCACGGGCCTTGACGACCTGTTCCGTGGGGTTATCACCGAGAAGTCTGCCGCAGCCACACGATCACGTCCGGTCTTGACCGCCGGGCTTCACCGTTTGCCTGCGCTGGCAGAGCGCGTCAGCGCGGAGCTTGAGGCTGCGTCCAGCGCTGGAGCCAGGCTGGTCACGGTGCTCGACCGGGACTACCCGGCAAACCTGCGCCTGATTCCCAACCTTCCGCCGTTCCTGTTCTACCGCGGCGAACTCAGCGACGAGGATGCCCGCTCGGTCGCCGTCGTCGGCACGCGACAGGCCAGCGAGGACGGGATCCGCCGCGCGGCGACCATGTCGAAGCTGCTCGCCGGCCAGGGAGTGACCGTGGTGTCCGGTCTGGCGAAAGGCATCGATACAGCCGCACACCGCGCCGCTTTGGATGCGGACGGCCGGACCATCGCGGTGCTGGGTACGGGGATCACCAGGTGCTATCCCGGTGAGAACCGCGACCTGGCCGAGGCGATCACAGGTAGCGGCGTGCTTGTGTCGCAGTTCTGGCCGACCAGCCCGCCAAGCAGGTTCACCTTCCCACGCCGCAACGTTGTTACATCAGGGATCAGCCAGGGCACCATCGTGATTGAGGCAACCAGTACCTCTGGTGCCAAGATGCAGGCGAGGCTTGCCCTCGACCATGGCAAGAAGGTGTTCCTCATCCGCTCCCTCGTCACCTCCCAGCCCTGGGCCAAGGACTACGTCGGCATGCGCGGCGCGATCGAGGTAGGCGACGTTGACGAGGTGAGCACCCAGCTCGCCGCGCCCGAACGGGTCCGGCAGGCGACCGAGCAGCAACACCAGTTGACGCTCTCTTACCTATGAGCAGCCGGTGGACAACCCCATCGTCGTGCTTCCCGCCGGGGAACCACCCGGGTTCCCCCAGTGCCCAACGTGCCCATATCGCCTCATGGGCCCGGCCTGGATTTGCGTGGCATGCGCCAGCAAGACCTTAGAGGCGATCGCCCCGCGGGCGTGCCCGGTCTGCAGCCAGCGGCTGGACGACGACAGCGCCTGCCGGAACTCGCTGTGCCGGGAGCGGAACCGGCGCGTCGAGCGCATTGACGCGATCGCTTACCACTCGGGCGCCCTGCAGGACAAGATTCACAGCTACAAGTACGAGGGCAAGACTGGCTGGTCGCTGATCTTCGGCCGGCTGCTGGTCGGCTGGCTTGAGGCTCACGCCGAAGGCGATCCTCCCAACCTGATCGTCGCGAACCCCACCTACATCGGCCCGGGCCAGCCGGGTCCTGGCCACATCGAGGGAATCATCAGGTCGGCCGCTACAGCCGACTACGACGGGCGCTGGGCCTTCGACACCAGCACCCCTGCGGCGATCATCAAAAAACAGACAACGGACAAGTCGGCCGGAAAGGGCCTTGCCGAGAAACGGGCAGCCGCAGCAGCCCTACGCCAAGTCCTGGACGTCCCCGACCCCGCCCGCACACGCGGGCGCGACATCCTGGTGTTCGACGACGTGTGCACCACCGGATACCAGCTCAGCGCGGTCGCCGACTGCCTGCTCGACCAAGGTAAGGCGGCCCGCGTCCGCGCACTGGCCCTGGCCCGAGCGCCGTGGCAGTGAGCGCAGCATCGATGCCCCGCTCTGCGAAGAAATGCCATGAAACTGAGGCTGAGCGGGAGTGGCCACGGGTGAGACATCCGAGAACCCGCAGGTCACGGAAGATCAACATGTCGCTGGTATCGCCCGCTACGAGGCGCAGATCGCCCAGGCCATCCCCGCCGCCGACGCGGACCTGCGAGCCGCGATCATCAGCGCCATCACCCTCGGCATCACGGTCTCGCGGCACCTCGTCAAGTCCGACGATCTCGCCACCGCGGATCCGGCACAGGTCATCCGGCTGCTGCGTCCCTGTGTGCTTTCGCTGGCCGCCCGCCCCGACCAGCCGGTCAGCACAGGCTAGAAACGGCTCGGGCCAGGCGAATGATGCCGTCTGTGATTGCCCGCTCGTTGAGGTTCGAGTAGCCAAAGATGAGGCCGCCCCGCGGCGCGGGCGACAGCCGGTAAGGCGACACGCCGGCGACGGCGACTCCTGCACGGGCCGCCGCCGCGATCACCGTCGCCTCCTCGAGATCCTGCGGCAGCCACGCGACCAGGTGCAGGCCAGCGGCGATCCCGGCCGGCCGCAGTTCGGGCAGGTGCTGGGCCAGCGCGGTCAGGAGCGCGTCGCGGCGGGCGCGATACACGGGGCGCATGCGCCGCAGATGGCGATCGAACTCGCCCCGGGAGAGGAAATCAGCGAAGGTCAGCTGGTCCAGGATGGGGGAGCCGCGGTCGGCCAGCAGCTTGGCCTCGGCGAACGGCTCGACGAGATCCCGCGGCAGGATGAGCCATCCGAGCCGGAACCCGGGCGCCAGGGTCTTGCTCGCGGTCCCCGCGTAGGCGACCCGGTGGGGATCCAGGCCTTGCATGGCACCGACCGGGGCCCGGTCGTAGCGGTATTCGGCGTCGTAGTCATCCTCGAGGACCAGCGCCCCGGTCCGCTGCGCCCACCCGAGCACCGCGGCGCGCGCCCGGGGGGAGAGCACACCCCCGGTCGGCCACTGGTGCGATGGAGTCAAGATGAGGACATCGGCATCGAGTTCGGCCACGGCGTCCACGCGCACGCCGTCATCGTCCACCGGCACGCCGGCCACATTCAGGCCCAGCGCCTGCGCGATGGGACGGGCATCGTCAGAGGCCGACGGGTCCTCGACGGCCACCGTTTTGGCGCCGCGAGCGGCCAGCACTCCCATCAGCAGCGCCGCCGCCTGCGCGTAGCCGCTGGTGATGACGATCGTCTCGGGATCGGCGTTGGTCCCCCGCACGCGGTTGAGGTAGGCGGCGAGCGCCGACCGAAGCTCCACCGCCCCGCGGCCGTCGAGGTAGCCCAGACGCTCGTCGGCGGCCTGGGTGAGAACGCGGCGCACGGAGCGCAGCCAGGCCGCCCGGGGGAACGCCGCGACGTTGCCGCGGCCGTAGCCGAAGTCGACCACAGGGCGATCCCGCCGGGCCGGAGCCGGCCGCCCGGACCCGGGTGCGGCGCCTGGCGAAACCGCGGCCGCGGCGGGCGCCACCTGCGTGTAGCCGCCGCTGCGGCTGGTCAGGTATCCCTCGGCGACGAGCTGCGCATAGGCCTCGACCACGACACCGCGCGTGACACCCAGCTCAGCCGCCAGGGCGCGGGTCGGCGGTAGCGCAACGCCGGCGGGCAGGGCTCCCGAGCGAATCCGCCCGCGGATCGACGCCTCGATCTGGCGGTGCAGCGCGTTCCGGCCGTTACGGTCCAGGTCGATCGCCAGCTCCGAGACGGGCGACAAATTGGTCCTCAAATCTGACACAGAAATGGACCTTACCATGGGGACCGATTCCTATGAGCCTGGTGCCATGACGACTACAGCATGGCTCCCCGCCACCATCCGCCGTTCGCACTTCGATGGTCAGGTCCTCACTCCCGGCACCCCCGGCTACGACCCGGCCCGGTCGGTCTGGAACGCGATGATCGATCACCGCCCGGAACTGATCGCCCGCTGCGCCTCGGTCGGCGACGTCGTCACCGCGGTGCGCGCCGCCCGCGAGGGCGACCTGGAGATCGGCGTCCGTTGCGGCGGTCACAACATCGCCGGCCTCGCCGTCCCGCGCGGCGGACTCATGATCGACCTCACCGCGCTCGGCCGTGTCACCGTCGATCCGGTCACGCGGCGGGCCCGGGTGCAGGGCGGCGCGATGCTCGGCACCCTGGACCGTGCCACGCAGCCCTTCGGCCTCGCCACAACGGCCGGCAACGTCTCGCACACCGGCGTCGGCGGGCTGACCCTGGGCGGCGGCATGGGCTGGCTGGCGCGCCAGCACGGTCTCGCCTGCGACAACGTCGTGTCCTGCACCGTCGTCACCGCGGACGGCGACATCGTGCGCGCGTCCGCCGATGAACGCCCGGACCTGTTCTGGGGCCTGCGCGGCGGCGGCGGCAACTTCGGAATCGTCGTCGAGTTCGAGTTCCGGCTGCATCCCGTCGGCACGCGCGCCCTGGTCGCGGAGCTCACGTTCCCGCTCGATCGCGCCGCCGCGGCGCTGCGCGGCTGGCGCGACCTAGCCGAGGAGGCCGCCCGCCCCGCCACGATGACCGCCGAGATCTCCGGCGGCACCGTCACCCTCGGGTACGTGTGGGTGGGCGACCCGGAGGCCGGCCGGGCGATGCTGCCGGCGCTGCGCTCCACCGGCGTGCCGGACGGCGAAGTCGCGCGCGAGCTCTCCTACACCGAACTCCAGACCCGCGAGGACAGCATCGAGGCCTACGCGTACCGGCGCTACTGGAAGGGCCACTACCTCCCCGAACTGTCCGACGGCGCGATCGGGGAGCTCGTGGACCGCGACCCGGCGGACGTCACCCTGCCGGGCGTCAGCCTCCAGGCTTACGGCGGCGCGATCGCCGACGTCGACGATGACGCGACCGCGTTCAGCCATCGCCGCACGCGCTTTGAGTACGTCGCCGCCGTGAAATGGAGCGATCCTGCCGAGGACATCCTGCGGATGGGAGCAGCACGGCAGGCAGCGGCCAAGCTTGATCCGTTCGCCGCGGGCGCCTACGTCAACGCGCTCAGCGACGAGGGCGCGCCGGGCGTGCGCCGCGCCTACTCCGAGGTCAAGCGCGCGCGCCTGACCCAGGTCAAGGACGCCTACGACCCGGACAACATCTTTCACCTCAACCACAACATCAAGCCCACCGGCCGCGCGGGTCGCCTGGCAGACAGCTACGGGCGGGCTTGATCCCAGCCGCAGGCGGGACGGACCGTGACCCGCGGGAGGCTTACGTGCTACGCCCGCCCACAGGGGGCTGCTGGGAGTCCCGCCTGGTTGTAGGTTCTCGATAGACACGTCCTCTCGTCAGAAGAGATGCTCCGGCAATGTGGCGCGCAACCGGCATCATCTTTTGGCCAGTTTCTACAAGTTCCGGCGCGCGGCATGGTCGGCTGCGGCATTTCACCGCTGAGAGCGGTGTACGAGAGTGTTCAGTCTGGGAGCGGATTGCGTCCGTTCAGTCCGCCCAGCACGTATCTGCCACAGGAGAGTCGGCCCGTGTTCAGTCGCGTCGCCATCGTCAACCGCGGAGAGGCCGCGATGCGGCTGATCAATGCTGTCCGGGAGCTCTCTGCGGCGGCCGGGACGCGGATCGAGACCGTCGCCTTCTGCACCGATGCTGACCACGCGGCCACCTTCGTCCGCGAAGCCGACCTGAGCTATGACCTCGGCCCGGCGTCCGCCCGGCCGTACCTGGACCTGGCGGTGCTGGAGCGGGCGTTGTGCGAGAGCGCCGCGGACGCGGCGTGGGTCGGCTGGGGATTCGTCGCCGAGGTCCCCGCGTTCGCTGAGCTGTGCGAGCGGCTCGGGGTGGCGTTCGTCGGCCCGACCGCCGAGGCGATGCGCAAGCTAGGCGACAAGATCGGCTCCAAGTTGCTCGCCGAGGAGGTCGGCGTCCCGGTCGCGCCGTGGAGCCGCGGCGCGGTGGACGACCTGGACGCCGCCGTCCGCGTCGCGCGCGAGATCGGGTACCCGGTGATGCTCAAGGCGACCGCGGGCGGCGGGGGGCGGGGTATCCGGGTGATCACATCCGCCGAGCAGCTCTCCCAGGTCTATGAACGCACCCGGATGGAGGCCGAGCGTGCCTTCGGCAGCGGCGTGGTGTTCCTGGAAAGCCTGATCACCGGCGCGAGGCACGTCGAGGTGCAGGTGGTCGGCGACGGCCAGGGCGCAGCGTGGGCCCTCGGCGTGCGCGACTGCTCGGTGCAGCGGCGCAACCAGAAGGTGATCGAGGAGTCCGCGTCGCCCGTGCTGACTGCGGCGCAGGCCGACGAGCTCAAGGCGGCCGCCGAGCGGCTGGCGCTGGCGGTCGGGTACCGGGGCGCGGGCACGGTCGAGTTCCTGTATCACCCGGCCGAGAAGCGGTTCGCCTTCCTGGAGGTGAACACCCGGCTGCAGGTCGAGCACCCGGTCACCGAGCTGACCACCGGAATGGACCTGGTGAAGGCGCAGCTGCACGTCGCCGCGGGCGGAAACCTGGAGGGCAGGCCGCCCGCCGAGACCGGACATGCCATCGAGGCGCGGCTCAACGCCGAGGACCCGGACCGCGACTTCGCCCCGTCACCGGGCCGCATCGTCCGCCTGGACCTGCCCGCCGGTCCCGGCATCCGGGTGGACACCGGGGTCAGGGAGGGCGACTCCATCCCCGCCGATTTCGACTCGATGATTGCGAAGATCATCGCGTATGGCCGGGACCGTGACGAGGCACTGAGCAGGCTGCGCCGCGCGATGACGCAGACCACGGTGATCATCGCCGGCGGCGCGACGAACAAGAGCTTCGTGCTCGAGCTGCTCGACCAGCCCGAGGTGACCGACGCGACCGCGGACACCGGCTGGATCGACCGGGTTCGCGGTGAGGGCGGGCTCGTTGCGCGGCGGGGTTCTGCGGTCGCCGTGGCCGTCGCGGCGATCGAGGCCTACGAGGATGCCGAGAACGTCGCCCGGCAGCGGCTGCTGTCTACCGCGCACGGCGGCCGCCCGCAGGTCCAGCTGGACACCGGCCGCCCCGTCGAGCTCAAGCTGCGTGGCATCGGTTACCGGGTGCACGTCGGCCATGTCGCGCCGCACCTGTTCCGCGTCGCGATCGCGGCGGGCAACGGCCGCCCGCAGGCGGCGGACGTCGAGATCGAGCGCTTCGACCCGCAGGCCGGCCAGGCCGTCGTCAACGGCCGGCGTTTCCGGCTGGTCAGCAGCGCGCACGGGCCAGCGCACATCGTCGAGGTGGACGGCGTGGCGCACCGGGTCAGCCACGACGAGGGCGGCGTGGTCCGCGCTCCCGCGCCCGCACTCGTGGTCGCGTCTCCGTTGCGGGCGGGAGCCGAGGTGGAAGCCGGCGCACCCGTGCTGGTGCTGGAGTCGATGAAGATGGAGACGGTCCTGCGTGCTCCCTTCCGCGCGCGGCTGCGCGAGTGCCTGGTGGCGGTGGGCAGCCAGGTCGAGACCGGGGAGCCGTTGCTACGGCTGGAGCCGCTCGACGCCGGCGACGACGCGGGCGCCGAGCAGGACACGCCCGCCGCCGGGCAGGACACGCCCGGCGCGTACCTCGACCTGCCCGCAGAGCCCGCGGGCGCGTCAGCGGCCGAGCGGGTCGAAGCCGGGCTGCGCGACCTGCGCGGGCTGCTGCTCGGTTACGACGCTGACCCGCAGGACGGCCACCGGGTGCTGGACGGTTACGTCGCGGCCAGGTCCGAGGTGGGGCATGGCAACGACAGGCCGCTGGCCGGAGAGATCGGGCTGCTCGAGGTGTTCGCCGACCTGTTCGAGCTGACCCGCAACCGCCCAGCGGGTGCGGACGTCCTGACGGACACCCAGGTGCGCAGTCCTCGCGAGTACTTCCACACCTACCTGCAGAGCCTCGACGCCGAGCGGGCCGGGCTGCCCGAGGCTTTCCAGCACCGGCTCACCAAGGTGCTCGGCCACTACGGCGTGACCAGCCTGGAGCGCAGGCCCGAACTGGAGGACGCGGTCTTCCGGATCTTCCTGGCGCAGCGCCGGTCGGCAACGGATGTCGCCATCGTCATCACGCTGCTGCGGCACTGGCTGACCGATCCGGTGCCGGGCGAGCCGCTGCGAGAGACCGCCGGCCTGACCCTGGAGCACCTGATCGGGGTCACCCAGCTGCGCTTCCCCGTGGTCGCTGACCTGGCTCGTTCGGTGGTTTTCCGGTGGTTCGCGCAGCCCATGCTGCGCCGGAACCGGGCCCGGGTCTACGCGGGCGTGCGCAGGCACCTCCGCTACCTGGACGCCAACCCGGACGCGCCGGACCGCGCGGAGCGGATCGCCGCGATGGTGACCAGCGCGGAACCGCTGGTACGGCTCCTCGGGCAGCGGATCGGCCGCAAGGACGCCGGGCTGGCCCCGGTGCTGGAGGTGCTGACCCGCCGCTACTACGGCAACAGGTCGCTGCGCGACCTGCGGGCCCGTGAGGCCGCCGGCTGCACGTTCGTCGTCGCCGTGCACCGCGACGAGACCGGCCGGTCCGCCGTGCTGGCCACCGCGGTCGATTTCCCGGCACTGCCGGAGGCCGCGCGTGGCATCGGCGAACTAGCGCCGGCCCAGGACGTCGAGGCCGACATCTACCTCACCTGGTCCGACCAGCCGGACGACCCGGACGCGATGGCGGCCGAGCTGCGCGCGGTGCTGGCCGCCGGGCAGCTGCCCGGCCAGCTCCGGCGGATCACCACCACCGTGGCCGGGCGCAGCGGCGCGGTGATGCACCACCACTTCACGTTCCGGCCGTCCTCCACCGGAATCACCGAGGAGCGCCTGATCCGGGGCCTGCACCCGCAGATCGCCCACCGGATGCAGCTGGAACGGCTGCGCAACTTCGAGCTCACCCGGCTGCCCTCGGCCGACGAGGACGTGTACCTGCTGCGCTGCGTCGCGCTGACGAACCGATCCGACGAGCGGCTCGTTGCCATGGCCCAGGTGCGTGACCTGACCCCGCTGCGAGACAGCGACGGCAGGCTTGTCGCGCTGCCCGCGGCCGAGGGCGCCCTGGCCGCCTGCCTCGACGCGATCCGCAAGGTTCAGTCCGGCCGCCCGGCGAACAAGCGCTTCGACACCAACCGGATCCTCATCTACGTCTGGCCGCCGAGCGAGCTGACCGGCGAGGAGCTGAACACTGTCGTCCAGCGCATCCTGCCCACCACGGCGGGCGCCGGGCTGGAGGATGTCGTGTTCCTCGCCCGCCAGCGCGACCCCGAGACCGGTGAGCTGACCGACATCGCGGTGCGCATCGGGTACGAGGCCGGTTCCGGGATCCGGCTGGAGGTCGGCGAGCGGCCGACCGGCCCGATCGAGCCGCTGGACGACTACCGGCAGAAGGTGCTGCGGGCGAGCAGGCGCGGCACCGTCTACCCGTATGAGCTGACCGGCATGCTCGCCGGGGCCGGCGGCAGCTTCACCGAGCACGA
>Ga0335078_10007401_pt1 | contig 16288 bp, 10 predicted proteins | sample Lox_Sample_32_FD_206711 | JGI IMG/M metagenome (GOLD analysis project Ga0335078, IMG submission 206711) | Soil microbial communities from Loxahatchee National Wildlife Refuge, Florida, United States - Lox_Sample_3.2 | ecosystem: Environmental > Terrestrial > Soil > Wetlands | place: USA...
CCCGGCGGATCTGGCGGATGGAGCAGGAGGCGATCAGGTTCTCGCTGCGCGAGCTCGGCGTCCCGGTGGTGCACTGGGACGGCGTGCAGTCCCTGGACCTGCCGCTGGCCGGCTACACCCGGCGGCCGATGGCGGCCTGGCGATGACCCGCGCGGTCCCGCGCCTGCCCGGGGACGCCGTCGCCCGCTGCGCCGCCGCCGGGCTGCTCGGGGCGGGCTGCGTGACGTGGGCGGCGGTGCCGCAGGTCCACCGGGGCACCGCGGGCCTGGCGCTGTTCCTGGCGATCTTCGGGGTGGCGGCGGGGACGCTGCGGCTCGCGCTGAGCGCGGTCCCGGCGCCGGAAGACTCCTATCTGCTGCCCGCGGCGCTGCGCGTCTGGCTCAGGTTCCTGGAGGCCCTCCGGCTGGTGCCCTGGGAGGAAGGCGCCCTGCTGGCCGTGCTGTGGCTGGAGGTGCTGCACCCGTCCCGGCCGTGGCACACGGCGGTCCTCGGCGCCGCGCTCATCGCCTACCTGCTGGCCACGCACCTGGCCGAATCCGGCGCCTCGCCCGGCGTGCTGCGGCCCCAGGCCCGGGTGCTGGCGGCCGGCGCGGCCCTGCTCGCGCTCGGTGCGGCCGCCGGGATGCTCCCGGCGGCCGGCCCGGGGGCGGGTTCGGCCCTGCAGCGGCTGGCGGCGGCGGCCGCGCTCATCGCCGCGGCCGGCCTGGTGCTGCCCCACGTCGCGCGGGACAACGGCTCATGATCTTCACCAACCTGCTCACCTACCGCCCCGACCAGCTCAAGGAGGCGCGCTGACCTGCCGCGAAGACGGCTTATGGGGATATATACAAGAGATGACCCGATACCCGGGCCTTCCCTGGAGCGTGGGCGGCTTACGGCAAGGCGGGGGCAGGCGGCAAGATGGGACTTTACGCGGATTTAACAGGAGGGCGGAGCCGATGGCTGAGATCGTCCGGGCCGGGCTTATCCAGCAGCGCTGGACCGGGGACAAGGAATCCATGATCGCGGCGGCGGTGAACCACATCCAGACGGCGGCCTCGGCCGGCGCGCAGGTGGTGTGCCTCCAGGAGCTCTTCTACGGGCCGTACTTCTGCCAGGTGCAGGACGCCGACTATTACTCCTACACCGAGGCGATCCCGGACGGGCCGACCACTCAGCTGCTGCGGGACGTGGCCCGGCAGCACGGCATCGTGATCGTCGCGCCGATGTACGAGGAAGAGCACCCGGGCATCTACTACAACACCGCGGCGGTGATCGACGCCGACGGGAGCTACCTGGGCAAGTACCGCAAGACCCACATACCCCAGGTGAAGGGCTTCTGGGAGAAGTTCTACTTCCGCCCAGGCAACACGGGCTACCCGGTCTTCGACACCGCCGCGGGCCGGATCGGCGTGTACATCTGCTATGACCGGCACTTCCCCGAGGGCTGGCGGGCTCTCGGCCTGGCCGGTGCGCGCATCGTGTTCAACCCGTCGGCCACCAGCCGGGGCCTGTCCCAGTACCTGTGGCGGCTGGAGCAGCCCGCCTCGGCCGTGGCCAACGAGTACTTCGTCGGCGCGATCAACCGGGTCGGCATCGAGCCGCTCGGCGACAACGACTTCTACGGCCAGACCTACTTCGCCGACCCGCGCGGGCAGCTGGTCGGCGACGCCGCCTCCGACGACAAGGACGAAGTCGTGGTGCGGGACCTCGACATGGACCAGCTGGCCGAGGTCAGGAACCTGTGGCAGTTCTACCGGGACCGCCGCCCCGACGCGTACGGACCCCTGGTCCAGCCATGAGCGAGCCAAAGGGGCGCGGCGCCGACTGGACAGTGTTTGTCCCCTCGGACCCACCCCCGGGGCGACGGAGGAGCGACGAGGGCCCGCCACAGGCGGCCAGGCCAGCAAGGAGGCGCCTCAAAGGCGCCCCGGAGGCGAGCGGGAGAGCAGAGCCATGAGCACCATCTTGATCACCGGCGGCACGGTGGTGACCGCCGAGGGAACGCTCGATGCGGACGTGCTGGTCACGGGCGAGAAGATCGTATCGGTGCTGCCCAGGGGCGTCACGGTGCAGACCGTGCAGGACACAGACCGGGTCATCGACGCGACGGGCAAGTACGTGCTGCCCGGCGGGATCGACGTGCACACCCACATGGAGATGCCGTTCGGCGGCACCTCCTCGGTGGACACCTTCGAGACCGGCACCCGGGCCGCGGCGTGGGGCGGCACCACCACGATCATCGATTTCGCGGTCCAGGCCAAGGGCACCTCGCTGCTGGCCACGCTGGACAAGTGGCACGCCAAGGCCGACGGGAACTGCTCGATCGACTACGGCTTCCACATGATCGTGTCCGATGTCAACGACACGACGCTGAAGGAGATGGACGCCTGCATCTCGGCCGGCGTGAACAGCTTCAAGATGTTCATGGCCTACCCCGGCGTGTTCTATGCCACCGACGGGGAGATCCTGCTCGCCATGCAGCAGGCCGCGCGCAGCGGCGCGACCGTGATGATGCACGCGGAGAACGGCATCGCCATCGACCAGCTGGTCGCGCAGGCGCTGGCGGCCGGCCGGACCGATCCGGTGCACCACGGCCTGACCCGGCCGCCCGAGCTCGAGGGCGAGGCCACCTCGCGGGCGATCACGCTGGCCCAGGTGGCGAACTGCCCGCTGTACATCGTGCACCTGTCCGCCGCCCAGGCGCTGGCGGCGGTGGCGCAGGCGCGGGACGCCGGGCAGAACGTGTTCGCCGAGACCTGCCCGCAGTACCTGTTCCTGTCCCTGGACGACCTGGCCCGGCCGGACTTCGAGGGGTCCAAGTTCGTCTGCTCGCCGCCGCTGCGGCCGAAGGAGCACCAGGACTCGCTCTGGCGCGGCCTGCGCACCAACGACCTGTCGGTGGTGTCGACGGACCACTGCCCGTTCTGCTTCAAGGACCAGAAGGAACTGGGCCGGGGCGACTTCTCCAAGATCCCCAACGGGATGCCGGGCGTGGAGCACCGGATGGACCTGCTGCACGCCGGGGTGGTGGCCGGCCAGCTCACCCTGCCGCGCTGGGTGGAGGTGGCCTCGACCACGCCGGCCAGGATGTTCGGCCTGTACCCGCGCAAGGGGGTGATCGCGGCCGGCTCCGACGCGGACATCGTGATCTACGACCCGGCCGCGCGCCAGACGCTGTCCGCGGCCACGCACCACATGAACGTGGACTACTCCGCCTACGAGGGCCTGGAGCTCACCGGGCAGGTGGCGACGACCCTGTCGCGCGGCCGCGTGGTGATCGACGACGGCGCGTACCAGGGCAGTCCAGGCCACGGGGCGTTCCTCGGCCGCGGGCTGAACCAGTATCTGATGTAGCGCAGTGTCTTATGCAAAGTTCGCGTTATGCAAGAACCCGCTGAAGTTGCTGCCCGTGCTACCTGCACCGGCCGCTCGCGCAGGCCCATAAGGCCTGCACTCGCAGCCGGTTTGCATAACGCTCACGGGCCCGCTCGTTCGGTATAAAGGTCGTTCTTTCCGGGAGGGATCATGGATTTCGGGGTGGTGCTGCAGACCAACCCGCCGGCCAGCGCCGTGATCGCGAGGATGCAGCGGGCCGAGGAGGCAGGCTTCTCCTACGGCTGGACCTGGGACTCGCACGTGCTGTGGCAGGAGCCGTTCGTCATCTACTCGCGCATCCTGGCCGCGACGACCGCGATGACCGTGGGCCCGATGGTGACCAACCCGGGCACCCGGGACTGGTCGGTCACCGCGTCGCTGTTCGCCACGCTGAACGACATGTACGGCAACCGCACCGTCTGCGGGATCGGCCGCGGCGACTCGGCGCGGCGGGTCATCGGCCAGACCCCCATGTCGCTGGCCACCCTGTCCGACGCGATGACCGTGATCAAGGGCCTGGCCGAGGGGCGTGAGGTGATGCTCCACGGCCAGCCGCTGCGCATCCCGTGGGTGCGGAACGGCAAGCTCGAGATCTGGATGGCCGCCTACGGGCCGAAGGCACTCAAGCTCACCGGGGAGCAGGCCGACGGCTTCATCCTGCAGACCGCCGACCCGGACATCGCGCGCTGGACCATCGGCTCGGTGCGCGCCGCGGCGGAGGCGGCGGGGCGGGATCCCGCGTCGATCACCATCTGCGTGGCGGCGCCCGGGTACGTGGGCACGGACCTGGCGCACCAGCGCGAGCAGCTGAGGTGGTTCGGCGGCATGGTGGGCAATCACGTGGCCGACCTGGTGGCCAGGTACGGCACCGACGGGCCGGTCCCCCGCGCGCTGACCGACTACATCAAGGGCCGCGAGGGCTACGACTACGCGCACCACGGCAAGGCCGACAACCCGTCGGTGGAGTTCGTGCCGGACGAGATCGTGGACCGGTTCTGCCTGCTCGGCCCGGCCGGGGCGCACGCGGACCGGCTGCGCGAGCTGGCCGAGATCGGCGTGGACCAGTTCGCCCTGTACCTGATGCACGACCAGGAGGAGCAGACCCTGGCCGCCTACCGGGGCGAGGTCATTCCGGCCCTGGGCTGAGGCTCGGGCCCGGGGACGGGGCGGGCACGAGTTTCTCGACCGCCGGCAGGGCCTGCTGGTCGGCCAGCGCGATGGCCAGCTCGCCGTCCTCGGTGGGGTGCAGCGGCGCCGGGTCGCCCGGGCCCTGCACCCAGGGGTCGGCCGTGCACAGCTCGTGACCGGTGAACGACGGGTCGGTGACCCCGAAGCCGAAGGTCTGGGCTCCTTGCGCCAGCACCGTGTTCAGCTGCCCGAGGCGGGCGGCGAGGACCTTCTCCTTGGCGGCGTTGATGCCGTACCTGGCCAGGCAGCTCAGGTCCGCGCCGAACGGCGAGTAGTACTGGTTGATCAGGACGGCCGGGCTGCCGGGCAGCCCGGCCAGGTCACCGAGCAGCTCGTAGTAGCTGCGGGTGAAGTCGCCGATCTCCTGGCTGAAGAAGGCCGAGGACACCTTGTCGTTGCACACCGCGCTGGCCACGCACAGCCGCGTCATGATGGACCACTCCACGTCGTCCGCGCCGACGCTGACGATGATCACCTTGGCGCGGGTGGCCCGCTGCGCCTCGACCAGCTGCGACGGCGCCACCTGCCCGTCGCCGAGCACCTGGACGCCGAGCAGGCCGTTCTCCACCGTCGCGCCGCTGCAGGCCAGGTTCAGCACGTTCCAGTTGTTCACCATGGCCAGGTCCGCGGCGTAGGACTCGGTGCTGCGGCGGCAGGCCTTGTCCAGGGCGCTGGCGTTGCCCGCGATCGGGTTGCCCACGGCGGCGGCGGTGGAGTCGCCGATCACGACCGCCTGCACGCCGGGCAGCGGCCGGGCGACGTTCGGCGGGACCGCGGCGACCGGATCGGAGCCGACCAGGTCGTCGAGGGTCTTGACGCTGCGCAGCACCTGGGGCGTGCTGGACGCGGTCAGCAGGACGCCGCCGACGTTCACCGCTACGACTGTGGCCAGGCCCGCGACGACGGTTTTCGCCATTCTCTTGTGTGACTGCCTGCGCAGTCCGGCCACCGCCATCAGCGCGACCACGGCGAATCCGGCCGCGATGAGCGTCTCCCACTCGAAGTAGCGGGTCCAGCCCTGCGCCAGCTGCTGGCTGAGGTTCAGCTCCAGGGTGCGCGGGCTGTCCGAGCGGAGCAGCTGCGCGACCTGGGCGTCGATGGTGATGTGGGTGAGCTTGAGCAGCGGGCGGATCGGGCCCTCGAACTGCGGCCTGGTCGGCATCACCTCGCCGAACAGGTCCAGCTCGCCGGGGCCGGAGAAGCTGAAGGTGGGGAGGATCGCCCCGACCTGGGCGGTCTGGCCCGCCGCGGACACCGTCTGCAGCGGCGCGACCTGCAACGCGAGCCAGATGGAGCCTGCCGAGACGACCAGGAAGGTGACGAGGTAGAAGGCGCCGGTCCTGGTCAGTCGCAGGAATCTGGAAATGTCGCGCTCCCGTGAACGGTATGCCCTTCATTTCCAAGCTACCCCGCGGTGGGCTGATGGCAACCTCAGAGGGCCTGCTGGCGCTCGAGGTAGTTCAGCGCGACCCAGCCGAAGGGAACCGGAAGCCAGAACGTCAGCAGGCGGAACAGCAGCACCGCGCTGACCGCGGCCGTGCCCGGCACGCCCGCCGCGGTGAGCCCGGCGGTCAGGGCCGCCTCCACCCCGCCGATGCCGCCGGGGGTGGGCAGGATGGAGCCGATGGCGCTGCCGGTCAGGTAGACTACGCCGATGCTCGCGATCGTCACCGGCCGGCCGAACGCGGCCACGCAGGCGGTCAGGCACAAGATGTAGGCCAGGCTGAGCAGCAGCGCGCCGCCGATGCCCTGGGCCAGCTTGCGCGGCTGCTGGGCGACCTCGAGCAGCCGCGGCAGCACCTGGCCGAGCGTCGGCGACAGCCGGGCGCGCAGCAGCCGCCGCCCGGCGGGCAGCGCGAACACCACGCCCGCCGCGACGATCAGGCCGGCCAGCACGTAATAGGCCCACCGCGGCGGCTGGATGGGCTCCTTCGCCGAGCTGCCCGCGATCGCGGCGAAGATCACGATCAGCAGGATGTGCAGGACGAACGCCACCACCTGGGCCACGCCGACGCTGGCCGCGGCGACCGCCGCGGGAATCTTCCTGCGCTGCAGGTACCTGATGTTCAGCGCGGCCCCGCCCACGGCGGCCGGCGTCACCAGCGTGACGAAGGAGCCGGCCACCTGGGCCAGCAGGGTGCGGAAGAAGTCCAGCCGCTCGGACACGAAGCCCGACAGCGACACCGTGGCGGCGACGTAGGTGGCCGCCGACAGGGCCAGCGCCGCGATCCCCCAGTTCCAGTGGGCCCCGCGCAGCACGCTCCCGAGGCTTTCCCGGGCCAGCTCGCCGGCCAGCAGGTAGACGGCGGCGACGCTGGCGACCAGCGTCAGCAGGGTGCGGAACCGGATCCGCTCCAGCCGCACCGGGGCGACCTCGGCGCCCGGCACCGCCGCGAGGATCAGCTTGCGCAGGGCCGGCAGCACGTCCCGGCGGCGGCGCAGCGCTTTGCGGGTCGAGCGGGCCAGTACGACCGGCTGCAGCAGCGGCACCACCGTTACCAGTTCGTCGGCGCCCGTCTCCTCCAGGGCGACGCCGGCCGACCGGTCCGGCCCGACGTAGAGCGCGAGTTCGGCGATGAGCTGGGCCACGTCGAGGCGGACCTGCAGGTCGCTGGCGGCCACGTCGCCGTCGCCGGGGTCGAGCAGCATGGCCTGGCCGTCGTCGGTGAACAGGATCCGGTCCGCGGTCAGCCCCCGGTGGGTGACATGGCGGGCGTGCAGCCGGTCCACCGCGTCCCAGATCTGCTTGAGCTCGGCGTCACTGCAACCGGGGTTCCGCCGGGCCAGCGTGGTCCCCTGGTGGTGCTCGTAGGCGAGTGCGGAGGCTTCGGGACCGACCCGGATCAGGGCCCGCAGCCGCGGGGTGGGCGCGCCGGCGTCCTCGGCCGCGTAGGAGAGCAGCGCCCGGCGCTCGACCGCGCGGTCCATCGACAGCGGGGCGCTGTGCGATACCTGCGCGAGCAGCCGCACCGACCGGTACAGCCGGTAGATCGCGCCCGCCGCCTGCTGGTCCCGGTCGAACACGACCACGTCCAGCTGGCCGCCCTGACTGGCCTGGCCGCCCTGACTGGCCTGGCCGCCCTGGCCGGCCTGGCCGCCCTGGCCGGTGGTCACCGCGTAATGGCGGGACCCGGCCATGCCGTTGCCCTCACGGCGGACCCGCTTGATCGCGGTCACCCGCAGGTCCGAGGCGATCAGCGCGGAGGCGATTTCCTGGGCACTGGGCCGCTGCGAGGTGGAGCCCGCGACATACCTGACCGCCAGGCCGATGGCGCGGCCCGCGATCACCGTGATCAGCAGCGTCAGCATGGGCGTGTGCAGCACTCCGACCTGCACGACCGCGTATACGCCGACCGCCACCCACAGGGCGTTGCGCCAGTACGGCCGGCCGACCAGGCCGACCATGGTGGCGTAGGCGACCAGGCCCGCCAGGGCGGGGTCGAGGGCGGCGGCGTGGCTCACGCCCGGGCGGGACATCGTGATCGCGTCGTAGAGCTGGGCGACCGCCGACCGGCTGAGCAGGTCGTTGACGACCGCGATCACGGTGGCGGCCAGCAGACCGGTGGCCACCGCTTCGGCCAGCCGCCGGAACTGACGCCGGACCAGTAGCTGGATGGCCAGGGCCGCGGGCAGGATGAACAGGGCGATCAGCGCCAGCGGGCGGGCCGCGTGGAGCAGCGTAGGCGGTATCCGCTGGCTCGCGTTCACGATGTCGCGTTCGACGGCGGCCGTGGTGGCGCTGGCCGCGAGGCCGGCCAGGACCAGGGCGACGATCTCGATACAGGACACCAGGCAGCGCAGCAGGTCGACCGGCTTGCGGATACGGCGCTCAAGCTGATCCTCGATCTGGATCTCGCCTGGCTGCTGTGGCGTCACGGCAGAATCGTTTCACCTGCCCGCCCGGCCGCATAGACGCACCGCCCGCCCGTGACCTCGGCGAGACGTGCCGGCCGTCCGCGATCCCGGTGAAAAGTCCATGATCTGAGGGCCTGGAGGGGCGGCGGGATGGCTGGTCAGGGGCACCGCGGTTCGCGGGCGGGGAGCGGGCTCCGCTATCGTCCCTGACATGAGGGCTTCGGAGATCCGCCAGCTGATTCATATGAAACCGGTCGAGCGTGACGCCACCCGCAGACGGCTCGCGGCCTGCCATGACATCGCTGACCTGCGCGCCATGGGGCGACGGCTGACCCCGCGGCCGGTCTTCGACTACGTCGACGGCGGCGCCGACGAGGAGCTCTCGGTCAGGGCCAACACCAGGGCGTTCCGCCGCTGGCGGTTCCAGCCGCGCACGCTGGTGAACGTGTCGGAGGCGGATACCTCCGCGCGGTTCCTCGACTCGGACGTGCCGCTGCCGCTGGCCCTGGCGCCGACCGGGTACACGCGGATGATGCACCCGGCGGGCGAGATCGGCGCGGCGCGCGCGGCGCAGCGGCACGGCCTGCCCTACACGCTGTCCACCATGGCGACCACCACCATCGAGGCGGTCGCCGAGGAGGCACAGCCCGACCTGTGGTTCCAGCTGTATATCCAGCGTGACGCCGGACTCAACAAGGAGCTCGTGGACCGGGCCGCCGCGGCCGGCTACCGGGTGCTCGTGGTGACCGTGGATTGCTTCGTGACCGGGCACCGGACCAGGGACCACCGCAACGGCCTGGTCATCCCGCCCGAGCTCACCGTGCAGACGCTGGCCAGCATCGCGGGCAAGCCGGGCTACTGGATCCGGATGCTGCGCAGCCCGGCCATTAACTTCGCCAACTTCGCGCACTCGAACGTGACCATCGAGTCCACCGGGCAGCTGTTCAACCCGGCCATCACCTGGGACGACATCGCCGAGCTTCGGGCGCGCTGGCCGGGCAAGCTGGTCATCAAGGGCCCGCTCGGCACCGATGACGCCAGGCTGGCGGTAGCGGCGGGAGCCGACGGCCTGCAGCTCTCCAACCACGGCGGGCGCCAGCTGGACCGGGCGATCGCTCCGGTCGACACGATCCGCGCGGTCCGCGAGGCGGTCGGACCCGAGCTGTCGGTGCTGGTCGACTCGGGGATCCGGCACGGCTCCGACATCGCGGTGGCGGTGGCGCTCGGCGCGGACGCCTGCGCCGTCGGGCGCGCCTACCTGTACGGGCTGATGGCCGGCGGCGAGCCGGGCGTAGACAAGGCGCTGGACATCCTGGCCGTGCAGTTCAGGCGGACGATGCAGCTGCTCGGGGTGCGTTCGGTGGCCGAGTTGCGGGCAGCCGGGCCCGAGCTGCTCGTCGCCCGGTGACGCCATGGTCTCGCCCGCGCAGCTGGCCGGCTTCACGGTGGCGTCGCTGATACTGATCGTCATCCCCGGGCCGGGCGTGCTGTTCGTGGTTGGGCGGGCGCTGGCGCACGGGCGCCGTAGCGCGCTGGCCACCGCGTGCGGGCACGCCGCGGGCAACTACGTGGTGGCGGCGTGCGTGGCCGTCGGGCTGGGCACGCTCCTGGAGCGCTCGGCCATGGTGTTCGTGACGGTGAAGATCGCGGGCGCCGCGTACCTGATCTGGCTCGGCATCCAGGCGATACGGCACCGCAAGTCGCTGGCCTCCGCGTTCGCGGCGGCGGCCGAGCCGCGGGAAGGCTGGCGGGCGCTGCGGGACGGCGTCGTGGTGGGAGTGACCAACCCCAAGTCGTACATCTTGTTCGGCGCGATCCTGCCGCAGTTCGTGAACCGGGCGGCCGGGCACGTGCCGGGGCAGATGCTGCTGCTGGCGCTGGTGTCCGTGATGATCGGCGCGGTCTCCGACTGCGCCTGGGGGTTCGCTGCGAGCGCGGTGCGGAACTGGTTCGCGCGCTCGCCGCGGCGGTTCGAGCTGGTCGGCGGGGCGGGCGGGCTGGCCATGATCGGCGTCGGCGTGACCGTGGCGCTCACTGGCCGGAGGAGCTGACCTCCCGGGCACTGACGGCGTGCGCCGGGGAGGTTCCGTCGATCCGGACGCCGCGCAGCGCCAGGATGGCCATCAGCACGGCCGCGCAGGTGATCGACGCGTCGGCCAGGTTGAACGTCCACGGGAAGTGCGGCAGGTTGATCCAGTCCACCACCCGGCCGCGCAGCGGTCCCGGTGCCCGGAACAGCCGGTCGCCCAGGTTGCCCATGGCGCCGCCGAGCAGCAGCCCGAGCGCGATCGTCCAGGCCAGGCTGCGCAGCCGCCGGGCGGTGCGGATGATGGCGACGATCACGCCGCACACGACCAGGGCGATGATCGCGGTGTAGGAGGTGCCGACGCCGAAGACGGCCCCGGCGTTGAAGGTGAGGTTCAGCGTGATCAGCCCGTCGAGCAGCCTGACCGACGGGTGATCCGGCAGCTTCGCCAGCACCAGCGCCTTGGAGATCGCGTCGGCGGCCAGCACGGCGACCGCGACGGCGGCCATGACCGTGAGGGCCTGGATCCGGCGCGCCCGCAGCCGGGCAGGATCGGCGGTCATCGGGGCGGCAGGGGACGGCGGGCCTTGACCGGGCCGGTAGCGACCTGCGGCCGGGGCGGGGCCGACTGCTTGGCCAGCGCGTCCAAGGCCAGCTGGACCGCGGCCTCCAGCTGCGGATCCCGGCCGGCCGCGGCGTCGTCCGGGGTGACCGGCACCTCCACGTCCGGGTCGACGCCGTGGTTCTCCACGCTCCAGCCGTACTCGTCGAAGAAGAGCGCGTACCTCGGCACGCTGACGGCGGTGCCGTCGACCAGGCTCTGGCTGCCGTCGATGCCGATCACGCCGCCCCAGGTGCGGGTGCCGACCACCGGGCCGAGGCCGAGCAGCTTGATCGCGGCCGTGACGATGTCCCCGTCGGAACCGGCGAACTCGTCGGCCACCGTGACCAGCGGGCCGCGCCGCGCCTCCTCCGGGTAGGTATCCGGCCGCAGCCAGCGGCCCACCCCCCAGCCGATGACACGCCGGGCCAGCTTCTCCACCACCAGCTCGGAGATGTGGCCGCCGCTGTTTCCGCGCACGTCGAAGATCAGCCCGTCGCGGGCCATCTCGGTGCGCAGGTCACGGTGGAAGTGCGCCCAGCCCTCGCCCATCATGTCCGGGATGTGCAGGTAGCCGAGCCGTCCCTGGCTGAGCTCGCGGACCAGCCGGCGCCGCCCGGCCACCCAGTCCTGGTAGCGCAGGCGCCGGTCGGTGCGCAGCGGCACGACGACCACGCGGCGGGTGACGGGCGGCAACTGCGACCTGATGGTCAGCTCCACTGGCTTGCCCGCCGTGCCGGCCAGCAGCGGCCAGGGGCCGCGCCGCGGGTCGACCGGCTGCCCGTCCACCGCGACCAGCTCGTCGCCGGGGCTGACCGCCGCGCCCGGCGCGGCCAGCGGCGAGCGCGCCCGCGGGTCGGACGACTCGCCGGGCAACACCCGGTCCGCCAGCCACCGGCCGGCCGCGTCCCGTGTGATGTCCGCGCCGAGCTGGCCCACCGGAACGTGGTCCCGCGTGCCGTCCGACGCCGCGGTCACGTAGGCGTGCGACGTGCCGAGCTCGCCGAGCACCTCCCGGAGCAGGTCGGCGAAGTCGGCCGCGCCGCGGATCCGGTCCAGCAGCGGCCGGTACTCCTCGAGCACGCCGTCCCAGTCCACCCCGGACATGTCCGGGGTCCAGTAGTCACGGCGCATGAACCGGCCGGCCTCGCCGTAGGCATGCCGCCACAGCGCGGCCGGGTCAGCCCGGAACCTGGCCCGGGACACATCGACGGTGACGGACTCCCCCGCGTCGCCGTTCTTGCGTGCGGACGGCAGCACCCGCAGCTCATCGTGGTCGCGGACTACCAGCCGGGTGCCGTCGCCGCTGACGCGGTACCAGTCCAGCGCGCTCACCAGCTCCTTGACCTCGCGCTTGCCCAGGTCGAAGCGCTGCAGGGCCGGGCAGGGACGGTCGTCGTCCGGCTCGGCCGCGCCCTCGCCGAGCACGCCGGTGACCGGGGTGCGCAGCCACGCCAGGCCGCCCTTGACCGGGCGCAGGTAGCGGTAGCGGGCCTCCTCCACCGGGATGGGCACCACCCGTTCGGCCAGGCCGTCCGCGTCGACGGCCACGGCGGGCCCGGTGGCGGGCCCAGGGGCAGGTACCGTGGCGGGATCGTCGCCGTTCTCCCGGCCGAGCGGCCGCCCGTCCGGCACCGGCCCGAACGGCGACGGGGTGCCGGCCGCGAGCGGCACCAGGTAGGGACGGCTGCCGAGGGGGAACGACAGGTCGAACGTGTGCGCGTCGTAGACCGGGTCGAACGTGCGCTGGGACAGGAAGGCCAGGTAGAGCCCGTCGGCGGTGAAGACGGGACTGGTGTCGGCGAACCGCCCGTCGGTCACGTCGATGACCTCGCGGTCCGCGATCCGCGCCATCCTGATCCGGGCCAGCGGCCGGAGCGCGGGCTGGGTCCAGGCCAGCCAGGCCGAGTCCGGCGACCAGGACAGCCCGCCGACCACCCCGTCGTCGGACGCGGCCAGCTCGGTGACCTGCCCCGACGCCACGTCCACGACCAGCAGCCTGCCGTCGTGCGCGGCCACGGCGACGGTCGCCCCATCCGGGGAGGCAGTCAGCCCGATAACGTGACCGAGGAGCCCCCCGGCGATCACCCGGGTTCCCGGGTCGCCGCTCCCGTCCACGCTGGCGATCTCCAGGGCGTCGGCGCCCGCGGCGTCGGTGACCCACACCACCCGGCCGGCGTCACCCAGCACCCGCGGCAGCCGCGCCCGCGCCCCGGCATCGACGTGCAGCGCCCGGGCCGGCCCGTCCTTGTGCGTCAGCCAGTGCACCGTGCCGCGCACCTCCACCACGCTCGCCTGCCCGGTCCGGTCGCAGTCCAGGTCACCCAGGTGATCTTTGGCCGAGACCAGCCGGGGAGCGCGGGCGGCGGCCGGGGAACCCAGGGTGATCTCCAGCTTGCGCGGTTCCGGCGCGCCCGGGCCGTCCAGCATCCAGATGTCCCCGGCCACGTGGTACACGATCCGCCGGCCGTCGGTGGACGGGTTCCTGACGTACATCCCGTCATGATCGGTATGCCTGGCCAGGTCACTGCCGTCCAGCGCGCAGGAGTAGACGTTCCCGGTGCCCTCATGATCGGACAGGAAGAACAGCCGGTCCCCGATGATCATCGGGCTGGCCAGCTGACCCCGCAGGCTGGCGACCACCCGGGTGAAGACAGGATCGCCGGCGGTAGCCGTCCACAGCTGGCCGGCCCGGCCGCCTCGGTACCGCTTCCAGAACGCGGGCTCGCCCAGCACGCTCCCGGTGAGCAGGGCGGTACCCGCATCCTCGATGGCCACGTCGCTCACCGGACCGAACGGCAGCAGGCGGGGCGGCGTGCCGTCGCCGGGCACGGCGTAGGCCCGCCGGTACTTCCCGGCGGGCTGGTTCGCCGAGGTGACGGCCAGCACCTCGGCCGCCGCGGTCCACCCGGTGACCCTGGTCTGCGGGTCGCCCCAGTAGGTGAGCCGCTCCGCCGCGCTGCCCTCGGTGTCGGCCGAGTGCACCTCGGGGTTCCCGTCCCGCCAGCTGGTCCAGGCGACCCGGGACCCGTCGCCGGAGAAGCGCGGGTAGCTCACCGGCACGTCGTCGGCGGACAGCCGCCAGGCCCGGCCGCCCGTGGCCGGGGCGAGCCAGACGTCGTCGCCGGCCACGAAGGTGAGCAGGTCACCGTGAACGTGCGGGTAACGCAGATAGCCGGATGACATCAGGCCTGGCCCCGGGGAGCCCGTGCTCCCCGGGCAGGGAGCGGGGGACGGACCTTGGACGGGCCGGCCAACGGGTCGGCCGGCACCTTGGGCGGCTGCTTCTCCAGCGCCTCGAGCGCCAGGCGCACCGCCGTCTCCAGCTGCGGGTCCCGGCCCGCGGCCCAGTCGTCCGGCGTGATCAGCACCTCCACGTCCGGGTCGACGCCGTAGTTCTCCACGCCCCAGCCGTACTCGTCGAAGGAGAACGCGTACCTGGGCACGGTCATGTGGGTGCCGTCGACCAGCTCGTGGCCGGGCAGGCCCTCGATGCCGATCACGCCGCCCCAGGTACGGGTGCCCACGACGGGGCCAAGGGCCAGGAGCTTGATCGCGGCCGTGACGATGTCGCCGTCCGACCCGGCGAACTCGTCGGCCACCGTGACCACCGGGCCACGCCGCCCGTCCTGGGGATACGACTCCGGCCGGATCCAGCGTCCCTGGTCCCAGCCGATGACGCGGCGGGCCAGCTTCTCCACCACCAGCTGGGAGATGTGCCCGCCGCCGTTGCCCCGCACATCCATGACCAGGGCGTCGAAGCGCATCTCGTTGTGCAGGTCACGGTGGAAGTCGGCCCAGCCTTCGCCGACCATGTTCGGGATGTGCAGGTAGCCGAGCCGGCCTTCGCCGAGCTCGCGCACCAGGCGGCGCCGGCTGGTCACCCAGTCCTGGTACCGCAGCCGCCGCTCGTCGCGCAGCGGCACCACCACCACCCGGCGGGTCTGCGGCTGTGACGGCGGCCTGACGGTCAGCTCGACCGGCTTGCCGACCGTGCCGGCCAGCAGCGGCGCGGGGCCGAGCACCGGGTCGACCGGCCGCCCGTCCACCGCGACCAGCTCGTCGCCGGGCCGGACCACCACGCCGGGCGCCTCGAGCGGCGAGCGCGCCCGCGGGTCGGACGACTCGCCGGGCAGCACCCGGTCCACCACCCACCGGCCGGACCCGTCGCGGGAGATGTCCGCGCCGAGCAGGCCGACGGCCACGGGCCCCCCGGCGGCGGGCCGGAAGTCCTCGCCCGCCTTGACCAGGTAGGCGTGCGAGGTGCCGAGCTCGGCCACCACCTCCCACATCAGGTCGGTGAAATCGTCCGCGCCGCGGACACGGTCCAGCAGCGGCCGGTAGCTGCCGAGAACCTCGTCCCAGTCCACGCCGGACATGTCCGGGGTCCAGAAATCGCGGCGCATCAGCCGGCCGGCCTCGCCGTAGGCGTGCCGCCACAGCGCGGCCGGGTCGGCCTGGAACCTGGCCCGGGACAGGTCGACAGTGACCGACTCGCTGGAGCCGTGGTCCTCCTTGTGCTCGGCGGGCACGACCCGCAGGTCCTGCCCGTCCTTGACCACCAGCCGGGTGCCGTCGCCGCTGACGTCGAACCAGTCGAGCTCGCCGACCAGTTCGGTGACCTCGCGCTTGCGCAGGTCGAACCGCTCCAGGACGGGCCGCGGCGCGTCGTCCTCGGGGCTGGCGTTACCCTCGCCGAGCACCCCGGCCACGGGCTCGCGCAGCCAGGCCAGCCCGTCCTTGACGGCACGCAGCCCGGAATACCGCGCCTCGACTACCGGCACGCCCACCACGCGACCGGAGAGACCTTCGGCGTCCACGGATACCGTAGGCCGTTCGGTATCATCCGATTTGTCTTTTTCCTGGTCCTGGCTCAGCGGACGGCCACCGGGGAGCGGGCCGAAGGGGGACGGGGTCTCGGCGGCGAGCGGCACCAGGTAGGGACGGCTGCCGAGGGGGAACGACAGGTCGAACGTCTGCGCGTCGTAGACCGGGTCGAAGCTGCGCCGGGAGATGAACGCGAGGTACAGGCCATCGGGAGTGAAGACGGGGCTGGTGTCGGCGAACCGCCCGTCGGTCACGTCGATGACCTCGCGGTCCGCGATCCGCGCCATCCTGATCCGGCGCAGTGGCTTCGGGCCGGGCTGGGTCCAGGCCAGCCAGGCCGAGTCCGGCGACCAGGACAGCCCGCCGACCACCCCGTCGTCGGACGCGGCCAGCTCGGTGACCTGCCCCGACGCCACGTCCACGACCAGCAGCCT
>Ga0335078_10007402_pt1 | contig 16288 bp, 13 predicted proteins | sample Lox_Sample_32_FD_206711 | JGI IMG/M metagenome (GOLD analysis project Ga0335078, IMG submission 206711) | Soil microbial communities from Loxahatchee National Wildlife Refuge, Florida, United States - Lox_Sample_3.2 | ecosystem: Environmental > Terrestrial > Soil > Wetlands | place: USA...
CGCATCTGCTGGCGCAGGGCTATCCGGTGCTGCGGCTCAATTTGCGCGGCGCCGGCCGCTCGCGGCCGTTCTGCAAGACGCAGTACCACGCCGGCAGCAGCGACGACCTGGCGCGGGTGTTCGAGGCGCTACCGCGGGAAAAGATCCGGCACGGCGTGGTCGCGGCCGGGTTCTCGCTGGGTGCCAACCAGCTGATCAAGTATCTCGGCGAGCGCGGCACGGACGTGCCGCTCAAGGCGGCGGCGGCAATCTCGGCGCCGCTCGATCTCGCGGGCACGGCGCGGCTGCTCGACACCTGGCGCAACCACTTCTACCAGCGCTACCTGCTCAAATACATGAAGCTCGAGGCGCTGGCGCCGCCGCAGGAGCTCGCGCCCGAGGAGCGCCGCGCGATCCGGGGCGCGCGCAGCGTCTGGCAGTTCGACCATGTCTACAGCGCCCGGCGGCACGGCTTCCGCGACGCCGCCGATTATTACGAACGCTGCGCCTCGGGCAATTTTCTCGCCGGGGTCAGGATTCCGCTGCTGCTGGTTCACGCGCTCGACGATCCGTGGATTCCGCCGCAGCCATATCTCGCCTTCGACTGGCGCGCGCACCCGAACCTGACCAACCTGGTGACGCGGCAGGGCGGGCATGTCGGCTTCCACGGCCGCGACCACACGGCGTGGCACGATCTGGCGCTGGAACGGTATTTCGCCGGGCTCAGCCCGCCTTGAGCTGCTTCGCGGCTTCGAGCGCGAAATAGGTCAGCACGCCGTCGGCACCGGCGCGCTTGAAGCCCAAGAGCGTTTCCATGATGACGCTCTGGTCGAGCCAGCCGCGCTCGACCGCGCCCTTGAGCATCGCGTATTCGCCGCTCACCTGATAGGCGAAGGTCGGCATATGGAAGGCGTCCTTCACCCGGCGCACGATGTCGAGATAGGGCAGGCCGGGCTTCACCATCACCATGTCGGCGCCCTCGGCGATGTCGAGCGCGACCTCGCGCAGCGCCTCGTCGCCGTTGGCGGGGTCCATCTGGTAGGTGCGCTTGTCGGCCTTGCCGAGCGACGATTTCGAACCGACCGCGTCGCGGAACGGGCCATAGAAGCCCGAGGCATATTTCGCCGCGTAAGCCATGATCGAGACCTGATCGAATCCGGCTTCGTCGAGCGCATCGCGGATCGCGCCGACCCGCCCGTCCATCATGTCCGAGGGCGCGATCACGTCGCATCCGGCTTCGGCCTGGACCAGGGCCTGGCGGCACAGCGCGCCGACGGTAAGGTCGTTCACCACGTCGCCGTCGCGCACCAGCCCGTCGTGACCGTGCGTCGTATAGGGATCGAGCGCCACGTCGCACAGCACGCCGAGATCGGGATGCGCTTGCTTGACGGCGCGCACCGCGCGGCAGACGAGATTGTCGGGATTGAAGGCCTCGTCGCCGTCCGGGGTCTTGAGATTAGCCGGCGTTGCGGGGAAGAGCGCGATCAAGGGAATGCCGAGCGCCTTGGCCTTGCCGGCTTCGTCCACCAGCGCGGCGACCGACAGACGGTCGACGCCCGGCATGGACGGGATCGGCGCGCGCGCCGCCTTGTCCTCGTGAATGAACACCGGCCAGATCAGGTCGGCGGGCGTGAGCACGTGCTCGGCCACCAGGCGCCGCGACCAATCGGCGCGGCGGTTGCGGCGCAGGCGGACGCGCGGATAAGCGCCGCCCGGGCGCGTCGCGGCGCGGGTCCTTGGCTTGGGCTGGTCGTCCATGGCGGCGAAAATCGCACGTTTTGCCGCGCGAGGCCAGAGAGCGCGTTGCCTTATACGCCTCGGCGTGTAGCATGTGCCGCGCGGAGGGAACGAATGGCGCTCAAACACGCGCTGATGGCGGCGGCGATGGCCATGGCGGCAATGCCGGCCGCGGCGCAGATTTCGCTCACCGCGCCGAAGCCGAACCTGGCCAAGCCGTTCACCGAACTCGACCTCTTCGGCATGTGGGCGGCAGATTGCATGGCGCCGGCGAGCCAGGCCAATCCCTACATCAACTGGACCGGCGACCGGAACGGCGCGGTCAGCCGCCAGCTGCTGATGGGTCCGGACATGATCTCGCAGGTCGCCACCGTGACCGCGGCCGAGCGCGTCGGCGTCAGCCAGCTGCGCGTCGTCATCGGCCGCGACGCCGGCAAGGCCGACGCCGTGATCGAGGTCAAGGACAAGAAGTGGCGGGTGCTGTCCGCCCACGCCCCGGACGGCAAGGTGGCGGCGGCGGACGGCGTCTATACCGGCGACCGCAAGCCGACCGCCTGGCTCGCGCGCTGCAGAAGCTGACACCATGGATTTCACGCTCACCGAGGAACAACGCGCGATCCGCGACACCGCGCGCGACTTCGCCCGCGCCGAGTTCCTGCCGCACGCCGCGAAATGGGACGAGGACTGTGTTTTCCCGGTCGAGGCGTTGCGCAAGGCGGCGGCGTTGGGATTCGCCGGTATCTACGTAAGCGAGGAATCCGGAGGCGCGGGGCTGGGGCGGCTCGAAGCGGCGCTGATCTTCGAGGAGCTGGCAGCCGCCGATCCCTCCACATCGGCCTATCTCTCGATCCAGAACATGGTCGCGTGGATGGTCGACCGCTTCGGCGACGACGCGCAGCGCAAGAAATTCGCGCCCAGGCTCGCGAGCATGGCGTCATGCGCGAGCTATTGCCTGACCGAGCCGGGCGCGGGCTCGGACGCCGCCGCGCTCAAGACCCGGGCCAAGCGCGACGGCAAGGATTACGTGCTCGATGGCAGCAAGGCGTTTATTTCTGGCGGCGGGACGTCCGATATCTACGCGGTGATGGCGCGCACCGGCGGCGACGGGCCGGACGGCATTTCCTGCATCCTGGTGGAGAAGGGCGCCAAGGGCCTCTCCTTCGGCAAGAAGGAAAAGAAGCTCGGCTGGAATTCGCAGCCGACCACCGCGGTGATCTTCGAGAACTGCCGCGTGCCGGTCGAGAACCGGATCGGCCAGGAAGGCGAGGGATTCCGCATCGCCATGATGGGCCTCGATGGCGGGCGGATCAACATCGGCGCCTGCTCGATCGGCGGCGCGCGCGCCTGCCTCGAGGCGGCGCAGGCGCATATGGGCCAGCGCAAGGCGTTCGGCAAGACTCTGGCCGATTTCCAGGCGCTGCAATTCCGCCTCGCCGACATGGCGACCGAGCTCGATGCAGCGCGGCTGATGGTGCATCGCGCGGCCGACGCGCTCGACCGCGACGATCCCGATGCGACGCTGCAATGCGCCATGGCCAAGCGCTTCGCCACCGACGCCGGGTTCGAGGTGGTCAACCAGGCGCTGCAGCTGCACGGCGGCTACGGCTACATCAAGGAATACCCGATCGAGCGCTACCTGCGCGATTTGCGGGTGCACCAGATCCTCGAAGGCACCAACGAGATCATGCGCGTCATCATCGCGCGCAAGCTCTTGTCGCCGCGCAACCGGTAAGGAACATGTCAGAGGACGAGATCATCCTCGAGCGCCGGGGCGGGCTGGGCGTGATCCGGCTCAACCGGCCGAAGGCGCTCAACACCCTGTCGCTCGCCATGTACCGCAAGTTCGATCCGCAGCTGGTGGCGTGGGGCAAGGACCGCGACATCCGCGCCATCGCGGTCATGGGCGAGGGCGGACGGGCCTTCTGCGCCGGGGGCGACGTTCGCGCAATCTATGACGCGCGCCGCAGCAAGGTCGGCGCCGGCGACTACAAGACCGACTTCTTCCGCGAGGAATATTCTCTCATCAGCCGCGTCCACCGCTTTCCCAAGCCCTATATCGCGCTGATGGACGGGATCGTGATGGGCGGCGGCGCCGGGATTTCGGTCAACGGCTCGCACCGCGTCGCCACCGAAAAGACCGTGTTCGCCATGCCCGAGGTGGCGATCGGCCTCTTTCCCGACGTCGGCGCGACCCGGTTCCTCAATCTCTGTCCCGGCAGGCTCGGGCTCTATCTCGCCTTGACCGGAAGGCGCATCGGCGCGGCCGACGCGCTCTACTGCGGCTTCGCGACGCATTTCACTCCCAGCGCCATGCTGCCGGCGCTGCTCGACGAGCTGGCCGCGATCCAATGGCAGGCCGGAAAGGAGCGCGCGCAGGTCGACGTTGCCATCGCGCGCCATCAAGGCGATCCGGGTCCGGCGGCGCTGCCCGCGATTCAAAAGGACATCGATCGTGCGTTCGGGCAGAAATCGGTCGAGGCGATCCTCGGGGTGCTCGACAAGGAAAAATCCGCGTGGGCCGAGGAGGCGCGCGAGGCGATGCGCCGCGCCGCGCCGCTGTCGCTCAAGATCACCTTCCGGCAACTGCAGATGAACAAAGGCAAGGGGATGAGCGTCGAGGACGCGCTGACGCTCGAATACCGTTTGACCCAGCACGTCATGGCGGGCCACGATTTCTTCGAGGGCATCCGCGCGCTGCTGGTCGAGCGGGACAACGCGCCAAAGTGGCGGCCCACGTCGCTCGCGGATGTCGGCGAGGCCGAGGTCGCGGAGTATTTCAAGAACCTCGGCGCGCGCGAGCTGAAGTTTTCGTAGGGGAGGAAACCATGCGCATCGGCTTCATCGGCCTCGGCAACATGGGCTTGCCGATGGCGGCCAACCTCATCAAGGCCGGGCACGAGGTGACCGGATTCGACGTGATGAAGCCGGCGCTCGACAAGTTCAATGGCCCGCGCGCGCGCGACATCGCCGGGGCGTGCAAGAACGCCGAGCTCGTCGTCACCATGCTGCCGGCGGGCAAGCACGTCGCCGAGGTCTATCGCGCGCCCCACGGCGTGCTGGCGAGCGCGGCCAAGGGCGCGCTGCTGATCGACAGCTCGACCATCGACGTGACCACGTCGCGCGAGGTGGCGGGCGAGGCGCAGAAGCGCGGCTTCGACATGCTCGACGCGCCGGTCTCGGGCGGGGTCGGCGGCGCCACGGCGGGCACGTTGACCTTCATGGTCGGGGGCAGTGAAGCGGGCTTCGCCCGCGCCGTGCCGGTCTTGAAGGCGATGGGCAAGACCATCGTCCACGCCGGCTCAAGCGGCGCGGGACAGGCGGCCAAGATCTGCAACAACCTGGTGCTCGGCATTTCGATGATCGCGGTCAGCGAGGCCTTCGCTCTGGCGAAGAAGCTCGGCCTCGATCAGCAGAAATTGTTCGACATTTCGTCCAAATCCTCGGGATCGTGCTGGTCGATGACGAGCTACTGCCCGGTGCCCGGTCCGGTGCCGGCTTCGCCCGCCAACCGCGATTACGCCGCCGGCTTCACCGCCGACATGATGCTGAAGGATTTGAAGCTCGCGGCCGAAGCGGCCGAGGCCGCGGGCTCGGCCTCGCCGCTGGGCGCCATGGCGGCCGATCTCTACCGGCGTCTGGCCAAGGCCGGGATGGGGGCCAAGGACTTCTCGGTGATGTACCGATTCATCGCGGAAGGCCGCGATATCTCGACTTAAACAATGTATTAACCGGCCAACGCATAAAATCCCCGGCAACGAATCGACACATCCAGACAGCCGAGGCTTTTATGCAAACCGCTTATATGGACGTCATCGCCCTGGTCGAGCGCCTTCACCGCCAGTTCCTCGAAGTCGTGAAGCTCGAGCTCGACACCAACGGCGTGCACGATATCAACAACGTGCAGGCGATGATCCTGTACAACATCGGCGACAACGAGATGACCGTCGGCGAGCTCACGCTGCGCGGCTGCTATCTCGGCTCGAACGTCTCCTACAACGTCAAGAAGATGCTCGAGAACGGCTACATCGTGCAGGAGCGCTCGCCGCACGACCGCCGGTCGGTGCGCGTCCGCCTGACCGAGAAGGGCCTGGCGCTGCACGAGAAGCTCAACAAGATGCACGAACGGCAAATCGCCGCGCTCAGCCAGGGCGTGGTCACCGCCGAGGATCTCGCCAATTCGCACAAGACCCTGCGCCGGCTCGAGCGGTTCTGGACCCAGGCCGTCGAATTGGGCGCGCGCAATCTGGCGTTCACTTCCGCCGCCTAAGCAAGAACACAGTCGTCCGCCAACAGCGGCCGGTCCTTCGGGACCGGCCGTTTTTCGTTCGGCGCGGCGCGATTGACAGGCCGGGGCGGGGCCGCGAGGCTCGCGCATGGAGTCGACGCGCAACCGCCGCCGGCGGCCGATCTGGCAAATCCTCGGCCCCGGCCTGATCACCGGCGCTTCGGACGACGACCCCTCGGGCATCGCCACCTATTCCCAGGCGGGCGCGCAGTTCGGCTACGGACTGGCGTGGACGATGCTGTTCAGCTTTCCGCTGATGGCCGCTATCCAGGAAATCTGTGCCCGCATCGGCCGCGTCACCGGCCACGGCATCGCCGGCAACATCCGCCGCCACTATCCGCCCGCGCTGTTGCCGTTCACGGTCGGGCTGCTGGTCGTGGCGAACGTCATCAATCTCGGCGCCGATCTGAACGCGATGGGCGACGTGGTGCAGCTTTTTATCGGCGGGCCGCGGCTGCTCTATACCTTCGGCTTCGGCGCGTTGTGCGTCGTGCTCGAAATCTACATGCGCTACCGGCGCTATATCGATCTCTTGAAATGGGCCAGTCTCACCCTGCTGGCTTACGTCGCCGCTGCTCTGTCGATTGAAATTCCCTGGGGCGAGGTGCTGCGGCACACTTTCATGCCGAGTTTCAGCCTCGATGCGGCGCTGGCGCTCACCGCCACGCTCGGCACCACCATCAGTCCCTATTTGCTGTTCTGGCAGTCGTCGGACGAAGCCGAAAAGGAACGGCAGGACCGCCATGCCCATGCGCTGATCCGCGCGCCGGGCGAGGCGACCGCCGAAATCTTTCGCATCCGCATCGACACCTATATCGGCATGTTCTTCTCCAATCTCATCGGCTGGTTCATCATCGTCACCGTCGCGTCGACGTTGCACGCGCATGGCGCCGTCACGATCGACACCGCCTCGCAGGCTGCCGAGGCGCTGCGGCCGATCGCCGGGCCGTTCGCGTTCCTGTTGTTCGCGCTCGGCATCATCGGCACCGGCATGCTGGCGGTGCCGGTGCTGGCGGGATCGGCCGCTTACGCGTTGGGCGAAACGCTCAAATGGCCGGTCGGGCTGGCGCGGTTGCCGATGGAAGCGAAGGCGTTTTACGGCACGATCGCCGCGGCGACCATGCTTGGCGTCGGCATGAACCTGACGCCGCTCGACCCGATCAAGGCGCTGTTCTGGAGCGCGGTGCTGAACGGCGTCGCCGCCGCGCCGCTCATGGCGGTGGCCATGCTGATGGCCAGCAGCCGCCGCGTGATGGGGCCGTTCGTCCTGCGGCCCGGACTGGCATTCATGGGATGGCTGGCAACGCTGGCCATGGCCGGCGCCGCGATCGGCATGTTCGCGAGCTTTTAGACTAAAACGCCGATATCCCGGTCTGGGCGCGGCCCAATATCAGGGCGTGGATGTCGTGCGTGCCCTCGTAGGTGTTGACCGTCTCGAGATTCAGCAGGTGGCGGATGACGTGATACTCGTCGACGATGCCGTTGCCGCCGTGCATGTCGCGCGATGCCCGCGCGATGTCGAGCGCCTTGCCGCAGGAATTGCGCTTCAGCATCGAGACCATTTCGGGCGTAGCGCGGCCTTCGTCCTTCAGTCGCCCGAGGCGCAAACAGGCCTGGAGCCCGACCGTGATCTCGGTCTGCATGTCGGCGAGCTTTTTCTGAATGAGCTGGTTGGCCGCCAGCGGCTTGCCGAAGGCATTGCGGGAAAGCGTGTAATCGCGCGCCGCATGCCAGCAGAACTCGGCCGCGCCCAGGGCGCCCCAGGCAATGCCGTAGCGCGCGTTGTCGAGGCAGGAGAACGGGCCGCGCAGCCCGGTGACTCCCGGCAGCAGGTTGGCCTCGGGCACGGCGACGTCGTCCATCACGATCTCGCCGGTGGACGAGGCGCGCAGCGAGAACTTGCCCTCGATCTTGGGGGTCGACAGGCCCTTCATGCCGCGCTCCAGCAGGAAACCGCGAATCACGTCCTTGCCGTCCTCCTCGAGCTTGGCCCACACCACCATGAGGTCGGCGATCGGCGCGTTGCTGATCCACATCTTGCTGCCCTTCAAGACGTAGCCGCCGGAGGTCTTTTTGGCGCGCGTCTTCATGCCGCCGGCGTCGGAGCCGAAATCGGGCTCGGTCAGGCCGAAGCAGCCGGCGATCTCGCCGGTGGCGAGGCGGGGCAGGTATTTCTTCTTCTGCTCCTCGGAGCCGAAGGCGAAGATCGGGAACATCACCAGCGACGACTGCACGCTCATCGCCGAGCGGTAGCCGCTGTCGACGCGCTCGATCTCGCGCGCCATCAGTCCGTAGGCGACATAGCCCGCGCCGGCGCAGCCATAGCCGTGGAGGGTCGAGCCGAGGAAGCCCAGCGCGCCCATCTCGTTGAGGATCGCGCGGTCGAATTTTTCTTCCCGAAAGGCCTTCAAGACCCGCGGCATCAGCTTGTCCTGGGCGTAGGCGCGGGCGGTGTCTCGCGCCAGGCGCTCGTCCTCGCTCAGCTGGTCCTCGAGCAGCAGCGGATCCTGCCAATCGAACATCGGCTTGGCCGCTTTGGACACGGCTTTGGCGGTCTTGGGCTTGTTGCGCGCGAAGGACGCGGTCATGCGGATTGCTTACGGCGGCGACGGCGGGTTGGCAAGGCCGCCGTCAAGCCGGCTTGAGCTGGGACCGCCGTTTGGTGAGCCGGACTGCGCCGGCCGCCAGCGTCACGCCGAGCGTGATCGCCAGCACCACCCAGGCCGGGCGCACGCCCGCCATGGTCGACAGTTCGGCCGGGATGATCCGCATCACCGGCACGTGCATCCACAGCGCGAAGTAGCCGATCTCGAACCCGGCGGTGAGCACGCCCGCCGCGAGACTCAACGCCGCGACCGCCCAGAGGGCCATCGGCTTGCCCTTGAGCCGCGCCGCCGCCAGCCGATAGCCCATCAGCCAGAGATAGAGACCGAGCATGATGGTCGGCTGCCATTCGTCGAGCTTCGACTGCATGAAATAATGGATCACGGCGAGCGCGGCGATCAGATAGACCAGGCGATGCAGGCGCTGCCAGTTACGCGCGCCCATTCGCCGCACCATGGCGTCGGTCGAGGTCGCCGCCAGCGCCGCCAGTCCCAGCAGCGCGGCAAATCCGATGGTGAGATAGATGCGCAGCACGATCTCGCTCGCGATCTTGAGCCAGTTGAGCATCTCCTCCAGGGCATAAAGCGCGAAATGCGACATGATATAGGCGAATGCGGCAACGCCGATCATGCGCCGCACCAGCATCAGCCGCGGCCATTGCAGCAGCCGGGTCAGCGGCGTCACCGCCAGGGCGAGAAAGATGAACCGGATCGTCCAGTCGCCGAGTTCGTGCTGCGCCTCGAGCAGGGGACGCGCGCCGAGATTCCCCGCGGCATAATTGTAGGCAATCAGGACGACGGGCACGAATAGGAGGGTGAACACCACGGCCTTAAGCGGCGAAACCCGGCCGCTGTAATCGCGCCACGGGCGCTTCAGCGGCGGCGCCATGACGGGACGGATGGTGGGTTGGACGGCTTGCTCCATGCCCGGCTTTATACCAAGCCGGCGCGGCCGGCCCGATTACATTCGTTCAATTTCCGGCGATGGCGGCGCGGACCGATTTGAGGCCGTAATAAGCGGCCTCGGCGCGATTGCCGACTAGAAGCGAGGATTTGCGTACGCCAAGGGGCGCGCCGCCGCGACGTAGCGCCGCGCCACCGCTTCGACCAGCGCCGGGTGGCGGTCGTATTGATGGACGATATCGCTCGCCGTGCCGTCGGCGTTGCGTATCAAGCCGTCGGGCGTGGCGTGGATGCCACGCAGATCGTCTTCTGGCACGGTACAGACGGCGCGGCCATTCTCGACAATCGCCGCGTTCGGCACCAGGCCATGGATCATCAGGTGATTGTGAATCGCCTGGTCGATACCGGTGTAGCGGAACCCAGGCGCTGCCTGGAGAGTGAAGCGGCACATCAGGACAAGATAACGCAGCATTCCCGCGGGGCTGCCGGCCACCGTGCCGGCGCAGGACACCGGCGATTCCGCGGCGGCGGCGAGGGACGACGCGCCGAACGCCTTGCACATCCACTCGCTGTTAACCGGACAGCCACCGATGGTGCTGTCGCTCTCGAGGAAGTAATAGAGGTCCGCCAAGCCGACATGCGCGAAGGGATCGTTTTGGAAGACTACGTCGCGCACGTCGGTCAGCATTATGCGCCCGTATTCACTGGCGGCGCCGCGGAGGAATTCAAGGTAGCGGAAGTTGCGTGCACCGCAATACCCCATCGGCAACAGCGGCAGGGATTCAAAAGCCTGGTGCGCAATGCCGTGGGCGGCGAGGAAACGCGTTGCGGCCGGGCTCAAGTCGCAGGTGAAAAGCACGGTATCGCCGCGATAACCCGATTCACGCAGCGACAGGACGAAGGGCGCCAGTTCGCTTTCGCCATACCCGGCCGCCAATCCCAGAATCAGCTGATTGTCGTCGCGCGGTCGCGGCGGCACCGCCGACAGCTCGGCGAGGAGCGTATCGAGACGGGCGATCAGCCGCGCTTCGCGTCCGCGTTGACGCGAGCGCACGGCGCGGAATTGCCCGAAATCATGGAGCAAGTTCCGCATGCGCCGGATCTGTCGGTCAATGATCATGGTTGAAAAAGTTAATCTGCACAGGTGAACGAATGGATAACGGCCGTTGGTGCCGGGGCCGCCGGTTTTTTTCAGAAAACTGACGCCATCTAATCGGGCAGCTGGATGCCTTCGAGCTTGGCGATCGCCTCTCCGATGGTGAGTTTCCGTTTCTTGAGTTCCTGGAGGTGCGAATCATCGAGTTGCGACCAGCTCGACAGCTCGGTGATGGCTATATCGAGGTTATTGTGTTCGCGCTTCAGCGAATCCAAGTTGACATCGATCGCCTTCCGAATGTCCCGCATCTCCGACTTGGATTCCCGATTTTGGTCCATCGTGGGCAGGTGCCGGCGAAGCCGCAGCAAGCCGAAGCCGCATTTCTCACTGCGGATCTCGGGCACCACGTCGACGCAATTAATGGCGTCGCTGCCATAAGCGGCGCGCACCACATTCCAGAAATCGCGCATGCCTTCGTTGAGCACAATGTCATCGATGACAACCAGTCTGGGTTTGAGCAGCAGACTATAAAGACCCAGATTCGTGATCGTCGGCGCGAATTTGTGATCGGCGTCGATATAGAGCAGGTCGATCGGCTCCGGGCCGAACTTGTCCATGGCCTCCTGGATTGCCTCGGCGCCATTGGCATCGCCGGTGAGCTTGACGACGCAGGGCAGGGCATGAAGGGCCGGATTGAGATCGGTCACGTCAATCGTCACGAGCTGGACATTCGGTTCGGTCGCTCCATGCAACATGGACCGAGCCGAGCCGCCATAGTGCGTGCCGATTTCGAAAATGCGGCTGCAGCCCTGGGAGCGGACGAGCCCCGCCAGGAAGTAATAGTAAGGGAAGGGCGTGGAGGAAAAGCTGTCGGGCTCCTTCCAGTGCTTCGGGCCGTACCAGGCATCACTGAGGTTGATGGTTTCGCCAATGGCCCACGCGCCGCGCACCATCTCCACCAGCTCCGGATCGGGAGCAGGCGATGCGGCCGGCTCGGGTGCGTGAGCTTTCTTCGCGCTGCCGCGATCATGCCGACGCAAATGCGCCGCCCACGTGAACATAGCCATTTCTAATTCCCGATACCGCCGTGCCGCGCCATGAAAGCGCAGGATGGTTGAAAAACCTTAAAAAACTGGGCGCCAACGACCCCGCGCCAGCGCAAGGGTCCATATCGGCCGACTTATCCGCCGTTTTCCGGGGCCACGGTCTTTTAAGCCTTCCTCAGGCATACTTCGCCGCCGTCGAATTGGGATCAAGCCATTGAAATCCAAGCCGTTCCGCGTCCTTCACCTCTTCCCCCGCTTCCGGCCCAATTTCGCCGGCGACGGGATTTATTTCGAGAAGCTGTGGCCCAAACTGGTGGAGCAAGGCGGCGGCCACGATGTCGTCGTGTTCACCACGCCGGCGCCGGCGCAGCTGCCGAGCGTGGCGCCGCCAGGGATGAAGCTCATCTATTTGCGCCGCTCCGAGCGCGAGACTCAGCGCCGCGTGCTGTTGCGCTATTACCTCTGGCTCGTACGCAACCTGCGCTCCTATTCCGTGATCCATTCGCGGACGCATATCGACCGCTTTTTCATCTCGCATTTCATCGCCCGTCTCTTCGGCATCGCCATCATTTACTCCGCGACGCTCGACGATTCACCGCCCCAGCCGGTGGCGGTTTGTCACCTGGGCAATGAAGACGACGCTGACGCGGCTGGTCGCCATCAGCCCGAGGCTGCGCGACGACAGTGTCGCCTTCCTCGGTCCCGAGCGCGTCGTCCTCATCCCGCAGGGCGTGGCGCTGCCGCCGCCCGCATCGCAAAGCCGCGAGGAATTGCGTGCGGCCCACGGCATTCCGCCTGACAGCTTCGTGCTGCTCTACGTTGGCAGCGTGTCGCGCCGAAAGGACGTGATGTTCCTGGTCGAGAATCTGGCCGAGCTGCGCCTGAAACGCCGGCCATATCTGATCGTGCTCGGTCCCAAGCTGGAAGAGGATTACTGCAAGGAAGTGTCCATGCGCATCGCCGAGCTCGGACTCGGCGGGCAGGTGCGTTTCGAAGATTATCACGACGATCTGGCGCCGTTCTATCGCCTGGCCGATGTTTTTGTTTTCGCCTCCTGGATCGAGGGTTTTGGCAATGTGCTGATCGAGGCCATGTCTTTCGGCCTGCCCATCGTGGCACGGCGGCTCGAAGGCGTGACCGATTTCGTTATCCTGGACGGCAAGACCGGAATCTTATTCGACACCAAAGAGCAGTACCGCGACGCCCTGACGCGGCTCGAAAGCGAACCCGAATTGGGCGCCGGTCTCGCGCGCAACGCTTATCTCAAGGCGGCGACCGATTATTCGCTCGACTCCACGGTCAGGCGCTATATCGCGCTCTACCGCGAGGTCTCCGGCGAGGAGTCCTAAATGCACGTCAGCCCGGTTAACCCGGCGACCGATGGGCGCCTCAGATTCCTTGATTCGAACCCCTGGTTCTTGCCGTTGGCGGTCTTCGCCCTGTCGCTTGGCCTCAATTTGATTCGTCTCGACGCTACGGCGCTCTGGAACGATGAGGCGTACAGCATTCTCGCGGCCGAGAATGGCGCGCGCGCCGTCTTGCGGGTCATCGCGGACGACAATCAACCACCGCTCTATTACCTGGCTCTCAGCCAATGGCTTGGCGGCAACGGCGGCAATATCTTTTGGGTGCGCATGCTGTCCGCATTCTCCGTCGCGGTCGCCGCCGGCTTCGTCGGCGCCAGCGCGCGGCAAATGTTCGGGTGGCGGATCGCCCTGATCGCGGGAGTGCTGTTTGCGATCTCGCCGTTGGAGGTCAATTGGGCGCAGAAGGCGAGGCCCTACGCCCTGCAAGTCATGTTCTGTTCGATGGCGTTTTGGGGATTGGTGCGGGTGATCAGATATTCTTTGGCATCCGAACCTTGGCCCGATAGCAACGCGCAACACAAGACGGAGCGCGCTCGAGAGAATTTCGCCATCGGCCTGGGCTGGTTCGCGTATGCGGTGGGAGCCGCCGGCGTGATGCTCACGCAACACACCGGGGGATTCTTTCTCCTCGCCGCCAATATCGGAGCAATCCTGGCGGTCTCGACATCGGGCCGCCTGCACCGACGATGGATTCTGAGCTGGCTCGGCGCCCAGGCTTGCGCGGTGCTGATCTGGTCTCTTTGGCTGCCGGGATTCTTCAATCAGATGACGCGTCTCTTCGGGGTTCGGCTGACGCGGGACGGGTCGCCGATGTTTTACATTACCGGGCAAGATTTCATTTCAACGATCTGGCACACCTACACAATCTTTGACGTTTGGCGCCTGCTCGTGTTGGCGGTTCCCGTCTACGCGCTGATATTTTTCTTTGGAGCCCTGCGCTGGCGACACTACAAGCCGTGGTCCTATCTGATATTGGCGACTTCCTTCATCCCTCTGCTGTGCTCGCTAACCGGATTCGTCCTGATTCATCCGATCTTCGGCTACGTTCTGGGCACATTCGTATGGCTGCAGATTCCTCTCGCCATGCTCGTCGCGATCGCCGTGGCGGAGCTGCCGGCGATGTGGCCAAGAGCGGTCGTGCTTGCCTGCGTGCTGGCCCTCAATCTTCTCGGGCTGGGCAATTACTATCACGTGGAACACGTGCGGCTTGACCTGATCGCCAACCTGATGGCCAGGGATCTGCGTCCCGGAGATGCCGTGGTCGTGACAAACCGCGCGGCGGCCAGTTGCGGCCTGCGTTATTATCTCGTTCGGAGCGGCATCAGGCCGCCGCGGGGCATCCAAAACGCGTGCACGGGCGACCAGGATCGCATTCGCTCGCCGGATGACGCCCGGCAATACTTGCGCCTCTGGGCCATTTCGGTGCCGGATGAATCCCTCCCATTCGATCCTTCCGCGCCGCCTCTCGGCTACGCCCTCGTCTATGACTCGGTGGTGGGAGACATCCACTTGAAGCGTTACGATTTACGGGACAAGAACTAGAACGTGGACTCGTATGGGCGCAGCCAAAGCTGGATGGTTTCAAACCTGTCGAAGAGTCTCTTGACCTCGCTGCGAGTACGATAAAGAAACGGACTAAAAAAAACAGGCCACGCTGCCGCCCGCTGAGCGCCGGTCTTAGCGGCACTCGCCGGCGCGGACGAAGAGGCAGATTTCAGGCTGGGCATCACGAAGCTGGGACGGAAAACAGGAGCGCTTGGCGAAGCCCGGCGGCGCGGCGGCGGCCGGCGCGATCAGGGCGTTAAACCGGTCTGTATGGGCCAACATCTCATCGGGGGAATACATCGGGACCACTCGGCCTGCCAGCTTGACGATCGGAGCGGCCACGGCCCCGCCACCCTCGGCAGGCAGGTAGAGCGGCACGGCGCGATCGAAATACGTATAGCCGCCGGTGTGGGACGTTTGGATACCAGCGACACCAAGGCCGCAGATTCCCGGCGTGCGGTTCGCCGACAGGAATGCGCGCAGGTTGCTAGAGTCGATAGCCCAGCGGTCGGCGAGATAGCCGTGCGTCGCGCCATATGCCGAGGCGCCGGCGACGTAGAACAGCAGTGTCATGCCGGCAGTCATCGCCGCGGCCGGCCCGAGCCGGCGGCGGATCCAGGCGATGCACTCGGCAGCGCCCAGGCCCATCATGATCGGCGCGATCGCCAGGGCGAGATAGATGAAGCGGTATTCCTTATGGCTAATGAACGAATGCGCAATGACCGTGACCAGTGCGGCGACTGCCAGTGCGGGCGCGCGCCGCGTCCCGGCGACGGCTAATGCGGCGAGCGGCACTGCGACCGGTGTCCACGACCACCACACCATGCGCGGATAAGTATACCAAGGCGCGGTGCCGAAACCCTCGCTCACGCCGTCGATGACATTGCGGACCACGTTGAGCCACACGGTCTGGAACGGCGCGCCCCAAGTTAGCCAATCAAGGACACCGAGCACCGGCACGATGACGGCCGCAGCTCCAAGCGCCGCCGTCTGCCAGCGCCGCCTGTCGAGGCGGTAATTCCATGCAGCCGCCGCCGCCAGCGCCGGCGCCAATTGGAAGCGCAGGCAAAACGCCAGGCCGAGCAGGGCGCCCGAGAAAGCGATGCGCCCGGCCGTTTCGCGGTCGCCTCGGCTGCCGAGATATATTGCCCCCAGTGCGACATGCGCGCCGAGCACGTCGGGCAGCACCGCCGGAGCGAAGTAGATCGCCTCGAACCACAGCGCGCCAAACGCGCCGGCCAGTACCCCGGCGGCGAGTCCGCTGGTCTCCCACGCCAGGCGAAAGCCGATATAGACCACCGAAAGCGACAACGTCGCGCAGGCGAGACGGATGAGCACGATGTAGGTCCATGGATCGGCGTCGATCCAGCGTGCCGCTCGCATTAACCCGGCGAGCGCGCCGGGCAGCAACCATGAGCGGATGCCGTCCTGGAATTCCCACGGCACGACACCCGCGCCGAAGGCCAGGCGATGCGCTTGCTCGAGGTACTGGAAGGTCTCATCGGGATGAATCGCGCCAGACCACAGCGTGAAGCTCGCGACGCGGATTGCAAGCGCTGCGACCAGGACGGCGCCGAGAGCAACGCGATATGTCACAAGCGTGCGGATCGACAGCCGTTCAATGAGATGCGCGCCGGGGAAGCGCGCCATGATCGTGCAATGGAAGGCCGACCGGCGCGCGGGCGCCGCGGCAGAATGAGGTTGCGACATTCCCTTGCCTTCGCGGC
>Ga0335078_10007404_pt1 | contig 16287 bp, 9 predicted proteins | sample Lox_Sample_32_FD_206711 | JGI IMG/M metagenome (GOLD analysis project Ga0335078, IMG submission 206711) | Soil microbial communities from Loxahatchee National Wildlife Refuge, Florida, United States - Lox_Sample_3.2 | ecosystem: Environmental > Terrestrial > Soil > Wetlands | place: USA: Florida...
GGAGTCCGTGCAATTCAGTTTGAGCGAGCAGGAATTGCACGTGCTAGCAGGCGCGCGATAGGAAGTGATGCGGCGCGCATGGTCAGTCTGCAGTTGCACCAATTGGTGCCCCGCAGGGCATTCCCAATAATCGAGTTCACGGAAATAAATGAACCCGGAGTTTCGGTACCCCTCTGCCCTTTTCTGCGTTCGGAGCGCCAGCTGCTCCAGTACAAAGGCAAGTCCGCCCAAAAACAGTGCATAGGCCAGCACCAGAAGAACCTCGAGATGTATGCCGCCGATCATCGATTCGGGTCGGCCATCTCGAGAACGTCTGTAAGCGCGACGCTTTGCGTCTGTTCCGCTCCAGCCCGAGGCTTCGAACGAAGCACGCCAAGCGCAGCCAGATACAAAACCGGCAGAGCGCCACCGACAATGAACACAACGTCGCCGGGCAGACGCATCCACTCCAGGAGGGCATTCGTATGATTCGTCAGATAGCTTAGTGAACGAGCATCAAAATATCCAACGCTGACTGAGTGGTAGAGCTGCAACACTCCGAGCGGGAAAAGTGTCGCAAACACCATCCACGCGAGGCCTATGTTCAATGACCAGAAACTCAGCTTTGCCGCCCGATCGCTCCATGCTTCCTCCGGAATGATGTACCTCAGGCAAAACAGAGCCAAGCCGACGGCCATCATTCCGTACACGCCCATCATGGCTGCGTGTCCGTGGTTTGCGGTTAAGGCCGTGCCGATCTCGTAGTACGAAACGATTGGTAAATTGATCAGGAAACCGAAGACGCCGGCTCCTAGGAAGTTCCAGAAGCCTACTGCAGCCAGAAACATAACTGCCCAAAAATGCGGGAAGTGTGTGCGAGAGGTCGAATGCTGTTGGGTTCCCAACTGCAGAAAACTCCACGCCTCAAGAGTCAAAAAAGTCAGCGGGATGACTTCCGCTGCTGAGAAAAAGGCACCCATGGCCATGTGCATGGAGGGCTCACCTGAGAAATACAGATGATGCATGGTCCCGACCATCCCGCCGGCAGAATAGAGAATGATGTCCAGGAAGATGACTTTCAACGCGACCCGCTCGTGCACGATTCCCAGGAGCACGAACATGTAAGCCACCATGACCGTCGTGAAGAGCTCGAGAAAATCCTCAACCCAGAGATGAACGACCCAGAATCGCCAAAAATCTGTGGTTGTGAAGTGGGAGTTCGTTCGCGCGAGCAAACCAACGGCGTAGAATGCGGGAATAGAGAGCGCGGAAAAGAAAAACAACCACGGCATATTGCCAACAGACTCACTCCCGAGGCGCACGCGAAGTCCCCGGAAGATCAGGATCACCCAGAACATGAGACCGAGAGTGAGGAGGACTTGCCAGAACCTTCCCAGGTCCAAGTATTCAAAGCCCTGTGCTCCAAACCACGACCATCCCTGCTGAATCCATCCTCGAATCCCCGCATACTCTCCCGCCAGACTTCCGAAAACCACAAACGCCAAAGCGAACAGCAGACCATAGGAAAGCCACTGCTGCCGGTGGGGTTCGTTGCCGGCAATCATCGGGACCAGGAAAATTCCCGCTGCAAGAAAAGAGGTCGACACCCACAGAAGCGACAGTTGAACATGCCAGGTTCGAGCGATATTGAACGGGAGAATCCTGGCGAGATCGAAACCGAGAAAATTAGTGAGCTCCGCGCGGTAGTGCTGCGTGGCGCCCCCGAGCAAAGCCTGAATTACGAAAAGCGCCGCCATAACCAGAAAGAACCAGGCGCAGGACTGCTGTGCGGGCGTCAATGCGACGGCATTGGGAGTGCGAAACGACAGCCGCTGGTCTTCTCTGCCATGCCACCCTAGGAAATTCCATCTGCCAAACGCCGCTAGCAGAAGTCCCGTGCCGCCGAGCAGGGCAATTAAGGATAGAACGCTCCAGACCAAGGCGTCGGCGGTTGCGTGATTACCGACCAATGGCTCGGGTGGCCAATTGTTCGTGTAGGAGTAGTTTAGCTTTGGGCGCAAAGTAGAAGCGGTCCAGGCGGACCAGCTGAAGAAGGCGGTCAATTGCTTGATTTGCAGCCGGTCTGTGATTGCGGACGGCCGCAGGCCGTTTCGCGTGTCGGGCGCGGCGAAGAACTCACCGTAATGAACGACCAAGCGGTTGAAGGCCTCCGTCTGGGCCGCGGAATAATTCAGTACTCCCGAAGCCGGGTCATAGCGGTTTGTTTTGAAATCAGTGATTGTCTGCCGTTGAGTATCTTGCGAGGAAGAACCCACATAAATCTCATTCGAAATGAGCGCAGCGCGATGAAGGTAGTCGGCGGTGAAGTCTGGGCCCAGATACGCGCCATGACCGAATATCGAGCCATATTCCATCAGGCCGTTCTTGAGAAAGACCTCCTGGCCGGCGAGTACATCCTCGCCGGTGAAAAGAACCTGGCCATCGGTGCCGATGACCTTTGCCGGAATCGGCGGCTCGTCGGTATAGGTCCGGTAGGCGAGTATCCCGAGGAGGAGGAACCCGCACAATCCAACGAGGGCGACCGCTTGTATCCAGCCTTTCGAGATGAGTAGCTCACGTTTTGATTCCATAAGGTGCTCCTAATTGGGGTGTTACATGAACGTTGATCTTGCGATATAGAAATCTACCCTCCAGCAGCCGCTGAATTTATGCAAAAAATCACCGCAGAAGCAAGACCTTGTACATCCCTTTACCGCACAGTCATGTGAGACCAGCATGCCAAGGTCGCCCGAGACTTCCAGTTTGCTCACCGGAACGCAGCGAATGCCCGGGGCGAACTTTTCTGATGCGCGATATCTTGCGATGACAGATAGACACTACGGACGGCGATCGCCACCGTTCCCATCACTTCTTTTGCAAGCTGGCAATGCGCTCCGCCAGCCCGAGCGTCTTCAGCACTCCAGGGCTCGTCTCCTCTATCGCGAGCGGCTCGTGGCAGGCGCTGCAGTCTTGGGTAATGCTTAATTTCTGGTCCGACGTGGAGTGCGACCCGTCGTGGCAGCGAAAGCATCCAGGAAAATCGGTGTGTCCCAGATTGTTAGGATACGTGCCCCAAGTGACTTTTAAGTCCGGAAACACGTTCCGGTTGTAGATCGCGACGATCTCACCGGCGGCCTTACATATTTCGTTCGAGCGTTGGACCGCCACGACCGGATCGAGCTGTTGATAGAAGCGCAGCAGCGCTTGCGGGATCGTGCGCGAAGCCTCTTCGTTGCTGCCGTAGTTCGCTTTCAGCAGTTCGACCGCTTTTTTCTTGATGAATGGCAGCGTTGTAGACATGTGGCCCAAGCCCATCGCTTGGTCTATGGCGCGTTCCGGAAGCTCAAAGCCATGCGTTGGACGGTTGTGGCAGTCGACGCATTGCATCTGAAAACGGGGCAGGCTGGCAACGGATGCAGCAGAAGCCCCATCTGCGAAAAACGAGTGATCCTCACCGGTCGTACGGTTGCGATACTCGACCCAGGGGATGCTCTGACGCTTCGGGTCTTTGGCCGCGTAGTGGATTTCGATTCCGGCGCCCATATGCTTTCCGTGAATACCACCCAGGTCTCCGCCTCCCGTAAGCATCATCAACGCCGTTTGCGTCTGAGTATTGGCGGCATCGTCCTGGAAATGGAATATCACTCGAAGCTTGACGGCATCGAACTTCGCAGGCCAGTGGCACTGTTCGCACGTATCCCGCGAGGGTACGAGGCGGTTGGTTTCCATGGCTGAAGCAATAGGATAGTGAACGCGGCGAAAAACCGTATCGATCAGCTGCCGAGTGCCCGCCTTCTTGCTTTCCACCCACCCGACCGCGCCTGGGGAAACATGGCAATCGACACAGGCTACATTCGCATGCGGCGAGTTTTGGTGGGCAGCGAATTCGGGCTTCATCACATGGCAACTCTGTCCGCAGAACTGCACGGTTTCCATATGCTGTATCGCACGGTATGTACCCTGCGTGCCTATCACGATGTTCGCGGCGCTGGTCAAAGCGAAGAAAATCGCGAGTCTGCGAATGTAAATCTGCCGGTCGGCTCCTGAGAGCACTTGTTGTTCGACCGAAACAATACGCCGGCGTGCCAGGAAAATGCCTAGGGCCATCAGCACCAGCCCGAACACGAAAATCACAGGTATGAAAATGAAGACAACAATGCCGATATAAGGATTGTTGGTATGACCGCGGAGTTGAATGGGCAGAACGAATAGCCAGGAAAATCCCGCGGTAGTAACGAGCGCGACTCCCAGCATGCTGACCCAATGGCTGGTCAGCAAAACGAGTATGGGACGATTCCTGCGGTTCGAGGTATTGGGCGGCCCAGACGGTGGCGCCGCGGCAGCAGGTTTCATTGCTGGACGGTGTGCTCTCTCCGCATCTCGGCGGCCAGTTCTCGGATTTCTGTTAAGTCACGCTGCATCTCGCTCCAGCCGTACCACAGGGCGTAGTCTGGGCTCGCGTGAAACGTGCCTTGGAACGTGCGCATGCGATGCTCCAGATACATCACGAAAAGTTTCTGTTCCACAACGGTTGGCGCGTCGTGGAACGTGAGCAGGTTCGGGAATGCGTATGGATAGTTCGCCGGCTTCGGCAGCACGCCATCCTTGTATAGACCAGCGACTTCACGGATCGCCTGCGCCATGAGGTGATCGGCGTTTTTGATCATGTCGTCGCCGTATTGAAGCTGGTCCTTCGCGAAGTTTACGGAGTGACACTGATTGCACGTTTTCAGCATCTTGTCGCGCTCGGTTCGCCAGGAAGCTTCATCGAGCCGCGCGAGGTCGGCCGCCTTGACAACATCCAGGAGCTTCGTTGGTTGGCCATCTGGATCAAGCACGCCAAGGGCCTGCAAGATGGCGACGCGGTCCGCTGCCCACACTTTGTCTTCCGGCATCGGCAATCGCACCGCGAGGAAACCCCAAGCTGTACGCACCTCATGATTGCCGTCCTGCATGTGGCAGGTTTGGCAAGTTGGCGCGGCCGATTCGCTGTTCTGGATCCTGAGTTGTTTCAACTCCTCGCGGGTGCCATGTTTCGAGGAGGAATACATTTCCCATTGCGGATGATCAAATCCCATGTGGCAAGTCCGGCAGGCCTGTGGGGACCTGGCCTCTTCGAGTGAGAAGGTATGCCGAGTGTGGCAGGAATCACAGGAGGCATTGCCAAAACGCGTTCCCGTTTTTGCGAGAGTCCTGATCTGCTCGGGTGATTTCAGTCCGATCTTGTGGCATCCGCCGCAACCCTTCATGCCCTCGGTCATGGCCATCGGCTGATAATGAATGGTCGGCATGGCCTCCATCGCTGCCCACGCAATGGCGTGCTTTCCCTTCTTAAACTGCTCCACGCGGTCGGCGTGGCACTGGCCGCATGTTTCCGGCGTTGGAATCTTCGCCTTGCTCGCATCCTGCGCTGTGGTGTGCTCACTGCCATGGCACGCGTCGCACCCGATTCCCACGGTCGAGTGCTTGCTCAGTTTCCAGTCATCCACGACATTCGGGGTTGTCTTACTGTGGCAATCCACGCAAGTGCTGACAGCAGCGGTTTCCGCATTGGCTCGGATGCCGGAGCCGAGGACTCCTAACGCAACTAGCATGATCACAACGGCAACGAGAATCCTTGCACGTCGGCTCATCATGTTCCTCCTCATTGCTCGAACGTCTTTCCCGCACTCTCAACGATCTCTCGACCGTCAAGACCTGGCCCGCTAGGCGCTACTGTGACACTCTCGCCTAAAATGAGAAGCAGTGGGTACCAAGCGATTGCAGAACCTCACGCCAACGGCCGCGTGATGCCCAATTTGTGCATCTTGTTTTGCAGCGTAGTGCGTTTGAGCCCTAACCGTTCCGCGGCTCCGCCCTTCCCGGCGATCCTTCCTGCAGCGGCCTTCAGGGCATCCATGATCACATTACGCTCTGCCTGTTGAAATGTGGAGACTGAAGTGATGTCAGGCGAGTAGCACGCCGTCAACTCCCCGGCTGGCACTTTCAATTCTTCGCCGAGTGAGAGGACGACGGCGCGTTCAAGGAAGTTCGCTAGTTCCCGAACATTGCCTCTCCAGGCGTGATTCTTAAGCAATTCCATCGTGCGTGCAGGGATCGTCTTGATCTGCCTTCCCATCTGCCGGGATAGCTTTGATACAAAATAGTTCACCATTAGCGGTATGTCGTCGCGTCGTTCGCGAAGTGCCGGGATCGCAACCGGGAAAACGTTGAGGCGGTAAAACAGATCTTCACGAAACTTGCCCTCGCGGATCATGGCCGGAAGGTCGCGGTGCGTTGCCGCAATGATCCGCACATTGACACGAATGGTGTGCGTGCTGCCCAGCCGTTCAAACTCCTGCTCCTGCAGCACCCGCAGCAATTTTGCCTGCAGTTCGAGCGGGATATCTCCGATCTCGTCCAGAAAGAGCGTGCCCCCGTCCGCCAGTTCGAATCGTCCCTTTTTCTGCATCAGCGCGCCCGTGAATGCTCCCTTCTCGTGTCCGAAGAGTTCGCTCTCCAGCAGGCCGGCCGGAATCGCCGCGCAGTTTACCTTCACCAGATTGCGTTTCCGTCGAGGACTGAGTTCGTGAATGGCCCGCGCGATCACTTCCTTCCCAGTTCCGGTCTCGCCGCAAATCAAAACCGTAGCGCCGGTGGGCGCCACTAGCGCCACTTGCGCAAGGACTGGCCGCAAGCCGCCGTGCCGACCAACGATTGTGTCTATGAATGAGGCCTGCTCCTGTTCTGGCTCATCCAGGGACTCACCGATCAGAGGAAATGCGCCGTTCGTCGGCGGAATTGGCTGATACCCGCCGAATTGAGTGAAACTTGCTGCCGCCATCTCGTTCCCCCTTTGTTGCATCCCGCTCCGAGTCTGTTTGTGTCGCGAGTCTGAAGCATGCGGCGCTACGGCAACAACCCCACATAGAATCGCGCGAGAGGCCGTATCGGGGGGTACCCAGAGGCCAAGTTGTGTACGTTTGGCACCTCTTTTGGGGGTGTTCAGACCACCAGAACGTGGGTGCGGAAGCAGACGAGCAGAAGCATGGAAAGGAGCGGAGAAAGGGCTGAGCAGGAGCAGAGACAGGGGGCAAGAATCAGAAAAAGAGGGCCGGGTCAGTGAAAGCAAGGCAAAGAGTGACGCCGAAACTTAACGCTTTCGCTCGGGGAGGTCAATCTCTCTCCGTCCAAATAGGCGGGCGTCGACAGACCACGCACCGGGGCCCAGCAGCGCCAGCGCGGCACCCAAGGTCCCCAGCAGGATGCAGGTCCAGGGGTTTACCAGGTGAAGGAAGGCATAATCCAAAGCGACAACTGTAAGGATGGCCCCCACAATGGGGGTATATAGCCCGGCGAGCAAGAGTAGTCCCATGATTCCAGTGAGCAGATAGAGTATGGCTGGCCCAAGCGGAACAGCACCGCGCAGCGCGACGGCAGCCTGAACCACCAAGCCTATACCGGTAACCAGTCGCATCAAGAGAAGCCCTGCTCCCGGTGCACCTTCGGCGAACGTGGAGTATAGCCTCTGCACTGTACAGTATTTTGATGAAACTGTTTTCGGAGGCGAACCCCCCAAAAGGCACGCGCGATACCCACTTTTTGGGGGTACTTTCAGAGTTCAATAATTCCGCGCCGCAGCCCAATCATTGCCGCATGCGTCCGGTCTCTCGCATTCAGCTTGGAGAGGACATTGCTAACCTGCCCTTTGACCGTCTCTTCGCTTACCGAGAGTTGCGCCGCGATCTCTTTGTTGGCGTGCCCTTCGGCAATCAGGCGCAGAACGCGAACTTCGGCCGGGGTCAAGGCGTCATCGGTGGCATGCTCTGCAATTTCGAAGGAAACCTCCGGCGACAGAAACTTTTTGCCCTGATGCACGGCGCGGATGGTGTCCAGCAACTCTTTGTGCCAGGAGCTTTTCAACAGGTACGCTCGCGCACCCGCTTTGATCGCGCGTAGAACCTGAACGTCTCCGGCATACGTCGTCAACACGATGATGCGGGCATCGGGAAATTCACCTCGAATCGCGATCAACGCATCGAGCCCGTTCATTTCCGGCATCTGCAAATCCATCAGCGTGACATCTGGACGATGCGCTCGAAATTGCTGGATGGCTTCGCGCCCGTTGGCAGCCTCGGCAACAACGCGGATGTCCGGCTGACCTTCGACCAGCGTGATCACCCCTTCGCGCACCAAGTTGTGATCGTCCACGACGAGAACCCGAATGGGCTCGGAATCACTGCTCACGGCTTCCGCTCCGTTCTCTCCCCCTTAGTTTTTCCACGAACCACGATCGCTGCTTCTCTCCAGATGCCGCGTACGCATGCTTGGCTGGAATGGTCAGTTCCACTTCCGTGCCGACCTCCGATTTGCTCCACAGCCGCAGCTTGCCCCCGATCAGCTTGGCCCGTTCCCGCATACCATGCAAACCAAAGTGTCCTCTACGGCCGTCCTCGGTCAAGAGTTGCGGGTCGATGCCTTTCCCATCATCGCGCACGCGCACGCGAACTTGTTCCTCATCGTAATGAATTTCCACTTCGATGCGCCGTGCATTCGAGTGGCGGAAAGCATTGCGCATGGCTTCACCGGTAACGCGGTACACTTCGTCGCGAACAATCGGGTGCAGATTCTGCGGCATGCCCTCACACTGCACAGTAAAGTCTGGGCGGCGTGAGCCGTTGTCGCCGGTCGCAGCGAGTTCTTCCCCCAAGGTGCGAATGGCCACGGCCAAATCGTTGCTCTCGACGGTGGACGCGCGCAACCCTTGCACCGTGTCGCGCCCTTCGGTGATGGCTTGCGCGGTGCGTTCAATGGCGCGGTCCAGTTTGTTCTTGGTCTTGCCCTCCGTCATTTCGTGCGACACCGCCTGAAGCGGCAGCAAGAGTGCCTGGAAGTTTTGAAGCAGGGTGTCGTGGAGATCGCGCGCGATGCGCGTGCGCTCAGCGACGCGCTCTTCCAAACGCATGTTGAACTGCCGCGCCAGTTGCCGCAGCCGCAGTTGGTGCAGCGCCCAGAGCACTGCCAGAAACACGGCCACGCAGACGGCGAGGAACCAATACGTCTGATACCACGCCGGAAGAATCGTAATGTGAAGCGCAACCCCGCGCTCATTCCAGACCCCGTCATTATTGGAGGCTTTGACACGGAAGGTGTACTCGCCAGGGTCGAGATTGGTATAAGTGGCAAAGCGGCGCGCAGCATCGGTGAATTGCCAGTCGCGATCGAACCTCTCGAGTTTGTAGGCGTACTTGTTTTTCTGAGGGGCGGTGAAGTCCAACGCGGCAAACTGAAAGCGAAAGACCGATTGATCATGGCGGAGGCTGATGCTCGATGCGGTATGGATCGCTTGCCGGAGCGGTGAATCCTTGCCGCCGATTTTTACGGGCTTGTTGAATAGCTCGAATTCCGTGAGCACGATGGGCGGCGGGGCCGGATTGTCGGCAAGCTTATCGGGATAAAAGGCGCTGAGCCCGCTGACACCGCCGAAAAACAGCCGCCCATCGATCGTTTTGGCGCTGCAACGGGGGAAAAAGTCATTGCCTTGGAGACCGTCAAACACGTCGTAGTTGCGGAACGTGTCGGTTTTCGGGTCGAATCTGGACAAGCCGTTAATTGTACTGACCCATATATTGCCTAGCGCATCGCCGAGGACGGCCACAATGGAGTTGTTCGCCAAGCCATCTTTCTCGGTGTAGTGGCGGGTAAACTTGCCGGTCTCGGGATCGAAGCGGAACAGCCCCTTGGGCGAACCGACCCAAAGAACTGTACCATCGGAGTAGATATCCGTGGTCCAGTTCGCGCCCTGACCTGGCTGGTTCGGGTCCATGAGGTACGCGGTGAACTCCCGAGTATGCGTATCGAAGCGAACCAATCCCGAATTATCTGAGCAGCTCCACAGCATGCCGTGCCGATCGAGCAGTAAGGGACGGATAAAGGCATCCGGCGGGCCGGCGGGACTGCGCGGACTCGGAGGAAAGTGGGTAAAGTGCCGCCCGTCAAAATAGTCCATCCCCTTGCCATGCACTCCAATCCACAGTCCGCCCTCGGTGTTCGGAACAAGACCGCCGATATTGTTATTCGCGGGGCTGTCGGAATTCCTGGGATTATGGCGAAAATGCGTAACGTGCCGTCCATCTAGCCGGTCGAGGCCGCCACCGTAGGTTCCTGTCCAGACGGTGCCATGCGAGTCCTGGGCCACGAGCCGCTCCGGGCCGGGACTCAGGTGACTGGGATCGTTGGAATCGGCGAGGTAGTGCGTGAAGGTTCTGCCATCGAAACGATCCAGGCCCGCGTCGGTTCCGATCCACAGAGCGCCCTTCGGACCTGGCGCAAGTCCGGTAATCGTATGACTGCTAGGGCTGTTCGCATCTTCCGATCTGTGACGATAGGTGGTGAATCGCTCCGCTACGCCTGGCAACCGGTCGACTCCGGTGGACCGCGTGCCGATCCACAACGTGCCTGAGGCATCCTCATATAGAGCGCGCGGATTGATCACGTTACTGCTCAAGCTCGTGGAATCGCTGGCGTCGTGCATATAGCGGGTGAACGTTCCGCGGGCGCGATCCATCAGATTCAAGCCATTGTTCGTCGCCACCCAAAAACGTCCGGCCCGGTCCTCATACGTTTTTGCCAGAGAGTCATCGCTCAAGCTGGCGGGATTCCGAGGGTCGTGCGCATAGCGAATAAATGTGCGAGTCCTGGGATCGAAGCGATTCAATCCGCTCAGCGTGGCGAACCAGAGGTTGCCTTCCCGATCCTGGAAGATGTCGACTACGTCATTGCTACTCAGACTGGTGGGATCACTGGGAATGTTCTTGTACCGTGTGAACCGGCCGGTCGAGCGATCGAGCGCGCTTACGCCCTGACCCCACGCACTGGCCCAGAGCAAGCCGGTCGTCGCATCCACACCGAGGGACCGAAGATCGGTATCAGCGAAGCTAGCTGGGTCGTTTAGAGCAGGTTTGAAAGGGTGCACTCTGCCGTTGGTCCGATCGAAACGGCCGAGTCCGCCGGCACTGGCCAGCCAAAGAGTGCCGGATTCGTCCTCGTAAAAGGAATCTATTCGATAGTAAGGCAGACCGGCCGGGTCATCACCCGGGCGATGGCGATAGTGAACGAAGGAATCTCTGTCCTGATCGTACCGGTCGATGCCCTCGTTGGTGGCTACCCACAAAACCCCGGCTCGATCCACATAAATGGCCCGGATCGTGTTGCCCGCGACGCTGCGGTCATCCTGATCGTCATGCTTATAGACCTTGAAGGTGTAGCCGTCGTAGCGGTCCAAACCGCCAAGCCACGTGGCGAACCACATAAATCCCTGCCGATCCTGAGCAATCGCTCGCACGTCAGAGTGTGAGAGTCCGTCAGTAAGGGAAAGATGGGTGAAACTGAGTTTCGGGAACGAAGACTGTGCGGAGGTGGCCTGCAGCTGCCCGCTGTCGCGCGACAGATCGAATGAAAGCGCCATCCGGCAGGCGAGCAGAACAGTGCATGCCAACACAAGCACGTGCACGGCTGGCCCGCGCCTACATCGTCCGCTTCCGCTCATTGGGTCAATCTTAATGTGTTCTGGCCTCAAATCGCATATTTTCATGTTTTGCGGGTGTCGCGAAGCGACGTGAACCACTCCTCAGAAGAAGAACTTTAGAGCTAATTGAATCACGCGTGGATCATACGCCGTGGTGATAGCGCCAAAGTTGCTAGCGCCAAGGTTGGTGCTGATCCCATTGTTGACGCTGTCACCCTGCCATTGCGGGTGGTTCCAGATGTTGAAGAACTCCGCGCGGAACTGCAGGTTGGTGCCGCGCTCTTCGCTGAACAGGAAGTTCTTGAAGATGGAGATGTTCCAGTTCTGGCGTCCAGGGCCGTCCACGCCATTGTGGGGTTCGTTGCCCCAAGTGCCCGGCGCCGGAGCGGAGAAGGCCGCGGTATCGAACCACTGCTGCACGGTGTGCGGGTTGTTGAGCGGGCCGGTCACGTTGGGCCGGTTCGAAGTGTTGGGTACGATGCTGGCGACGTTTTGGCCGTTCAACCCGATGTTGAGCGGCGGGCCGGATATAACCGTCACGATCCCCGAAATCTCCCACCCGCCGAGGGTGATCTTTAATAAGTCGTTCGCGCTTTCCTTGAAGAACGGGACGTCGTACACAAAGTTCACAAAAAAGTTACTCCGGATATCGAAATAGGAGCGCCCGAAATCGTACTTCCAGCTGAGATATGGGTTGGAGATGCTGTTAAGGTCGAAGCCGTTACTCGAGCCGGCGGCCGGATCGTTGGTATGCGAGTAGGTGTAGCCAGCCTGGAAGGTAAGGTCCTTGTTCAACGCACTCCCGCGGAAAGAAAGTTGAAGGGCGTTGTAATCACCATTGGCTTCGTTTTGCGCCATGTTGATGCCGTTGTAGCCGAGGTACGGCAACGTGGAATTGTAGGTTTGCGCCAACGTGCTGCTGGTCACAAACCCTGGCAATAGGCTAGCCGGGGGCAGATTAATTTGGGCCAGGTAGTTTTGATGCCGGTTTTGCTCGCCCACATAGGACGCGGAGAAAACGGCATTGCCGATGGCACGCTGGATGCCCATGCTGAACTGCGTGCTTCTGGGCGCGGCGTACTGCTTCTGAAACATGCCCTGGAGGCTGCTGATCGGTGGTGCCAGCGTGATGGCCGTGCTTGTCAGCAGGCTCATTGTGGGATTGGAGAGCGATACGTTGGGGAAGTTGACGCCAGCGGCAAACGGAACGTTCCCAGCCATGTCATAGGCGTCATTTCCCTGCACGCGTTCGTACATGATGGCGTATCCGCCACGGATCACGGTCTTCCCGTTGCCGCTAACATCGTAGGCGAAGCCAAGCCGTGGGCCAAAGTTGTGCCATGCACTATTCACGCAACCCCTGGGCGTCCCATGATCTCCGCAGACGGCCATGCCATTGAGATAGAGAGGGAGGTTCGCCAAAATGGGGTTCGGACTGGTGCCCAATCCCGGGCTGGTGGGCAGAATGGTTTGGCTGTCGGCAGCCAACCGAGCCGCATTCGCCGGATTGTATAGGTTGGGATAGAAGTTGGACATGATCCTGTTTTCTTCATAGGTGTGCGGAATGCCATCCCAACGCAGACCTAGGTTCAACGTGAGGCGGTTGTCTGCACGCCAGTTGTCCTGGAGGTACAGCGAATAGGACTGGCTGTCCCAGTGCCCTGTATCTTGGACGGCGTTTTCATTGTAGCTACTGGCATAACCGAGCAAAAAGTCGGCAAAGTCGTTGCCAGTGTAAAAGCCGTTGAAGGTAAAGCCTCCTTGGGTGTTTTGGAACCAACTTTGGGACTTTTTGGAGTACAACCAGTTGAGACCCATCCTCAACTGATGCTTCCCCTGGGTCCAGGAGACGTCGTCGCGAATCGCATAACCATCGGCCGCGTTATTCCAGGGAATAAAGTTTGAAGTGTATTGCGATCCTGTGGATCCGGCCAGATTGATCGAGGGGATGCGATTGTCAGCGTTTGGCCCGCTAAAGAAACGGTTGAAGATGAAATCGCCAGGCGCCGTGTACAAGCCTTGCGGGAGGATGTGAATGCGATTCCCGTTGTAGCTGAAGGCGGTCTCGTTGAGCAAACTTGGGCTCATGGTGTACGCAGCGTGCACCACAGCAGCGTAAGACGGGTTGCCGAAGGTGTTGCCCACCGAAGGAACGTTGTCGCCGCTCCACATCGTGGTGCCAAAAGTCTGACTCACGGAGTCATCCACAAAGTGACCAAAGATCGTGAGCTTGTTAGTCACGTTCTCGTCAATGCGGACGATTTCCTCTCGCACGTAGGTCGGTTGCTTGTTGCCGCCCCGGAAGTAGTTGCCGTTGGTTGGCGCCGGGAAGATGCCTCCGTATCTGCCACCGGCCGTCAGCAAAGCGTGTGCGTTGGGATCCAACAGGGCGGTTGGAATAGCATTGTTACTGAGAGGCACCTGTTTGGTGGCGTCGGGAGCGCCATTGGTGCAACCGCTGAGTGCCTGTCCCGTAGCAGCCCACTGCCCCTGGAGCGTGGCAGAGAGATCGCACGAGTATGGGGCATGCAACTGTGCCAAGGTGTAACCGGCGGAAGCGAAATCGCCGCCATAGGTATCCGTTGCGGGGACTAGCTGGTTAAGTGTCTGGCCCTGGATCAGTCGGCGCCATTCCATATTGTAAAAGAAGAATGTTTTCTTTTTGTTGGGATTGTACAACTTGCCCAACATCACCGGGCCGCCGACGTTAAACCCAAAGAGGTTGTAGCGAAGTTCAGCGACCGGGTTGCGAGCGGTATTAAAGTAGTTGCGGGCGTCCAAGTAGTCGTTGCGAAAGAATTCCCACGCAGAGGCATGAAATGACTGGGTACCGGATTTCACCGCCGAACTGATAGTGCCGCCCGAAGACAGCCCATATTCCGCGCTATAGTTCGACGTGAGAGTCTGCATTTCCGCAATAGCGTCGACCGAAGGCGCCACGATCGACGTGCCGCCACCGCCACGGTCATCGTTCTCGCCGCCATCCAGCAAGAAAAGGTTGTGAACCGGTCGGCTGCCGTTGAAGCTTATGTTGGCGTTGGCCCCTACAGAGGTAGGAGATTGGAACGACGGCATCAGGTTGTTGGCACCCACGGACAACGCAATGTAGGTGTAAATACTTCGACCGTCGGTGGCGAGCTCAGTCATTTGCGTGCCACTGACGAGAGAACTCTGCTCACCGCTATCGGTCTGCATGGCAATGCTGTTGGCTTCTACAGTGACGACCTCGGACATGGCGCCGACTTTCATCTCAAAGTCAACGCGAATGCGGTCAGCCACGTTCAGCACAACGCCCTTGGATTCCTGTACCTTGAATCCCTTGGCCTCGGCTTTCAAATCGTATGTGCCGATGGGCAACCCTGGAGCCACATACTGGCCCGCGTCATTGGTCGCGAAAATACGCGCGACCCCGGTTTGTACGCTGGTAATGGTAACTGTGACATTTGCAACCACGGCGCCACTGGCATCAGTCGCGGTACCTAAAATCGTGCCTTCCTGGGCGGATACGAGAACTGGGAACCCAAGAAATACGAAACACAGGGCCACGGACCGACCGACCGTGCTCTTCGCCGAAGAAAGTAACCGTCTGGCAACACACACAGAGGAAAGAACTTTCATGAATACCTCCGCACCCTGACGACTTGGGGAACAGAAAGAGGCTAGTAATGAAATCGTTTGTGGTTTGTGGCCGCAGTGCGCAGGGATACAGCGATAGAGACAGGAGCGCCAGAAGGGCCACGACTTTGCACATGAGGAAACCTCGTGGAGCGACCTGAACCGCGCGGATTCACGCTCATACTGCCATTTCAACGCAGTTTCTTCAACCACCACCGCGTGATATCCTCGTCGTTTTACGAGAAGTAAGTCCGGGTCGCTCTCTTGGCTGACTGAAGATTACCTATGCGGTTGCGCCCATCGCCTTCGACCGCTGCGAAACTACCTCCGCTTCCGCTTGCAGCCAGTCATCTAGTTCGTGACCATCTTCCCTTCCGCGCTGTTCGTAAATTTCGAAGGCGCGACGACGGACTTGTTCTTGAGTATCAATCGAGAATGTCGTATCGGTTTCTGAGGAAGTTGGCGTTTGTCGATCCATTGTTGCTGTCTCCTTACTTCTGAACTTTACGGTAACGTTGGCTGATCTCGTGTGTGCGGCCACTGGCACACTCAGGCCCGATCACAGGCCCGTTTGGTCGTCACGGGGAACAGATGACGCCGTAGATTTTTCCCCGACCAGGCGCTGCTTCAAATACTGTCAGCTCTTAAAGCCGTATTTTCGCGCAATGATGTACTGAGCATCAGCCAGTCTGGCCCGTGAACTATTGATTTCGCAATCGAGCAGATAGAACGCTCTGACCGCGACTGGGTCACCGAGACGCAAGTCATGCAGCAAGGCACGCGCTTCTCCTTGCATGTGTTCGAGGATTCTTTCGGGGGGAATGTACGTGACATTAGCTCACACCGTCACGGCGCGCGAATTGTACGACTGAGCGATTAAATCACGCTGTGACTCTGATCACTCCTTAATGGCAGTACGAGTTAGTCCTAGTACATTTGCGAATAGGCTCTGAGCCGCGCTACGTCTGTGCGATATTCAACTACTTTAAAAGAACCCAGCATTATTAGGCGATGTCGGTGTTTTGACGCTGCAACACGTGAGTCGCGCAGCCGCTGCCAGTGGGTCCGCTGAATTGGCTTCGGGGATTCGGAATTCGAGACAACAAGCAACAATAGCCGAACGCCAATGGCAGGAGACTCTGCCTAAAGCGAGAACTTGCAAATGCGTCGGTGCCAATCCGTCCGTA
>Ga0335078_10007405_pt1 | contig 16285 bp, 30 predicted proteins | sample Lox_Sample_32_FD_206711 | JGI IMG/M metagenome (GOLD analysis project Ga0335078, IMG submission 206711) | Soil microbial communities from Loxahatchee National Wildlife Refuge, Florida, United States - Lox_Sample_3.2 | ecosystem: Environmental > Terrestrial > Soil > Wetlands | place: USA...
CGGCCCCTCCGTTGGGGCAGCCGTTGCATTCATGCCAGAATGCTTTCACCGCCACGGGCGGTTCCATATGGCGGCCCGCGGACCGCAGTTTCCGGCGCACATAATCGGCGCGCTCCGGATCGGTTATCCCGAAGTACTCATAGTCAGTACCCCAGGCGCCCCGTTCGATGATGTCCTCGATGTAATGATCAAACGAGACGTTGCGCGGACCGGCGATAATGCGGACCTTACTCGGCATTGCTTACCTCCGTCGTACCCAATTCAGAGTGTAAACTGCGGCCATGGCTGAGGGCGTTGCAGCAGGCGGCCGGGTTATTGCCGAGCCGACCTTTGACGATCCGAAGGCAGAACCGCCGGAGGATCTGCAAGCCGCGCCGCTTGGCTGGACATGGAATCGCGGCGAGCGCCGCTGGAAGCCGAAGAAGTCCACGGGCCGCGGCGGATATGCGCGGACCCCGGGACAAGGCCGGGCAGCGCAGGCCAGCTCGAGCCCGCCAAAACCCCCTCCTGACGAGGCCACGGACGGCGCCGGGGCCGGGCTCCGGGACCCGGAACCGTCCTGGTTCCGCGAGCCCGGCGAGGACAACCGCGGCCGCGAGGATGGCAGGCAGCTGTCATTCGACGACGTATCCCAGGCCGTCCGGGACGACATCGCAGGCTTCGCGGGCCTGATCGGCGCCCCGGTCCTCGGCCTGCTGCAGGCCGCCGACCCCTACTGCGGCACCGCCCTGGCGCAGGCCTACGAGCCGATCGTCGACGCCGTCCTGCCGCTGCTGTGCCGCTCGGAGAAGATCGTCTCCTACTTCGCAGGCGACAAGTCCGACTGGCTGCTGTGGGGCAAACTCGCCATGGCCCTGGCCCCGGTCGCGCGGGCAATCTACGAGCACCACATCGCCCACACCGTGACTGTGATCCGCGACGAACGCGGCCAGGTCCAGATCCTGCGCGGCCGCCGGGACGATGCCGATCACCTGACCCCGCCGGCTCAGCCCGAGTTCAACTATGCGGCGTGAATCCCGGCTGAAAAATCCGGAGGAAGACGATGGCCAAGACCAAGCGCGAAGCTGCGATCTCTGCGACGCACGCGCCGACTTCACCCGAGTCACCTGCATGCTGCCGAAGGGCCACGTCAAGACCATTGACGATTGGCACTGGGCGTCCGCTGAGGGCGGCTCTCACGTGAAGACGAATATCTTCGAGCAGACGATCGACAACCGCGAAACGCACCGCTGGCGCCCGAACATCTTCGAGTTGCCAAAGGAGCAGCGCACTTCGGCGCTGGACAAGTTGGCCGGCGACGCCTGATGCCCGAGGGGATCTCCCAGGCTGGCCAGGTGACGACGCAGGTCAGGCGCCAGTCGGAATCGGGGTTCGTGTGGCCTGATGAGGTGCCGTGGTCAGAGCTCGGCCCGGATTTCATCGAAACCTACGGCCATGACGCGGACGGCCACCCGCGGGGCGAGCATTTCGAGGTGACCGGCCAGTCCGGCTCGGGGAAGTCCTACACGATCGCCACCGTCATGCAGCAGCGCGCCTCGAGGTGGGATACCGCTGAGCTGGCCGTCGTCACCAAGAACACCGACGATTCGATCCCGCTGCTGGGCTGGCCGGAAGTCAGCTCCTATGACGAGCTGCGGCAGTCGAGATACCGGCAGGCAGTGTTCTGGCCGAGGACCAGCGCGCAGGACGAGCAGCGGGAAGTCTTCCACGAGCAGCACATCTACGAGCTGCTCTCGCAGCTGTGGCCGGCGCCGGGCGAGCAGGCGAACATCCTGGTGTACCTGGACGAGGTCCGCTACATAGAGGGCCTGTCCCGGCGGCTGAAGAAGAAAGTCCGCATGTACTGGCGGGAAGGCCGCTCCCACGGGATCAGCCTGATAGCGGGCGCCCAGCGGCCCGTCGAAATGGTCCGGGACCAGCACTCCGAATCCCGGTGGAAGGCAGTATTCCCGCCCGCTGACGAAGGCGACATGCAGCGATTCGCGGAACTGCTCGGCCGGTGGAAAGACTGGCAGCCGGTCCTGGAATCCCTCGATCAGACCGCGCACCAGTTAGTGCTGCGCAATACGTTCACCAAAGACGCGTTCATCACGTGGATCGATCAGGAATTGCGGCCGCTGCCATCGCAGTCGCCGGAAGCGCAGCGCAAAGACGGCGATAAGCCAGAGCATATTTACGGCTCCCAGCCGAAACGCGGGGACCGCTAGAATCAGGGCAGGAGGTCTTGAGTAATGGCACCACGTCAGCAGCCGCAGCATGATCCGGCGTACCTGGACGAGCACCATCAGCGCATTGCCGAGTTCGCCGGGGACTATTTCGACGATGATGAAGAGCGCGAGACCTTCATCGACACGCTGATGGAGCGCCGCGGCTACCAGCGGCAGGCCTCCTGGGCGCTGCCCCCGGATCCGGACCCCGGACCGCCGGGCGGCGGCCGCCCCAGCCCGGCCGGCACTCCCCCGGCCGGCCCGCGCCGGCCGGCTTACTTCAAGCGATAGGAGCATGAGCATGGGCCTGTACAGCAAGCTGGTAGACGCGCTCGGCCGCCACGCCGAGCTGGCCGAGTACGCGGAGAAGATCGAGGCCGTGGTCGATGACCTGGCGGCCCGCGTGGAAGCCCTCGAAGGCGACCACGTAGCCGTCTTTGACTCGGCCGGGAACAGGATCGAAACCCCGGACAGCGAGACCCCCGCGGTCCCTACGTCCGCGGCGGACCCCGCCGCAGCAACCGCGAACTAATCCGGCTACTCGAGGAGCTCATCATGGCCGCACAAGACGACATCAACGCCGCCGACACCCTGCTCGACGAGTTCATCGCCGCGGCGCCGGAGATCATCTCCGCGCTGGAGCAGGCCGGGTCGCCGGTCACCACCGCCCAGCTCGCCGCGGACACCGCGACCGCGCAGCCGCTCCTGACCCAGATCCAGGGCCTGCTGCCGGGCGCCCCGGCGCCCGCACCCCCGGCGGGCTGAGGACTGAGCCGTGATCCCGGCCAGCGGCGGCGGCGTCTACTCCTACCGGCAGCTCGAGCAGCTCTGGACTGCTGCCGGCGGGTCGGCGAAGCTCGCGCCGCTGATGGCCGCGATCGCGATGGCCGAGTCCGGCGGCAACGCGAGGGCGAAGAATCCCAAGTCGGACGCCTCGGGTTTGTGGCAGATCAACGGCCTGCCCTTCCCCGGGGACGTCTGGGACCCGCTGACCAACGCCCGGATGGCCGTGGCCAAGTACAAGAGCCAGGGCCTGAAGGCGTGGGCCACCTACACCAGCGGCGCCTATAAGAAGTTCCTGCAGGGCAAGGCCCCCGATCCGGGCGTCCGAGGTGGCGCGGGGTTCGTCGACGAGGTGAAGAAATTCCTGGGCACCCCGTACGTGTGGGGCGGCGATAAGCCGACCGGGTTTGACTGCTCCGGCCTGGTGCAATACGCGCTGGAGAAGATCGGCATCAAGAACGTGCCGCGGACCTCCGAGCAGCAGTGGCGCTGGGTGAAGCACATCCCGCGGAGCGAGCTGAAGCCCGGCGACCTGGTTTTCTACGCCGGCTCGGATGGCACCGCGGCCTCGCCTGGCCACGTCGCGGTCTACGCGGGCGGCAACCAGATCATCCAGGCGCCGCAGACCGGCGAGGACGTGGAGCAGGTCGCGATGCCGCCCGGCGCGGTCGGCTACGGCCGGGTCCCCGGCATCGCCGGCGCGGACTTCACCGGGAGCAGCGGCGGCGGCACGCAGCAGGCGGTGCTGACGTCGTATAACCCGCCGTCATGGGTGGGGATCATCCCCGGCGGTGACGCGCTGTGGACGCTGTTCGGCGATATCGGCCACGCCACCGGCCTGCTGGCCCCGCTGGAGGACATCGCGAACACGGTCAAGACCTTCGAGCAGGGCGTTGCCTGGTTTTTCGTCCCGTCGCACTGGGTCCGGCTGTTCGCCGGCGTGTTCGGCGGCGGCCTGGTCCTGATGGGCATCGTCACCATGACCCGCACCGGCCGCGGCTACTCGGTGCAGAATCCGCTCGCCGGCGCGTCGTATCAGGGCGCCTCGGTGCCGTCGACGATCCCGGCGCCGGGCGGGCAGCTGGCGCCCGCGGTCGGCATCGCCGAGGTGACCATCGGCGCGATCCTGCTGTTCGTGGCCTTCCATAACCTGCCGGTCAGCGTGGAGGACTTCGGCGGCCTGATCAGCTACCTGCAGGCCGAGCTCCAGAATCAGGGGGCAGCCTGATGGCCGCCGACACGAAATACCTGCCCGAGCCGAAGGCCGGGCGGCCGCCGCTGCGCCGCAGCCCGCGGGGCATGACCTACAGCCAGGGCCGCCCGCACGGCGCCTACCCGGCGGCTGCCAGCCGACCGGCGCCGCAGCCTGCCCCCGCGCCGGCGAAGCCGTCCCGGACCGCACAGGCCAATTCGGCCGTCCGGGGCACCCGCCAGTTCGCCGCGCCGGAGTTCCGCGAGTACCAGGGCATCATCCTGGCCGAGTTCGTCCTCGCCGAGCTGCTCGTCGCCGCGACGCCGATCGCGACCCGGCAGAACCAGCCCGGCCTGTCCCCCTACATCCCGCGGGACATGACCAAGCTGCTCGCGCTCGGCATGGTCTATTTCCTGCTCGAGCTGATGGCCGTGGGCGGCGGCCGGATGGCGCGGCTGGGTGCCTGGTTCGGGGGCCTGATCCTGCTCGCGGTCGGCCTGAATGAGGGCGCCAACGTGGCCAAGGACCTGGATATCTTCGGCGCCCAGCCCAAGGACAAGTCAGCCCCACCGGATGAGGCGGTCTGAATGGCAGCGGAAATCGCAGAGCAGGACGGCCCGGAGGTCCTCGAGGGCCCCGGCCGGTACAAGGTATTCCAGTCGCCGGCCGGCGAATGGATCGTGGCCCGGTCGGTGCCGATCTGCGAACGCTGCCAGGCGTGCGGGTGCGGCGAGCAGGCCGACCCGATCGTCGTGCCCGCCATGCTGGTGCAGCTCGCCATGCAGAACGGCAAGGGAAGGCTGATGGGCATGCTCAAGGCGGTGACCGGCCGTGGATGACGTACGAGATAGCGCACCACTGGCTGAACATGATCGTCCGCACAGACTGCCCGGCCGCTTTGCTAGGTGCGCCGGCTGCCGGAAGTTCCTTCGATCGGGGAGCAGGCAATGGTGCACGCGGCCTACTGACGATGCCTGGTTCCATTTCGAGTGCGCTCAGTCATTCAAGATCATTGATCTGAAGTCAATCGGCGCCGATTAACAGGAGAGAAGAACGTGGAAGACGAGCTGGAGCGCGCGGAGAAGGCGCTGAAGCAGGCTAAGCACCTTACGGTGCTGCTCCTGCTGGCCCTGGCCGTAGGCGGGGCACTGCTGATCATTGACTCCGGCATCAAGAAAGCGGTCCTGGCCGAGGCGGAGAAGGCCCGCGGTCTGCTGACGGCCGCGCAGAGACTGGCAGCGGACAAGGAGGCCGCAGATGTCCGAACCGAGGCAGCCGGGGACGCTGGAAGCGCTCCTGGCGCTGGCGAGCACGGCAGCAATGGCGTGGTGCGTGATGCCGCCCCAGGAGCGGCTGTGGCTGAAGCTGTCCGCGCTCCGGCGACTCCACGGGCTAACGGCACGCGCCGCGTACAGAGCCGGGCACCGCGGAATGGGTGACGAGCTCGCCCGGCAGGATTTCCAGCGGTACGAGGTCGCCTACTGGCTGTCCCGCGCCCGTGACGAGCTGGCCAGGACCCTCGAGGGAATGCGCTCGTGAAGCTGAACCTGGGCTGCGGGCCGGTCCCGCATGACGGCTGGGTCAACGTCGATATCACGCCGCACCCGGGCGTGGTCGTTCACGACCTGAACGACGCGCCGTGGCCGTGGCCCGATGGCTCGGCCGAGTGCATCGCGGCGAAGGACATCTTCGAGCACGTCGACGACCCGGTGACGTTCATGACCGAATGCCACCGGGTGCTCCGGCCCGGCGGCCAGCTCGGCATCGAAACGACGTGGTGGATGTCCGAGACCGCCTACACCGACCCGACGCACAAGCGGTTCTGCACCGAGCACACCTTCGATTACTGGATACCGGGCCGCAAGTTCGGCACCGTCGAGCTCTACGGGATGAACGCGTTCTACGGCGGCGTCGCCTTCGAGCTGGTGCAGATGACCACCCCGCCGGAGTCCGGCACCGAGCTGTGCCTGGTCCTTAGGAAGCCAGCGTGAGCGCACCGAATGCTCGCCGTTACTCGAATTTCCACCAGACGCATGTCTCGGCGGCCGAGTGCATCCTGTGCGGTGCCCGGGCGTCGGCCCCGGATGACCCCGGCGATATAGACGCTCTGCTGGCAGCGCTCGAAGCGCACAGGTGCGAGTGGACAGCCGACCGTGGTCAGCCCGGCAAGCCCGCTGTGGAGGACGAATGAGCACCAGGGGCACGTCACACGCGATGGCCCACAAGAAGATCATCAACCACGACCGCGGCGGCACCTACGTGATGTGCGCCTGGGACGAATGCGATCGCGACGGCTACCAGCTCTACAGTGTCCGCGCGCACGAGCACGCCGGGAGCATCGACTGCGATTCGAGCCTGGCCAAGCACATCACGTATGTGTTCTGCACCGAGCGGCACAAGCAGTACTGGCTGGCCTGCACCGGGGCCAGCGCGCGCGAGCTCGCGGCCCGCTACAACGGCCGGCAGATGGGGATGCTGCCCGCCGGCATGCGGAAGATGATCGGCTGATGGCCGGCCTGTCCCCGCTGCACGTGCTGAGGCTCGGCGCGCAGTACCGCGTCGTCACGGCGCTCGCCTTGCTCGACGAGGCGCAGGCGTAAATGCGGATCCTGTGGTGGTCGAACGCGCCGTGGCAGCCGACCGGCTACGGGCTGCAGACGGCGCTGTTCACGCCGATGATCCGCGACGCCGATCACGAGGTCGCGCTGCAGGCGTTCTCCGGCCTGCAGGGCGCACCTAGCAGCTTCGAGGGCATGATCGTGTACCCGGGCGGCCAGGAGCCGAAGTCCCTGGACGTCATGGAGTGGCGGTGGAGGCGCTGGAACGCGGACCTGGTCATCACGCTGGCTGACACATGGTGCCTGATCCCGGCGGTGATGCGGGAGCTGAGAGGCAAGGTCAGGCTGGCGTGCTGGACGCCGGTCGACTGCAAGCCGCTGAACGCGCGCGACCGGGAGGCGCTGGAGGCCTCCGGCGCCCGCCCGATTGCGATCTCGCGGCACGGCGAGCGGATGATGGCGCAGGCGGGCTTGGATCCGCTGTATGTGCCGCACGGCGTCGACACGGCTGTGTTCCGGCCGCTGCCGGAGCGGGACTGGTTCCGCCGCGAGCTCGGCTGGGGAGACCGGTTCGTGGTCGGCATCAACGCGGCGAACCGCGACCACCAGCGCAAGGGCTTCCCGGAGCAGTTCCGGGCGTTCGCCGCGCTGCGCAAGTCCTGCCCGGATGCGCTGCTGTCGGTGCATGCGCTCGGCGATAACTCCAGCTACGAGGGCCTGAACCTGTACCGGCTGGCTGAGGCGTGCGGCATCCCGGGCCACGCGATCCAGTTCGTGGATCCTGACCAGTACCTGACCGGCGTCATCGACTCCGAATCGATGGCCAGCTGGTACGGGGCGCTCGATGTGCTGTCATGCTGCTCGTGGGGTGAGGGGTTCGGTATCCCGGTTATCGAGGCGCAGGCATGCGGCACCCCGGTCGTGGTAACAAACGCATCGGCGATGAGTGAGCTGACGGGGCCGGGGTGGAAAGTCGACGGGGAGCCGTTCTGGCACACGTTTTTTGAGGCGTGGTGGGTCAAGCCGAGTATTCCTGATATCACGCATGCGTTTAAGCAGGCTGTAAACGGCGCTGCAGCGCGACGCAATGCTGCGCGTGAATTCGCGGCCGGTTATGACGCTAGAAAAGTATTCGCCGATTACTGGATTCCGGCTCTCGCGTGTCTGGAAGCGGCCGCCACGGGGGCAGCAGCTTAGCCAGGCCCCGCCTGGTTCTGACCGGGCCCTGGCACGGCCAGCACCATGCCAGTCCGTCGGCGCGGATTAGCGCCTCCCGGTGCCGGCAGACGGTCCGCCGCGCCATGAACCTATTCCGCAGATGCACGCCGCAACAATAGCGCGCTATACTCTCGCCAAAGCCTGTCACGGCCGCGAAGAAAGTACCGTGACAGGCTTTTCTCGCGGCCGTGGCCGGCTCTCCATCGCCGTAATAGGAGAGCGCCATGCTCGACGTTCAGGTAGGGCTGCATATCTTCATGGTGGTCCTCATCTTCGGTACCTTGTGGCGCCTGCTCCAGTACCACGCGATGGCCTCACCCAATCCCCATGTCCAGCACATCGGCATGGCTATGGCCACGCAGTATTAGGAGACCCGGAATGGCACAAGGCGGGGCCTCAGCCGGTGCGCCGGCGCAGGCATCAGCGGGCGGCGGGAACCCGTTCCAGCTGGCGAGCAACTGGTATGCGGAGAAGAACAACCAGGGCGGCACCACGTCGTTCGCGATGAGCGCCACCGCCACCGCGGCGGTCGGCGGCGCGATCAACGCCGGCCAGTACCTGCGCGGCGTGCGGCTCATGGTCCGCACCATCACCGCGGGCACGTCCGGCACCGTGTCGGGCACCACCGACTTCCCGTTCAACATCCTGAGCAACGTCGACCTGGTCAACGTCGACGGGTCGCAGATCCTCTACACGATGGGCGGCTACGCGCATTACATCGCGCACAAGTACTCCCGGCCGTGGTCGGGTGACCCGGCGGCCTACCCCGACGCCGCGAACTCGACAGTCGCCTCGCCGCAGTTCACCCTGCCGCTGTTCCCGGAGGTCCGGTGGACCGCGGGCTGCCTGGCCAACACCGACACCCGGTCGCAGTACCGCTTCGACGCCACGATCGACACCGGCACGAACATCGTGCAGGGCGGCACCAGCTGGGCGGCCACCGCGCCGGTCATCGCGGTAACCCCCTACATGGACGCGTGGGCGCAGCCCGACGACAAGGACCTGGCCGGCACGCCGAACCAGCCGGTCCCGCCGGGCCTGAACCTGCAGGTCAAGCGCCGCCACCAGATCTTCACCCTGAACGCGGCGACCTCGGACAACATCCTGCAGTCGGCGCTGACCGGCAACGCGCTGCGGGTGCAGACGTTCATCACCCGCACCGGCACGAACAACCTGCGGGTCGACCTGTTCACCGACCCGATCACCTGGCAGGTCGACAACCGCACCATGGGCAAGATCTCCGCCCAGGTCGGCGCGACGCAGGCCGCCGGATCCGGGCTGATCGACCAGTGGATGTACGAGTTCTACCAGGAGTACTTCGCCACCATCACGACCAGCTCCACGTCGAACGGCACCAGGCCGCCGACCGCATACCAGCCGTACGAGCGCGAGGCCGGCGTGTACGCGTTCCCGCGGTTCATCAAGCCCGGGTCGCTGCATGGCCAGGGCTGGCTGTACACGGCGAACAACACCAAGGAGATCTTCGAGACGGCCACCTCGAGCGGCTTCTCCACCTCGGCGACCGCGGAGCTGATCTCCGACGAGGTCTACCCGGTCGGGCCGGTCGACCCGTCGCTGCTGGATATCTGAGATGGGCTGGCGCGGCGAGACCCCCGCGCCGGCTTACGGCAGCCGGGGCGGGAACCAGAGCGCCGGCTACTACGCCGGCTACGGCCCGCTCAGCGGCGGGACCGGGTCAGGGATGGGAGTTCAGATGGCAGGCACCGGAAGCCTGGCGCAGGGAAACGGGGTCAGCATCGGCGGCCAGCAGTGGCACCCGACCGTGCTGTACCTGCTGGCCCTGATCATCGCCGAGATGTTCGTCTTCGGGTTCATCAGCAACCTGCTGAAGTGAAGGAGAGGGTCGTGAAGGAGACGGTCAAGAGCGGCAAGTTCTGGGCAGGCGTCCTCGCCGGTGTCCTGCTGCTTGCTTTCTTCCCGCAGATCAACCCGCGCATGATGCTGAGCGCCAGGAAGGCCTGACAGCCGTGAAGGGCATCGCCAGCAGCCTGGTCACGGGCATCATCATCATCGCCGTCCTGTTCGTGCTCGTGCGGCCCGGGTCGAAGGGACCGTCGCTGGTCACCTCGGTCAGCAACGGCCTGAAGGGCCTGATCGGCGCGGCGACCGGCGGCGGCACCTGGGCGAAGGCCTAGCCCGGTGTACCGGCGCGGGCAGGGCGGCGTCGCCGTGCGGCCGGCCCGGCCGGGTTTCGCGCCGCCGTCGGGGCGGCTGGCCGGCAATAACGACCCGCCGTGGACCGGGTCGCCGGGCAACGGCCGCGACATGCCCGGCCCGCACCCGGCCAGCCAGCCGATGGGCGGCAGCGTCGGCCACTACGACGGCTACTCCGGCACCGACCCGTCCCGGCCGCTGCTCTCGCCCGCCCCCTCCTCGGTCGTCGCGGGGGCGTGGTCGGAGGGCGACCCGGGCAGCCGGTCCGGCCCGTGCGGGCCGCCGCTCGGCTACGGCGAGGGCGCCGGCCGGCTCACCGACCCGGGCGCGTCCGGCAACGCCGGCCGGCTGAACGCCCCGAACCTCGAGGAGGTCACCCCGGCGCTGCGGCCGTCGTGGTGGCGGCAGGGCATCCTCGGGTTCAATGACCAGCTGCAGGTCCGGGACCGGCACGTCTACTGGGACCGCGGATCCCAGAATTCCGGTATCGACGGCGTCCCGCACGGCCTGCCCAACACCTACAACCCCGACCTGCGCCACAACAGGGCCCGTCCCGACCTGCGGTCGGTCAACATCTCGGTCAACCCGCAGATCGGCTCCGACGCCACCCGCAGCCAGGACGACCTGACCCGCCCCTACACCTGGCTCGGGCAGCAGGACGGCACCCGCCAGCCCGTCTACGGCGGCGTGCCCGGCCTGCATGCGTCCTACGGCAACCGCGGTTTCAGCAATCAGATCCACGACCCGAGCAACGGGCAGGGCGGCCCGGTCATGGTCTCCAGCGGCCCGCCGCACGGCCTGCACTCCGACACCCTGCCGGACGGCAAGCAGATCGCCGACCGGTACAAGGCCAACCCGCAGATGCGGCCCGTCCGCCAGGACCGGCCCGCGAACTCCGCGATCGCCGGCCAGTCCTATTCGCAGCTCGTCGTCCCCCAGGCGCAGACCGGCGCCGCCGCGACCGGCGCAGCGTCGCATAACCGGGCCGGGTTCGGGCTGAGCTTCGGCACCCGCGGCTGGGCAGGCAGCTGATGGCCGAATTCAGGCTGCAGGCCGGCGCGTCGGTTGACCTGCTCACCAAGCCCGAGCTCGACAGTTCCCTCGCCGGCGCGTTCGACCAGGCCGAGGCGGCGCGGCTGCGCGGCATCAAGCACATGCGGCTGCCGAGGACCCTCACCGGCGCCGCATCGGGCGGGACGCTGGCGCTCGGCGAGTCGGACGGCCAGATCTGCGGGCCGCGGTCGGGCTACATCTGGTCGATCCGCCGGCTCGTCGTCACCGGCCTCACTTCCGGTGTCACCCCGGATGTCGTCAACCTGTATCACGGCACCGCGGCCGGGCCGATCCTGTGGCAGTTCAACGGCAACAACTTCGGCTACACCTTCGGCCGGCTCGAGATGACCCTGTACGGGGGGGAGAACCTCGCCCTGGCGTCAGTTGGCACATTCAGCGCCACCGGCCAGATCACCCTGTCCGGCGAGATCCTCGAGGTGCCCGCCGAGCTGATCGGCAAGCTGGTCTGACATGCCGGCCATCCTGTCCGCGGTGCCGCAGAACCTCGGCGGTGTCTTCGGCACCGGCTCCGACGGGCCGCTGCTGTTCGACGGCACGTCCACTGTCGCGGGCCTGGTGCCGTCCGGCAGCGTCTACACGATGACCCGCGACCTGCAGGCAACCAGCCTGACGGTCAGCAACGGCGTCACGATCAAGACCGCGAACTTCCGGATCTTCTGCCAGGGCGTGCTGACGAACCTGGGCACCATCAGCAACGCCGGCCTGCCCGCGTCCGGCTCGTCCGCCGGCGGCTCCGGCGGCTCCGCATCGCTGCTCGGCGGCCGGGCGGGCGGCGCGGGCGGCACAGGCGCGTCCGGCGCCGGCGCTAACGGCACCGGATCGAACTTCGGCGCCGCTGGCGGGAACGGCGGCGCGGGCACCTCCGGCGCTGCGGGCACCGGCGGATCGGTCACCGTGTCCGCGGCGGTCGCGCAGAACAACCTGCTGCAGACACCGGGCATGCTGCTCACCGGCGTGGCCGGCTATGGGGGGCTCGCGCTGGTCGCCGGATTCGGCGCCGGCGGCGGCGGCGGCGGATCCGACGCGGGCTCCAACGCCGGCGGCGGCGGCGGGGGCGGCGGCGGCATCGTCGCGATCTTCGCGTGGGCCGTGAACAATGCCGCCGGCACGATCACCGTCGCCGGCGGCAATGGCGCCGCGGCCGCGGCCGGGAACGCGGGCGGCGGCGGCGGCGGCACCGGCGGCCTGGTCGCCGTCTACACCCTGTCCGCATGGACCGCCGGCACCGTCACGGTGGCAGGCGGGGCGCTTGGCGCCGGGCACGGCACCGGCGCGAACGGGACAGCCGGCGCCAGCGGCCTGTCCCTCAACGTGGTGCTGGAGTGAGACGGAGCAGCCCGTGACCAGGAACACAGCCATCACCGTGATCACCGGCATCGGCCTGGGCGCCGCGGCCGCGATCGCCTACCTTGCCACCCGCACCGCCGGGCCAGTGCAGCTCACCCGGTACACCGAATGCCGGCAGGGCACCATCCAGCCGCACCTGGTCACCGAGGCAGACCTGCTGACCGCCCCGGCCCGGACCCGGCACCACTACCCGGTCCGCGTCGCCCCGGCCCTGGTCGGCGTCATCGCGAACGGCTTCGCGCCCCTGTACGCGCCGCCAGACCCGCAGATCGCCGCCCTCCCGGCCGAGGAGGCCTGGTAATGGCCGCCGCCGCCCCGCCGCAGAAGACAGGCAACGTCCTCACCCGCAAGATCGGGCCGCTGCCCGCATGGGTATGGATTTCCGTGATCGCCATCGTGATCCTGCTGTGGGCCTGGTACGAGCATTCCAAATCCTCATCGTCGGCAGCCTCCGGCAGCTCGGCGTCGACGACGCCGCCCGAGCAGGGCGGCACCGGCGACGACAGCCAGCTCGAATCGGAGGTCTCGCAGCTGCAGACCGAGGAAACCGCGACGCAGACAGAAGCCGCCAGCGCGCAGACCGCCAACACGGCGCAGGCGTCGCAGATCAAGAGCCTGCAGAAGAACGCGAAGCATCAGGGCAAGCGGCTCGGCGGGCAGGAGAAGCAGATCATGCGCCGTAAGGTCGCGCCCGGCAAGGGCATCGGCCGGAAGAAAACCCCGGTCGAGCATCACTCCCGCACCCATAAGGCCGGCTGAATGGCCGACATGGGCACCGGGGCGGGCGGCAGCGACGGGATCGCGTTTCTCGTCGCCGCCGGCATCGTCTACGAGATCATCGCCGCGGCCTGCTCGAGCCCGCAGACCACCGAGATCAACGCCGTCACCCGCGCGGACACGCTGATGAAATGGGTCCACCTCGGCATCGGCCAGGCCGCCGTGTTCATCGCCGTCGCCGCGTTCATCGACCGCAAGCACCGGGCCGCGATCGTCGCCGGCGGCGGCACCGCCGCCGGCCTGATGTACGCGCAGTACGTCCACGCCAAGCGCGCGGGGCTGCGGTCCGGCATGCCCGGCACCGAGGACACCGGCGGCGGGCAGCGGATGCCATGGGCGGCCTGACCCCGTGGGCTACATCACCCTCGGGTCCCGGTCGCTGATCTCGGCCGCCGACGCCACCGGCCGCAACCCCGGCGCCTACACCGGCTATTTCACCAGCCAGATCCTGTCCCTGAACGTGCCCCAGTATGAGCTCTACCATGCCGTCGTCACCTCGGTGCCGTCCGGCGCCACCGCGTCGGTGTTCCTGAACACCGACGAGTGGTCGTTCACCGCGCCGGGGTTCGGCGGCAGCGAATGGGACCCCGAGCAGCCGCTGCTGATGCGACCCGGCGATGAGCTGTTTTTCTTCTGGTCGACCGGCACCGGCACGCCGCCCGCCATCACCTGCTGGTTCCGCTACGACGACGAGCTGTCGGTCAACAAGAGCTACGCCGGGATGGCGTGATGGGCTGGTCCGATCAGAACATCATCGCCCGGCTGGTCATCATCGAGGGCACCGGCGACGGGCTGTTCGTCTACGACGGGCCGCCCGCGGCCGGGAACCTGATCGTGTCGGCGGCCGCCGCCAGCGGAACCGACGCGGACGGCAACGACTACGACATCGGCCTCGAGGTCCAGAACGGCGGCCAGATCATTACCCAGGGCACCGCTGCCTCGATCCGCGAGTACATCGCCGGCGGCAACCCGGTGAAGCAGTGGCGGTCCGGCTACACCAGCGAGCAGGGCCCGGCCGGGATCTTCACCCAGCTGATCAACCAGGGCGACGCGGACGAGTACATCCAGTGGTGGCTGTTCGGCCCCGTGGTGACCGGGCAGGCCGACGCTGCCTTCATCGTCATGAACTCCTCGCAGCAGAATGCCGGCAACAACGCGTTCGGCAGTCTCGGCTACCAGGACACCTCCGGCAGCCCGGCGGGCATGCTGTCGTGGGGGCCGGGCGGCATCAGCGCGATCGGCACCGTGGCCGCGGTCGAGCCCGGCACCGGCACCGTCGCCGTCGACGCGGTCACCGAGACCTGGCATGACATCAGCCTCGACTCGGGCTGGTCGCAGACAGCCGGATTCCAGACACCGCAGTACCGGCTCACCGCCCAGGGCGACCTGCAGCTCAAGGGCAGGATCTCGCATGCTGCGCTAGGCGCGGCAACCGCCATTAACAGCGGTACGCCTCTGCCCTCGGCGTACTGTCCCGCCGCCAAGGCCTATTACCGCAACGCGGATGCCAACGGGGCCGGGCTGGAAATGGCACCGTCCGGCGTGCTGACCGCCTACCCGGGCGGCGCCAGCCCCGCTACGGCGGATCTCACCGGGATCGTGGCTCTGTCATCCTGACCCCGGCTTCCTGCTGCATACCTCGCGAACAGGGAAAGTGAGATCAGTGCCGGACATCACCAGCCGGGCCGATGACGGGCTCCTTGCCCAGATCCTGCTCAAGCAGGGAGAGATGGGAACCCAGCTCGCCGTGATCAGCGAGCAGCTCAAGATTGTCCCCGACCATGAGAGCCGGATCCGCGCCCTGGAGTCCGCGCGGGCCAAGCTGATCGGCGCGTCAGTTGCTGCGGGGACGCTGTCCGGCGGCGCGGCCACCCTGATCTGCTGGGCCCTCAGCAGACGCTAGAAATACCCGCCGGGCGCCGCGGACTGCGCCGGCGGTGACGGGTCCGGCGACGGGTCCGGGGAGCTGTCCCGGGCCGCGGCCAGCCAGATACCCCACGCCAGCCCGGCCGCGATCACGACTGCCACGATCCGGGCCGTCCAGCGGCCGGCAGGCTGCCGACGCCCGGGCCCGGTCACGTCCGGCTCCGGCCGCCTGGCGGCGCCGGGCGGATGAGAGGCGACGACGGCGATAGCGATAGCGATATTCCCGGACCGGTCAGGCCGTCCGGCTCGCCGTCATTCTTACCTGGCTGCCCTGGCCTCCGTCCGGCAGGCATGCCGGTCAGCGGCGTGGACCGCCGGGCTTTCGCCGCGGCGGCGCGCTGCAGTTTCAGCCGGACCCGCCGGCAGGTCCGGCACTGGCACCGCGCGCTGTGCTGCGAGGCGGGCATCAGCCCGCCACCCGGTGCCGTCCCGATGGCGTCGCGAGCAGGTCCTCGATGAGCTGCTCCACATCGACTGAGCGCGTTTTGCGGATGGTCTTCACCAGCTCGCGTTCGAGCAGCGTGACCTGCATCGGCTGCAGGCTGGCCCGCCAGTCCCGCATGTACTCGGCGTGGCACACCGTGCAGTCCGGCCACCATCGTTTCGGGCTGCCGGGCGGTCCCGTGCGGGGCCGGCGGGGCCTGCGGGCGCAGCGGGGGCAGGCGGGGAATCGCTGGCCGTTCACGATAATCAGCAGCGATGTTTGCCGGGAAACCTGAGTTTTCACTGGTCAGCCCTCGGTTTTTCGGTCACGTGGAACAATCCGCAAATGCTCGGGGACGGGCAGCGCTGCGCGAACCGCCAGTTGTCGGCGTCTTCGACGAGCGTGTCGGCGGTGAGCAGGACGACGTTCTCCGGGCCGTGTTCGGCGACGACGCGCCAGGCGACTTCGGCGCTGGCCGCTCCGGTCGTGGTCTGCTTCTCGTAGGCGGCGCGGCGGAAGTCAGCGACCGCGGCCGCGGCCGCGGTCCGCCGCGCGGCCATCTCCGCGCTCACCGGCGCCACCATGGCCGGCGCCGGAACCGACC
>Ga0335078_10007407_pt1 | contig 16282 bp, 11 predicted proteins | sample Lox_Sample_32_FD_206711 | JGI IMG/M metagenome (GOLD analysis project Ga0335078, IMG submission 206711) | Soil microbial communities from Loxahatchee National Wildlife Refuge, Florida, United States - Lox_Sample_3.2 | ecosystem: Environmental > Terrestrial > Soil > Wetlands | place: USA...
GAGGCCGGATTTCCGCCGGCGCCCGCCGTGATCGCCCTGGCGAAAGCGCTCAAGGTAACCACCGACGAACTGCTGGGAGTGAAGCCGCCCAGAGTCGAACGGGTCAAGGACGATCCCGAAGCCCGCCGGCATTGGAAGAAGTTCCAGATGATCTCGACCCTGCCGGAGCGAGATCAGAAGGCCGTCGTCAGATTGATTAATTCTTTAGTCGCCGCCGGCGCATCGCGCAGGAGCGGCTCCATGGGGGAACACCATGTCCGCTGATGCACAGCATGCTCATCAGCTGCTCGACCAGCTCAGTCCCGGCCAGCTCGCCGCCGTGGTTCATCTGCTCGAAACCATGGTCTCGCCCGAGGAAGATGGAGACACCCTCAGCAATGCCGAGCGCGAAGCCGTAGCCGAAGCCGATGAGTGGCTCAAACACAACCAGGCGATTCCGCATGAGGAAGTGCTCGCGGAGTTCGGCTTGACCATGGCCGATTGGGAAAAGATGGGTAAGGATCCGCTACCGGAAGAGACACCCCGCCGGAATGGCTAAGCGCATCGTCTGGACCGATCAGGCCAAGGCCGACATTCGCGGCATTGAGCAGCCCATCGCGCTGCAAATACTCAAAACGCTGGCCCGCTACGCCCAGACTGGCGAGGGGAACACAAAGCAGCTTCGGGATATCGAGCCGCCCCTGATCCGCCTCCGCGCCCAGGCCCATCGTGTGTTCTTCCGCGATAAGGGCGACTATCTGGAAATCTCCCGCGTGCTGGATCGCAAAGAGGCTTATCGCTGAAGGGGCTATCGGCGGTCGTGAGCGAACGACGAGCAGGGAGCGGCGATTGCGCGCTTCGCGGCGGCCTCGATCTCCCGGAGCTGCATGCCGCCACCGAGAAGCTGCTGTGCGCCTACTGGCCGCTGGTGCTGCGCCTGGCGCGGGCGCTGGTCGAGCGCAAGGAGATCTCCGGGCGGCGCTGCCGGCAGATTCTGTTCCGCGCGTTGCGCAAGGATCTGCGCCGTTCACTTATCGTCGCGGAGAAGGATCGTCGCAATCAGCAGGCCTGGGGCGCGGAATTGCGCGCAGCGATGGGGCGAGTGGCCTGATACTACCACCTCGCGCGGGAGTGCGCGCCCCGTGGGCGCTGAGGGCCCAAGGGGGAGATGCTGCACCGGTGCCGCGCCAACCTTGAAGACGCGCAGATTGCCGAAGTTGAGGAAGAGGCAATGGAGAGCGCGGAACGCGAGATCAATGCCCGGTCGCCGCCGAATGATTGCACAAACTGCTGGTCCCAGTCTCGTGCGGAATACAGAGGGCCGAATGAAACCTCGAACCACTAGATCGGCGACAGCCCCTGACTTGTTCAGTCTGCACGCAGCTTGGTCGGGTCGTCGCACACCTTAGCATTTAGGGCCAGCGATGCCTGCGAGACAAATGCTCCCGAATTGTGTCCATCTCCCCTTCGATGACGGCGAAATGTGCCGCGTCGTCCAAGCCAGGGTATTGCCGTTGCGTCAGGTAAGTGTCAGCCAAGACGTATTTCCCGCTGGCTGTAGACACATAGGTGTTGATTCTATACTGATGGGGACCAAAGTGCGTCTCGTGTTCCATATCCCACTGAAAGTCTGCCGTGGTGAGAATAGGTAGTGGAGAATAATGACTATCCCGCCATATCGAATGCTGGCTCTGTTCCGATAAGACGACCACCGGCAGTTCGTTTCGCAGGTCTCGCGATCCTGGGTTCAATGCCAATAAAGCCAGCAGCGTATTCTGACGACTAAGAAATGGCTCCTGTTGTGCCGTGAACAGCAGATAGCGCGCCGTGCTGGAGTGGTCGCTCTCGAAAATTGCTTTCCAGTCAGGATTGAGTGGGAACGGCTTCCCGTTTGCGATAGCTGAGTAGCACCACTCTTGCCCATGCGCAGACGCACAGATCCTCGCTCCGTTTGCCGATTCTTTTCCCGGCTCTGCTTTGACCTCCGCTGTCTCTACCGCACCACCATTGGTCAACAATCGGATGGCCTGATCAGAGGCCGAGGCACTGGTAGACGCCCATATAACTTGAAACATCAAGCTCGTCACTATTCCGATTCTCATTGGCCCCCCCTGGTCCTGTCTGGGTTTGTCAGGCGACATCGGTCCTGGTGGAGTCGGTGGGGTGTCAGGAACGATGAACGGCAGTGGCCCGTTTGGAGGTGGCTGCGGCGGCGCAATATTTGGCGGTGGTGGCAGCCAAGGGCCTGGGTTAAATGGCGGTGTCACGATGGTGGTGCCAGGATGCTGCCCTTCCATCCTTCTCTGAAAGTCCAACAACCGCTGAAGTTGATCAGGGGTTAGGTCGCTGATCTTGGTGTTGGCTGGCACTCCGACGCCCGCAGCGACGAAATCGATGTACTTTTGGGTGTCATTTTCACTTGGAGGAGCGTACGCCGTAATCGCCTGTTCAAGCGTCATGCTTTGATAGGTGGTAGTATTCCAAAGCGCGACCTGGGCTGCCGCGCCTGCCTCCATCGTCGGGAAGATGGCTTGGCTCCTGCCACTTGGGTCCATGTCGCCCTTGATCGCACCATGCGCTATCGCAAACGTGCCGTAGTTGAGATTGCCGGGATTGTTAGTTCGCCACGACCGGTCACCACCCTGCTTCATGTAGCCGTTATAGATCACGAAATAGTCGGTTGCCTGCGCCCCGTCCGGGTCAATAAATCTTAGCGGATTGTTGAGCGCGTACGCGTATTTGTTCCACCTTTGGGGGTTGGTGATGTCGCCAGGAATCACCATCGGATCAGGACTCGTAAACCTCCCCTGCGCTCCCGAGAAGTACCGGGCCCCAAAGTAATCCAGTCCCGTCTCTGCATCCCGTTCTTTGCCGGTACAAAGCGAGTCCTTCACGCTCCCAATATACGCGACGCGCTTACCACACGGCCAGGATGTTGGTAATCGTGATGCCGGAGGGGAAATTCGCCGCGGTACAGGTCCATGTGGCGCTGGCGACCGTTCCGTTCACCAGCGCGCAGGTGGCGACCGAGTCGGGCGCGTTCTCCGAAGTCAGGTACAGCGTGGGAGTAGCCGTCGTAGGAATGTTCTGGGTGGCAATCGCCACCGTCACGGGAGTGGACGAATTGATGGTGACGTCGGGCGTCATCGGATTGGCCTGCGGATATTGCGGCGCCGCTACATTGTTGACGCTGGTGACGGTCACGGTGGGGAGGCCGGTGGGCAAGGGCGGCGCGTAGAGACCTGCAATCACGAAGTTCCCTACAATGAGCCGGGTCGCGAAACTGTTGGTGGCGGCACTGATCTCGGTAATGCCGCTGACTCCGCTGTAGGTATTGAGGCTGCCGCTGCCGGCCACCGTGGGCGCGATCAGGTGGATGATACCGCCGGAGCCGTACCCGGCGCAGCCGCCGTTTCCACCGCCCACCGAACAAGTGCTTGCGCCCCCCTCCGCGGTAATCAGGCCATTCACCGTGATGGATGTCGTGCTGACGATGCGGATGGCGCCGCCGCCGCCGCCGCCGTTGCCTCCCGCTAACGACGTTCCCTGGTATCCGCCTCCACCGCCAGAACCGCCAATCAGCGGCGTAAGCTGGTTGTTGTAGTAGGAATATGTGCCATTCTGGCCGTTGACACCAGCGGACGAACCGGCCGCGCCGCCGCCGAACCCTCCGCCTGGCTGCGCCGGCTGGCCCAGGTAGCCGCCCACTCCGCCGGGGAATCCGCCAGGCCCGGGAGCCGCCGGAAACCGATTCAGCCCCGGGTTCGAAGGATTCATCGTAGCTCCGTTCTGCCCGTCCGCATGCAACGTTCCGGCGATGGTCACGTCGCCCTGCGAGAGCCATACCACCGAGGCATTCCTCCACAACTGGCTGGTCAGCACTACCACGGTGTTCGCGGCGATGTTGATGCTGGTGAAGTTGCAGACATTGTTGGCGCATTTGTTCGGTAGCGTGCTGGGATCGAGTATCACCGTCCCGGAAGCGGTAAGATTGAGCGGCCCATCCGAGCCCGTGGACCCGCTGCTGAATTGCGCCTGAAGGATTGCCGGCAATGCGGCGAACGCCACCATCAGATAGCTTCGAGTGATCATCTCATTCCCTTTCGCAAAAACCTCATTGATCGAGTACCACGGACCCTTCCCCATTGACCGCCAGCACGCGGAATCCCGTGAGCGCTGCCGGCGCCAGCAACCGGAAACGGCCGTCGTTGCCGGCAGTCACCGCGGTGGCCGGCCCCGCAGTGGTGAGCGCCGATGGCGGCACCACGGCGGTTATCCCCCCGGGTGGCGTCCACAGAAGTTGTGCCGCCGCCGGACCTTCGCCCGAGTGGTAATAGATTGCCGCGATATCGTGCTCGCCGGCGGTCAGGTTGACGGGGGTATTGTCGGCAACGGGGATGCCATCGACTTCCAGGCGCGCGCCGGCTTGCGCGGCGAGTTGAAATTGATAATCCCCCGCTGCCGGAATCGTCAGCGCGCCATGGAATCGAACCGCGTAATCCTGGCCCAACCCAACCCCCATGGGATCCGCCCCGAACACCCCGTTGGGGTTGGGGAAATTGAGCGCGCTGATATAACCGGACCGCGCCGGCTGCAATCCCGTCAAATCGGGAACGGCGCTGAGCGGTTGGTTGAACTGGTAGTAATCCGCGGACAATCCGTTAGCCCTCCAGGTGAGCGAGGCGCCGGGAACGGGTCCACCGCCGCTCGCGGAGACGCGTCCGGTGAGCGTCACGCCCGAGTCGGGCATGACGGCGATCTGCGCCGGTGCGGAGGTTATCGACTGTCCGAGTGCCGACCGGCCGCCGGCTGCGAGCGTCAGCGATTTCACATTGTACGGGACGGTGAACCAGGTTTTGAGGCTGCCTGTGCCGGAAGATGCCAGCACCTCGCTATCGGCGAGGAATTGCAATTCGGGCCAGAAGCCGGAAGGCGGCGCGATGTCCACCGCGACGGTCTGCCCGGCCATCAACGATTCGATCCCGGTGGCCGCGGCGGCGCTTGACGAGGCGCCCGCCACGCGCGGTGCGGCCGCGGAAATCGCCAGCGCCGGAACGGATTGCACGCCCACAGCGGCGTTATTGGTGGAGAAAAGCTGGAACGCGTAGCGCGAACCGGTGGGCACGCCGGGCTCGCTGCCAGGAGCGAGATAGCTGTTGAAGACCGCCAGCCTCTCGCTGGCTGCGCTCATTCCCGGCGGTACGCCGGGCTGCGTTCCCGGCGCCAGGTAGGTATTGAAGACCGACAGACGCTCGGAGGCGGCGTGCGATCCCGCCGGCACGCCCGGCTGAGTCCCGGGAACGTAATAGGTGTTGAAGACCGCCAGGCGGGTGGAGGCGAAGTTGCTCCCCGGCGGCAGATAGACGCGGAAAGAATTGGCGTCGTTCGCCGTAGCGCTCGATTCTCCAAAATCGTTGCCGGCCAGCAGAACGGAAATGCCGCCGCCCTGTCCGACGGTCGCGGTGAACGTCGCCTGCGTGCTGCCGGAGTAACTCAGGTTGCTCACCTGGATGGCGGCAGTGCCCAGGAATTGGAAATTCGCGTTGGCCAGATTGGTGCCCTGAACGGTGACGCTCACGGTTTCGCCGTTGTAACCGAAATTGGGCGAGAGGGACGTGACGGTGGGAAGGTTCGGAACCGTGAAATTCAGCGTGCCGGAAGTGACGGTCGAGCCGTTGACGGTAACACTCACCGGTCCGGTGGTCACGCCGCTCGGCACGGAAACCACCAGCGCGGTGGCAGAGGCCGACACTACGGTGGCCGCCACGCCGTTGAACATTACCGTGTCGCCGGAAGCCGTGGTGCTGAAGTTCTGGCCGTAAATGGTCACGGTAGCGCCCGCCACTCCGCGCGCGGGAACCACGTTCAGGATGGCGAGCGATCCGGCGGCCAGGGTGGACCGGAGAATTTGCGTGGGATTTCCCGAGGCGTCGTAATCGTATTCCAGCAGGTTGCCGCTGGAATCGAGCACGCGGAAGAGTTGGCCGTTGCCGTCGTAGAAATAGCGGAAGGTCACCTGGCCCTGGACGGCGGACAGAAACGTGGCGGCTATCGCCGCCGCACGCCACAGTTGAATAGAGCGCGACATCACTGAATTCCCTGGGGCGCCAGGCTGACGCCGCCCATTTGATTCCGGGTGCCGGGATTGGCCCCCGGAACGTGGCTGCGCCACCACGCAGCCAGGCTGCCAAAGGGATCTCTCGTAAGGCTTGTCCCGAACGGATCGGTGGATGACAGAGGGCTGTTATTGAGATACCGGTAGCGGTTGGGATCGCCGACAAACCGTGTGCCCGCTTCACTCAGGAAGCGCCCGGCGAGAGGATCGTAGAAGCGCGTGCGGAAATTGTAAATGGAATTCGCGGCGAAGGGAGCGCGGCCCGCAAAGGCGAACGGGAAAGCGTGACCCGATGCGGTAGTCTGTCCAAAAGGTTCGAAGTAATTGGTGCCATCCAAGGCTGCCGTGGCGCCCGTGCTGGCGACGATGTTGCCTACACCATCGCGCAGGGAGAACTCGGCATTCCCCGCGGAAGTGAACGTAGCGAAGTGGGAGTCCGGCGCGACGCCGGTCAGCAGCGAAAGAGGCGAGCCGCCGGAAGAGATGGCGACTGTGTTAGTCGCTTCATCGAGGAGATAAGCGGTGCCGGCGCCGCCGGTCGCCGACTCCTGGATCAGGTTGCCGCGAAAGTCGTACGTGAATTGGAGAGTGGCGCCGGCGGGCTGGGAGACGGATGCCAGACGGTTGCGGCCGTCCCAGGTGTAACTCGTATTGCCGCCGGTACCGGATTCGGTGAGGCGATTGCCGTTGGCGTCATAAGTGAGGCTCTGGCCGCCGAACGCGCTCATCTCATTGGCCAGGTTGAACGTCCCGGTGGTGGCTGGCGTGGTCAGCGCCTGCGCCAGTCCCGTGGACTGCCCCGCCCGGTTGCCCGACGGATCGTAGGAGTAGCTGAATGCGGCCAGCGGATTACTTCCCGCCTGGTGGACGATGGAGGAAATGCGCGCCAGGGGATCGCGCGTCACCGTCGAGGAAACTCCATTGGACCGGCTCAGCGATGCCAGCAGGTTGCGCGCGTCATAGGTCAGGTTGACGCTGGCCTGCGGCGCCGAGGCCTGGGTGAGATTGCCGGCGGAGTCGAACTGGTAACCCACTTTGGGAAAGCCCGTCGCCTGGCGCGAGGCCATGCGGCCCAATCCGTCGCGCGTGTAGGTAATCGCGCCTGCCGGCGATACGCTGCCCAGCAGCCGGCCGGCGGAATCGAATTGATATGCGAACACTCCGCCTTGGGAATCGTTGACCTGGATCAGATGGCTGTTGGCGTCGTAAGTCCGCGCGACGGAGGCGTCGGGATACGTTTCGGTAGCCAGGCGGTTCAAGGAATCGAAGCTGAACTGCGATGTCTGGCCGCGGCGATCGGTGTGGCTGGTGAGGTTGCCCAGGGCGTCATAGGCGAACTGTTCCTGCCGGCCCAGTGCGTCGGTCCGCTTGACTACCCGCGACAAGGAATCGTAGACGTAGCTGACCTGGGCGCCGCGCGGATCGGTGACGGTGAGAAGATTCCCCACCCCGTCGTAGGTATAGACCGTGACCCCGCCATTGCCGTCAGTGGCGCGTATGAGCCGGTCGAGCGGGTCCCAGGTCTGGAAACGCTGCACACCTGAGGGGTCCGTGACCTGGATGGGCCGGAACAGTTCGTCGTAAGCAATGGTCGTGGTCTCACCGAGAGCATCCCGGATACCGGTCAGGTTCCCGAAGGCGTCGTACTGGAAAGTTGTGGTTTGGTTCGTGGGATCCGTGACTTGTGTAGGGAGCCCGTAAAGCCCCACGGTGATGCTGGTATGGTTTCCCAGCGGATCGGTGATGCCGGTCAGATTTCCGTGGCTATCGTATTGATACTGCGTGATCGCTCCGGTGGGATCGGTAATCGAGGTTACCCGGCTGAATAGCGGATCGTAGGTGTAGGTGAAGGTGTTGCCCAGCGAGTCGGTTTTGGTGAGCGCGTTGCCGTTGCCGTCATAGGTATACGTCATGTCGCCCCGGGTGGGATCGAACAAGGCGGCGCCCGTCGGCTCGTTGACCGGAGCTATGGCGAGGCATATCTGGCAGGTTCCCGGTCCCGAGGCACCCAGCACCAAATTAGTCGATGGAGCCCGGGCAAGGCTCTTGGTCTGCCCCATCGCATCGATCACCTGGATCACGTATGCCTGCGCATTGAAGCGATAGACTGACTGGCGGCCAAGCTGGTCCGTCAAGGTGGCGTTCAGAATCGGGCTGCCCGCTGCCGCCTGCGGGGTGGGGTTGTAATAGCCGTAATTAATCTGTAGCGTGCTCCCGTCCGCTTCCGTTTGCGAGATGACGTGCCCGTAGGTGTCGTAGGAATTCTGCTCGACGACCACCCCGCGGGGATCGGTCACGCTGGCCAGCAGTCCGCCCCCAATCCAGGAGTACTTCCAGACACCCCCGTTGGCGTCGGTAAACGAGGTGAGGTGGAAGCCGGAATCGTACGTGTAGCCGACCGTCCGCCCGGACGAATCCTCGATCGACCCGATCAGCGGCGGGTGGGCCACGGCGTAGGTGAAGTTCAACTGCCGCCCCAGGCTGTCCGACACCTGCGACACCTCGCCCGACGTGTTACGGCTGACGGTGATCGAGTTGCCGTTCGAATCGCCGATTCCGGAGAGCCCTCCGTTGGAGGCAAACGAGTACATCACACCCGTCTTCATTCGCAACTGCGCGGTATTGTCCGAATTCGTGGTAAACACCGCTCCCAGGTACGCCGGATCGGTGGAATTGATGAGCGTTCCGTTCGTCTGCCGGATGAACGGCACATGCCGCGCCCCGAACGGAACCACCAGGTTGAACATGGCGGCCGAGCTGGCGGAAGTCGTATCGATGGCGAGGTCGAAATTGTGGTCTCCGCCTACACCGAACGGGCCGACATAGGTGGTGTTGGTGTAAAGGATCCGGTCCAGCTCGAGAGTCAGCGGGTTGCCGACCATCTCCAGGTCGGTATGCTTGATGATGTCCATGCCGGATCCCAGATAAATCGGACTGCCGGGCACGGGACACGAATTCGGTGGCGGCGGTGGTCCAGGCGGCGGGGGCGGTGGCGGCGGCGCGAAGAAGTGCCAGCCTGGGCGCACCAGTCCATAGAGATGGCCTGAATGGGCGGGGTCGGGGTCGGGAATCACATCGCTGCCGTCCGGCGCCACCTTACCCGTTCCGTATGGCACCATGGTGCCGCGCTCGGGATCGAGCGTGATGAGCGCCGCGTCCGTGCCGGGCGCCGTGTTCAGCGCGTTCGGGTAATACACGGCAATCGGCTGGCTCGCCGTGCTGTTTTCGGGCTGGAACGCCACAATCAGCGCCATCATCATGGTCGGCACCTGCGGCTTCACGTCCGGCAAACGGTCGGCCGGAATCTGAAGCGCCGCGAGTGGGTACGGATTGGGCTGCGATCCGTCCGCCATGGTGATGGTGGTGCCGGCATAGACGGTTACTTTGAGGCCGGGAATCGAGCTGTAGGAATAATTTTGGTCGGTGGAGGCGTTCTGCTGCACGTAGAACGTCTCCGCGTTGGTAATGTTCGGCAGATGAACGTTGATGGGCGATACCGTCACCTTGCCCTCATTTATGGTGAAGACCAGGTTGACGCCGGCATACTTGCCGGCTGGTGAGGTCACCGTGCCGCCGTTGAAATTGAATAACTGCGGGCCGGTGCAGCCCATCGGCAGGTTGGTGAACACGAAATTGCCGCCGCCGTCGGAGGTGGTGGTGAGGGTAGGGCAAGGTGTGGTATTGCCGTTGCCATCCTGGCCGAGAGTGGTGATGGTGACGCCGGCGAGGGGAGTTTCCAGGTTGTCGGCGGCGGTGGTGCGGCCCATCAAGGCGGTGGTCGGCGCCACTACCGAAAGCGCTACGGCCGTGCTTTGGGAAACGGGAATTCCATTTATCGTGGCGGAAGCGGTGATGGTGACGGTGGCGTTGTTGCTGAGGGGCTGATTGGCGGGCGCGGTCAGGGTCAGGATGGAACTTTGGCCGGCGGTAATGGAGGTGGGGACGAAGGCGGCCGTCACTCCGCTGGGCACGCCGGTCGCGCCGAGGGACGCCAGTTGCGCGAATCCGCTGGTGCTGCTCAATTGCACGGTGTACGTGACAGCCTGCCCCATGATGAGGTTGGCCGAGGGCGGCGACGCCGCAACGCTGAAGTTGCTGGCGGGCGTCACCGTGAAGGGTGCAGAACTGCTCGCACTGGAGGTGCCGTTCGACAAATTGATGGCGCCGGTTGCCGATCCCGCCGCCACCACGAACGTGACGGAGGTCTGCGAGGCGGTGGCCAACGGTTGTCCGAGAGTGCCGCCAGCCTGGCTGGGGAGCGTTACCTGCGGCGCCGTCCCGAAGTTGGCGCCGGTCACGGTAACGGACGTGCCGATCGGGCCGGACTGCGGACTAAAGCTCGTAATGCTGGCTGGCAGGCTGACTTGTTGGCCGGCGCTACAGCCGAGATTGAGCGCCGCGTTGATATCGATCTGGATATCGGCGACGCTGACGGTTGTGTCGCCATTCAAATCGTTGTTCGGCGCCTGGACGCCAAGCGCTTCATTGATCAGGATCTGTACGTCCGAAACGCTGGTGGTACCGGTTTGGCGAATATCACAGGCCGTGAATGTGGTGGCTTGGACACACAGTGACAAAACGACGCACAGGCACAGCGCCTGGAATCCCCTCACAAACAAGACAGGCCCTCCGACAGACCCAGATATCATACACCCAAAATCGCGGGGCACGCATCGCTTCCCACGGCGGAAGTGTGAAATCGCTCCGATTCCAAAAAGCACGCCTCGGTGGCAAAAACCATCGCTCCCCCGGTCGCCGCTCGGGGTCGAGAGATCCTGGCTTCCGTCTGAGGCGCGACCAAAAAGGAGCGGTTCGGCAGGGCATTCCATCAGCTTTGGTGGGCGCCATCTAGCGTATTTCTGAGACGCTTGCGGGTGAAATCACCCAATTATCTGTGGCGGGAGTCTCAGCAGGCGCCGCAGAAAGCCGCGTTGCCGCGAAGTGACTTTTTGAAATGAATAACTTACGTAAAATCTGGTTCGCTGGCGTGTAGTTTGCCTTAAATTAGGACTATAGGAGCTTTTTATGGCTATAGCTTGGGGCGTTGCGATCGTGCTGCTGGCGGGATTGGCCATCACTCTCGGACGAGCGATCCGGCTATGGTGGACCTATCGCGGCGCCCGGGTCATTACCTGCCCGGAGAACCTGCGGCCCGCCGGGGTCCTGGTGGATGCGGCTCACGCGGCCGCCAGCCCGTTTGCCCAATCGCCGCAGTTGCGGCTTTCCTCCTGTTCGCGCTGGCCGGAACGGGCCGGCTGCGGGCAGGAGTGCCTCCAACAGATTGAGACCGCGCCGGAAGATTGCCTGGTGCGCACGATTCTGGCGCAATGGTACGCCGGAAAGCGCTGCGCCAGTTGCGGCCAGCCATTCGGAGATATTTTGGCGGCGGGGGCAAAGCCTGCCGTCCTTTGTGCCGATAAGAATTCTGTGGAGTGGAAGCAGATACCAGCCGACCGGTTACAGGAAACGCTGGCGGCAGCGTCGCCCATCTGTTTTGCCTGCCACATGGGGAATGTGCTGGTCCGGAGTCATCCGGAGTTGGTGGTGGACCGCCGCCGGACCATGGACACCCGCTAAAGCTGACGGGATGGAGGCCAATGTGATGCGGTGGTTGATCGGCTTCGCCGTGGCGGTACTGCCATTGTGCGGAGCGCAGAATGGGGCCGGGTTGCCACCCATCGTGCTGTACACGCAATTTGTCGAACCACCTCCGCCCGCGGTTCTCGACTCCATGCGGGGCGAAGTGCAGTCGATCATGGCGCCTATGGGGTTGAGATTCCAGTGGCTGGATCTGGCTATGTCCAACGGAAAGCAGGTCTCGATCGAACTGGCGGTCATCACGTTCAAGGGCCGCTGCGACATCGACGGATTGCTTCCGCGCGACCAGAACCCGGGGCCGTTGGGTTGGACGAGCATCAGCGACGGAGTGATTCTTCCCTTCGCCGACGTGGATTGTTCGGCGGTTCGCAACTTCATCCAACGGGAACTTTTGGAGACGCGTGCGGGAGCCCGCGCGACCGCCTTCGGGCGCGCGCTGGGCCGCGTTCTGGCGCACGAACTGTATCACATCTTCGCCAACACCACGCGGCACGGCGCGGAGGGAGTGGCGCGCGAGTTTTACACGGCTCGCGATCTGCTCGCCGCCGACTTTCAATTCCAGGCCAAGGAATCTCTGGCGTTGCTCCACAGCAAAGCCCACGCCGCCTTAGCCGCCACTCCTCAGTGGCCGGCCGACGACACGGAACACCGGGATTGAATAGCGGCCAGGCCGCCGCGGCATCCACCTTCGCTATAATCGCCACTGTGGCCGCTTCCGAAATCGAACTTTATCGCCATCAATTTGAACAGATCCAGCAGCAAGCGAGCGAGCTCACCGCCACGCTCAGCGAAGCTCGCTTCAACTGGCGGCCTTCGCCCGCGGAATGGTCGATCGAGGAATGCCTGGCTCACCTCACCATGGTCGGCCAATGGGAACTGCGGGCGATCGAGAAGGCCATTGCAGAAGGGCGACAGCGCGGCCTGACCGGCGAGGGTCCGTTCGATTATGGCGCCATCGACCGGTTTATCGTCCACCAGACCGAACCGCCGGTCCGCAGTCCTTTGCCCACGCCGCGCCACTTCGTGCCCCTGCACGGCCAGCCGTTGACCGCCGTGATGCCGACTTTCTATCACGTGCAGAGCCAGTTGATTCTGCAACTGGAACGCGCCGATGGCCTCGATCTGCGCCGCGTCAAAGTAGCGACGCCCATTTCGCGGTTCCTCAAGCTGAGCCTGGGAGCGATGTTCGCCCAGATCGTCGCTCACGAACGGCGTCATCTGGACCAGGCGTGGCGGGTGCGGGAAAAGCTGCCGGTCTAATGCTCGATCGCGTGGGCAATATGCTCAAATTGGTAGCAGGAGGATTTGCCTTTCTGAGGCGATCGGAGAACGTGGCGGAAGTTTCCGGCGGGAGAATGAAGCGCCTGGCGCAGGGCATCGAAGCGCTGGTTGCCAAGGACGAACGGCTGCTTCGTTTATCACGGGATATGGACCAGATGCGCCGCGCCGCGGCGTGCGACCTGCACACCATCTGCCGCGATTTTGTGAATTCGCTGAATCGCCTGATGTCCAAGACGGAACTCCTGCTCGATCCGGCGGAGTTCTCCGAAACCTCGTTCCAGGAGGACGCGACGAACCTGATCCAGATCGGCGTACGCGGGCGGATCCTCCAGGTGGCCTACGCGGCCACGCCGGAACTCCTCTCCACGGAGGATTTTCGCGTTCCGTACACGCTGGCCGGCTCGGTGCGAGCCTTCAACCAGGACATGCTGACCAAGGACCTCATCGAGGAACAACTGGTGTTCTACACCGTGGAGGGCGAGCGGAAAATGTGGCGCTTCTTCGATGCCCGCACCTATCGCTCGGGGACGTTCGACCAGGAGTTTTTAGTCTCGCTGATGGAGCAGTTGATTTGAGAAGCTCTCAGTTTTAGCTTTCAGCTCTCAGCGGGGGAACCGCGTGCAGCCCGGTCCACGATGGTCTGAAACTGGCGCGCAAAATCACCGCTCCCTCGCGTTCGCGGCCCAGTAATGGTGTGCCGGCGGCTGCTGAGCCGCGACGGCAAAGGAGCGGTGCCTTTGGCGCGGTTACGAGAGCTTTGGCCGCCGCCGCGCGGCGGGGTGCGGGTAATCTGGAACTGGCGGCATTCGCGGCCGACCGCTGATTGCGGATGGCTGATCGCCGATCCCTACTCCGCCCGCAGCGCGGACATCGGTTCGACGCGCGCCGCGCGTCGCACCGGCAAATAACCGGCGGCGAGAGCCACGGCGGCCAGAATCGCCGGCGCCATCGCGAGACTCACTGGATCGTGCGGCCGCACGCCGTAAAGCTCCGATTGCACCACACCCATGAGCATCCACGCCACCGGCAGCGCCAGCACGATTCCCGCGCCTCCCAACAGCAGCACCTGGCGCAGCACCATCCACGTCACGCTGCCGGCATCGGCGCCCAATGCCATGCGCACGGCGATCTCACGGGTGCGGCGCGCCACATTGAACGACATCAGGCCGTAGATTCCCACCGCGGCGAGGAGCGCCGCCAGCGCGCCGAAGATCGACGCCAGAGTAGTGACCATGCGATCGCGCGCCAGCGTCAGGTCGGCCTGCTCGTCGAGCGTGCGCATGGCGAATGGCGGAACGGCGCCATCCAGGCCGGCCAGGATCTGGCGAATCTCACCGAACACGCGCGCCGGGTCGGCCGAAGTGCGCAGATAAACGTTGATCTGCTGGATGTCGTCGTTCTGGTCGTTATCGAAATAAATCAGCGGGCGAATCGCCTGGCGGACATCGTAAAACTTGCTGTCGCGCACCACGCCGACGATTTCGAGATCGGGTGTAATTCCGGGATCGTTGCCGAGCGCGATGCGGTGCCCTACGGGGTTGAGATTGCCGTAATAGCGCCGGGCGAACGCCTGGTTCACCAGCACCATGCCCTGCTTGCTGGAGGCGTCGGACGGCGAAAAGTCGCGGCCCAGGTCGAGCGGGATTCCGAGAGTGGAAAGATAGCCGGGGGACACGAGGGTGGCGTTCGGATTGTCCTGGCCGGGTTGCGGCCCGCTGATATCCACCGTGATGGCGGGCGACCACCAGTCCTGGTCGAGAAGCGCGAGCGCGGACGCGCCCACCGAGTCGATATCCGGCAAGGCGCGCAGTTTTTCGAGGAGCGCGCGATAGAAGCGCCCGCTTTGCGGTTTGCCGTACCCGTTCATGCTTGGGTTGACGGCGAACTGGAGCACGTTGCGCGCGCGCATGCCCACATTCACCCGGTGCAAATTCGCCAGCGACCGCACAAACTCGCCCGCCGCCACCAGCAGAAGCACCGAGAGCGCGACCTGGAAGACGACGAGCGCGCCCCGGAAGCGAACCGGATGCCTTCCCGCGACGCGATCGTCCACCTTCAAGTTGGGCGCCACATCGACGCCGCGGGCGGAGAATGCCGGCGCCAGGCCGAAGAGAATCCCGGTGAGGAGGGAGACGGCGAGCGTGAACGCCAGAATGCGCAAATCGGGCGTGGCATCGAGATTCGAAGAGGTGAGAAAGCGAAGCAGCAGGCGATCCATCCACGCGGCGAGCGCGAGCCCCACGGCGCCGCCGGCAAGGGAGAGCAGCAGACACTCCACCAGCAACTGCCGCACGATGCGGCCGCCCGAGGCTCCAATCGCGAGCCGAAGGGCCAGATCGCGCTGTCGTGCGGCGGCGCGCGCGAGCAGCAGGTTGGCGACGTTGGCGCAGGCAATCAGGAGAACCACCCCCACCATCGCCATGAGAATGCGCAGCGGCGCTTCGTAGTCGCGCAACCACGATTTGCCGCGCGCTGCCGGGAACAGGCTCACGGTGGACTTGACGAACAGGTCCCGCACATTGCCGGGCGCGCTCTCGAATCCTTTTTCGCGCACTTCCATGGAGTACAGCGAGTGCATCAGCGGCTCCAGCGACACTTGCGCGCGCTGCCGCGTCATGCCGGGGTTCAGACGGGCAAAGACCTCGACCCAATAGGCGCGCCGGTTGGTCAGGTTGAAATCCACGGCGAAGTTGCCCTGCGTCATCTGCGATTTCATCGCCAACGGCACGGAAATGCGCGGCGCGCGTCCCAGCGTCAGCCCCGAGAAACCCTTCCGCGTCACGCCAATCACGGTCAGCGGAAGGCCATCGACGGTGATGGTGCGGCCCACGATTTGCGGATCGCCCGAGAAACGCGACGTCCAATAGTCGTAATCGAGCACGGCCAGCGGATGGCCGCCGGGCGTGACATCGTCGAGCGGCGTGAAGGTGCGGCCGAGCGCGGCGCGCACGCCGAGGACATCGAAGTAATTACCGCTCACCAGCTCACCGTCCACGCGTTCGGTGTGGCTGCCGAACGCCACGCTGAGCGTCACCGGGAATTGGCCGATCACCCCGCTGAAGACCTGGTTGCGGTCGCGGATGTCTTTGTACAACGGGTAGGAAAACGTGTCGTCCCCGAAGGTGGTGCCGTAGACGATGCCGGTTTGCTTGATCTGAACCAGTTGCTCGGGCTGGCGCACCGGCAGATCGCGCAACAGAACCTGATCGAGCAGGGAGAAGATAGCGGTATTGGCGCCGATGCCAAGGGCGAGCGATAACACGGCAGCGGCCGTGAAGCCAGGCCGCAGGCGCATGCCGCGCAGGGCGT
>Ga0335078_10007408_pt1 | contig 16281 bp, 12 predicted proteins | sample Lox_Sample_32_FD_206711 | JGI IMG/M metagenome (GOLD analysis project Ga0335078, IMG submission 206711) | Soil microbial communities from Loxahatchee National Wildlife Refuge, Florida, United States - Lox_Sample_3.2 | ecosystem: Environmental > Terrestrial > Soil > Wetlands | place: USA...
GGCCAGGCGAGGGCCGGCAGCGACGGCCAGGCGAGGGCCGGCAGCGACGGCCAGGCGAGGGCCGGCAGCAGCGGCCAGGCGAGGCCCCGCGGCGGCCGCCAGGCCCGCGGCAGGGCACGCCCGCGGCCGGCGCCGCGGCGAGTCCGGCGAGCCGGGCGGCCCGGCTGAACCGAGTGAGTGAGCCGGTCAGGAATCCATGCCGCGGCGGTATTGGTCATACCTCGCCCGGTAGCCTGAGCGTTTGCTGGATATTCTCGGCATATGGACTGGAGCCTCTTCGGCTGTGCCCGCCACGGGCACGTAACGTACGCGCCGAGCGAGCCTGAGCTGCGAGAACGACTGGTCGCTTCGACCGCGGCTGGCCAGGCCTGGCGGTGCCTGCGCTGCGGCGCGTTCGCAACCGACGGGCAGCACGGCAGCGGTCCCGCGGCGGAGGCTCCGCTGGTCCGCCGGGGTAAGGAGCTGCGCAGCCAGTTGCTGCTGCGGGTCTTCGCCGTTGAGCGTTTCCTCCGGTTCCTCGTCCTTGGTGCGGCCGCCTACGGCGTGTGGCGGTTCCGGTACGACCAGGCCGGCCTCCAGCGCGCGTTCAACGACGCCCTGCCGGCCATCCGTGACTTGTACCGGGGCCTCGGGTTCGACGTGACGCACTCCAAGCTGCTCGGGCTCATCCAGCACTCGTTCACGCTCGGTCCGCGCACGCTGCTGTACCTGGCTGCCGGCCTGGCCGGTTACGCGGTCATCGAGCTGACGGAGGCTGTCGGGCTGTGGCTTGGGCAGCGCTGGGGCGAGTATTTCGCCATGGTCGCGACGTCGGTCTTTCTTCCCTATGAGGTTTACGACCTGACCGTGAAGATCACGTGGCTGCGGCTCGCGGCATTCCTGGTGAACCTGCTGCTCGTGGCCTACCTGATCTGGACGAAGCGGCTCCTCGGCGTGCGCGGCGGCAAGCGGGCCTATGATGCCAAGCTGCACGCCGAATCGGTCATCGAGATGGAGCGGGCCGCGGTGCTTGCCGCGGAGTCCGGGGGCGGCCGGCGCGGCTGACCGGTCAGTACGCGGAGATCCGGTCGAGGAAGTAGGCCATGAAGGCGTCCGCGTCGACGCCCGTCGCGACCTGAGCGTTCGGCGGCGGGGCGTCGCCGGTGCCGCGAAAGCTGGCGACCGCGACGCCCCGGCCGACGTCGTCACCGGTCACGACGTCGACGTGCGCCGGCCTCCAGGTCAGCAGCCCGGGGCGGGACACGGCGGCGACGGCGAGCGGGTCGTGCACCGGGCACGACCGCCCCGCCTCGGTATCGCCGGGATTCGCCCGGCTCAGCCGGTCCAGCCACGCGAGGGTGTACTGGCCCGCGAACTCGCCGAACGGGCGGCCGCCCGCGGCCATCACCGCGGCGTGCTCTCGCGTGAGGCGTACCTGGAGGGTCACGTCGAGTCCGACGAGCCGGGCCGGCGCGCCGCTGCGCAGCACGGCGCGCGCGGCGTGGGCATCCGTCCACCAGTTGAACTCGCCCGGCATGCCCGGGCGGTTCGGCTGACCGAGGAACATGCCGCCCATCACGACGATCTCCTTGACCGAGGTCGCGACGCGCGGGTCGAGGGCGATGGCCGCCGCGATGTTCGTGAGCGGGCCGATCGCGACCACGGTGATCTCGCCGGGTGCCGCCACGACGCGCCGGGCGATCTCGGCGGCGGCGTAGCCGGGGGCGGGCCGGTGGTGCCCGAAGCGGTCCCTGATCTCCCGCGGGGCGCCGCGGGCCTTCTCCGGTTCGACGAGCGGTGCCGCCGCCCCGCGGACGACAGGGACGTCGGCGCGGCCGAGCCGCTCGAGGAGTTCCATGCTCAGGTAGGTCGCCGACTCAACGTCGATGTTGCCGTTCACGGACGTCACCAGGTCGAGCTGGAAGACATCGTCCGCGACCACAAGCGCGATGGCAAAGCCGTCATCGATCTCCGAGCCTGGCGAGCCCATGGACGGGTCAGTGTCGAGGATGATGCGCATCTGCGACTCCGGTGTTCGACTCAGCCCCATGATTCCAGACGCTCAAGCTCTGCATCACAGGGCGGGACGGGCATCAGAGCGAGACGGTGGGCGACGGCGGAGGACCTGGCGGACGCGACGGGGACTGCAGGGAGCGGGAGAGTTCTGATGGATAGCGGCGGCCGCTGCGGATGATTTCAAGGCCGGTGGCAGCAGGCGCTGCTTGGAGAGCGGCTGCTCGCCACGGTCACCGAGGTGAACCAGAACCGGGTACGGGTACGGGTACGGGTGAACGCCGAGGGCAACGACGAGTGGCTCTGCTACATCAGCTCGCGGGACACTCCCGCGGGTGCGCGCCGCGGCACCGGCCGGGTCGACCTGACAGCCGCGTACGCGGAGCGCGACACGGTGACCATCGTCATCTCTTCCATCCGGCCGACCTCCGCCACGATCGTGGAGGGCAGGGGCGTGCGGGCCCGTCCCCGGCGCAGGCTTCCCGGGGTGCGGGTCAACCCGGAGGCCGCCCGGCTTGCGCCCACCGCCCGGGTCGTCGTGGCGGGCCGGCCGGGCGGGCGGCTCGCGGCCGCCCTGCCACGAGCCCATGACGAGATCCTGCCGGGCAGCGCGCGAGGTCCGCAGGTGGCGGGTCGCAGCGCGGCCGCGCTTCCGTACCTCGGCGATCCCGCGCTTGTCGCCTACTCGGCCGAGATGCTGCACGAGAAGGGCGGTGCCGGCCTGCGCCGCCGCACGTTCACCGCCGGGTGGGCGCTCGCACTCGACGAGGAGGCTTTCCAGGCCAAGCGCGTCCAGGCGAACAGGGACCAGGGCAGACAGCTGATCAGCGAGCTGGAGGAGCTGAACGCGCTCTATGGCTCGGACACCGAGCTCCTGCTGCGGGTTACCGAGATGCGCGGGCGTCCCGGCTTGCGCGCCGAGCCGTGGCTCCAGATGAAGGCCCGGCTGCGGGAGGCGGCACCAGTCCTGCTCGGCATGCCGCCGTCTGGCGCGCTGCGCAACGACCTGATGCACGCGCTGCTCAGCCGCACCATCGACAACCTGCATGGCGACGTGACCCGGTGGCTGCTGCCGGTGGCGCCCCGGCTGGCTCAGGTCTACGAGCCCGAGTTGCGGCTCGAGGACCTCACGCTCCATGAGCTCCTGTTCACCCGGGAGGGTGTCCGCAGGCTCGGTCTCCTCGGGCGGCTGGCCACGGCCCTGCCCGAGTATCCGGTCCAGTCACTACTCGCCGCGACCGGGCGGCTGGACCAGCCGCTCGTTGACGCACTGCTCGACGTGCCGGCGCCGAGCCTGCAGTTCCTGGTCGGGCGGCTGGGTTCGGCCGAGCTCTTCGCCGCACTGCGGCCGTTCATCGACGGTCCCGACCTCGACCTGCTCGGCCAGTACACGCCCACGGCCTGGCGGCTGCTACTTGAGGGCCTGCGGCAGCCGGATCACCTGGCCGCGCTCGGCCTCGGCTGGGCGCTCGTGGTGGAGCGTGACCCGCAGGGGGCGGTGGATGCCCGCGTCTTGCTTGAGATCGCACGCCGGGCGGATATCGCGGCCCGCTACGCCGTCCGGGCGCTGCTCGATGTCCCCGCCGGCGAGTGGCCCGGGCTGCTCGCGGCGCCGGACGCGGCCGCGGCCTGGCTTCGCGCGTTCGGCAGGCTCGATGTCGCGCCGGTACTCGCCGCGTTTCCCGGCATCGTCGGCCTGCTGCGCAGGTTCTCACCGCAGGCCCTGCGGGCGGCGGCGGTGCACGGCCTCCGGTCAGACACCCTGGCGGCACTCGACAAGTACGCGGCGGCAGCGGGGCTGGCGCCGGGTGACGTGGTCACGACCTTCCTCAACCTCGACGCAGAAGCGGAGGAGGCGGCGATACTCGCCAGCCCGGCGGCGGCCGCGTGGAGTGCCGCGCAGCTCGCCGCGGGCACCTCGCTTGACGACGTCATGGCCGACCTGATCGAGGATCCGGGACTGCTGCGGTCCTGGCTGATCAACGGCGAAGACCTCCCTGGCAAGGTGCTGAGCGGCGTGCTCGGCACCGACCCGCAGAGCCTTCGCGTCCGGCGGGAGGAGGGTAGTGAGCTCGTCGCACTGCTGGAAGCCAAACCCGCGTTGCTGGCGCTTGTCAGGGACCTTGTCTTCCCAAGCCAGCGGCTCCGGCTGCTACGGCTGGCGCTGGCTCATCCTGAGTGGTCGCTGGCCAGCCAGCTCGTCCGTGACGCCTTGCCCGGCCTGCTTGACTCACCGGACACCGAGGCGGCGCTGGCGCTCATGCTTGACGAGCACCTCAGTTACGCGCAGGCTCGCATCGCTCTTGACCTGCGGCCAGACAAGGCCGGCCGCGCGCTGCTTCGCGCACTGGGACCGCTGCTTCCAAGCGACGACCTCTTCGCCGTGGCCGCCGAGCACGGCACCGCGCTGGCCCGCGACGTCGCGGTCCTCGAGCAGACCAGGCCAGGTACCGCGGCGGTCGTCCGGTCCCGGGGCAGCAGGTGGCTGCCGGTCCTCGCCGGGCCGGCCGGCGGCGCGGTCGCCGCGCTCCTCGCCCGCTTGCGGTGCCCCGGGCCGGCGGTCAGCGGCTGGCTGCGCGCGGCGGGCGAGGACGGGCTGATCGAACTCGGCAGGCACGGCCAGGACCTGCTGACCCTGGTCCAGCAGACGGACCCGCACCCCGCCGACGCTAAGCTGCTCGGCCACCTGCTCCGCCTCGGTGGCGGCGCGGCCGCCTACCACGTCATCGTCAAGCACGGCGTGCCGTACCAGCACTGGCCCGCGGTGGTCGCCAGGTCCGGCGAGCCGCCTGAGGACATCCTGCTTGCCCTGTGGAGTTCGGACGGCTGGACGGCCGCCGCCCGCTACTGATGTCCCGCGCCCGGCCTGACCAGGGTGCGCAGTGAGCCGCGCCGCCCGGGCAGTGTCACGGTGATCCGGTACAGGTGCCCGCCCCAGCTGGCCCGCAGCTGCGGGTCGTCCAGGTCGCGGCGCTCGACGCTGATGCCGCCCGCGCTCGCGCCATCCACCGTGGCGTCGATGTCGATCACGAGTCCGAACGGGAGCAGGATCCTCCCGTCGGCCACCCGGGGCTCAACGGGCGTGATGAGGTAGCACGCCGTCCGCTGCGATGACTGGCTCAGCTCCCAGCTGTCGTGCACAGCGATGAGCGGCGCGGTGCGGTCAAGCCGCAGCGTGCGGCGCCAGGAGCGGACGCCCGCCGCGGCCGGGTAGGCGGCGGCGAGTTCCATCGCGAGCTCGGCGGCGGCCGCGCTCGCGGTCGCGCTGACGTCGGTGGCGCGGTGCGCGCGGCCCGCGGCCTGCGGGTGCCCGGCCGGTGCGGGGGTGTTGTGCCACGAGCTCTGCATGGTCCAGATCTGGTAGCGGTCCTGGCCGAACGTCTGCCTGGTGTAGATGCCTGCACCGGGGTCGATAAGCAGCGGGCGGCCGTCATGGGCGATGACGAACGAGCCGACGTCGTTGTGGTTGTGCGATTCGTCGTTGTGTCCGGCCTTCGCGGCCAGGTACAGGCCCGCCGTGTCGCCTTCGCGTTCCCGGGCGGTGAGCACGCCGGTGGCCGGCAGCCAGCACTGCCGCGGTGCGGGGAACCGGGCGGGCGGCAGCGCGGCCCACTCGTCGTCGGTGGCCGCCGCGAGCACGCGGCCCAGCGAGCCGTTGGGTCCGGTGACCAGGCTGGCGTGCTCCGGCCGCATCGCCCGGGCGTGCTGCCTGAGCTGGGCATCGCCGGTGCGGGCGGCGAAGCGGTACAGCAGGTGCGGGACGGTGCCCGACGGGCGGACCTGGCCGTCCGCGAAGTTGACGTGCACGTCGCCGTCGATATGCACGGCCATCGGGTACCTGGCGACGGCCCGCACCTTCGGCAGCTGGAAGGCGCCGAAGTCGGTACCGCAGGCTTCCGTCAGGGTCTGCAGGCACTCGAACAGCGACGCGCCGGCCCGCCACCAGTAGCTGGCGCCCTCGTCACAGCCGCCGTCGTCGGGCACCACGTCGAGGTAGCGGTCGAGTGCGGCGACGGCGCGGGTCGCGGCGGCGACGCCGTGCTGCCTGTCGTCGAGCAGCAGGCTGGCGATGAGCAGGTTGGAGTGGATCCACGGGGTCCAGTTGTTCAGCTGCCCTGGGTCGTTGATGCCGAGCCAGCGCCAGTCATCGCGCGCCAGGTACGGGTCAAGTACGCGGATTTTCACCTCACGGCGGATGCGGGCCTCGTGCACGCCGGTCAGCACGGCGGTCCAGGCGAGCAGCGCGGCGGTCTCCGCGGCGAACAGGTCGACGTGGGGGTTGTCCGGGTCGGGCAGCCCGCCGTACAGGCCAGCACTTGGCTGATGCGCGGGCAGGCACCAGGTGCTCTCCTCGCACAGCAGCCACACGCCGTCGGTGATGTCCGCGGCACTGGTGTCACCGGTGAGGACCGCGGTGATGACGGCGGCCATGAGCTTGTCGCGGCGGGCGAAGTACGGGCGCTCGTACGCCTGACGGTCACCGTCCGCCTTGAACCTGGCGTAGCCGGTGGCGGTGAGCAGCGGCCACGGCTGCTGGCCGGCGGGCGCGGCCTGGGCAAGCAGTCGCTCACGTGTTTCCCTTGGCACGCGCCCCCAGTACCTGCGGTCGGCAGCCGGCGGGTACGGGCGCCAGGGCCCCAGGTGCCCGCCGAGCCGGACGTCGGTGAAGCAGTCCGCGAGCCGCATCGTCAGGCCTCCTTGAGTTGCACGAGCGCCGTCTGCCCCTCCTCGATGGTGACGGAAACGTCGCCGGAGGTCGTCGTCGCCCCGGTCCACACGTCATGGCCACTGGCCCGCGCGGTGCTCATGCCGAGCTGGGCGAGCGAGAAGCGCCCGGTGCTCGTGCCGCTGCCCAGGTTGACGAACAAGACCGCGGTCCCGCCGGCGGGATCGGGTTTCATCAGCGCCGAGATGTGCCCGCTCGCGGTCATCGCCGAGCACTGCGCACCGCTCTGGTCGAGAGCGATCATGTGCGGGTTTTTCAGTGCCGCAAGCGCATCGGGCGGCAGCGCGCCGATGTCCGCGGAGATGAGCAGCGGACTGGCTGCCATCGCCCACACCGACAGCTGGTTACGCAGGTCGGCCAGGGTCCATCCGCTTGCAGGGAAATTCGGGGCGACCATGTCCAGGTCGTTCCAGTGACCCGGCCCCGCGAAGGAATGCAGGGGCAAGACCGCGGCCAGGTGGCTCAGGATCATCGGAGACGCGTTCTGCGGGGTCAGCGGGCCTTCATCGTGGGCGACCCGCCACATGTGCGCGAATTCCGCGGAAGCCCGGACGGCCGGGAGGAAGCTCGGCTTACCGATCTGGTGAATGGGCAGCTCCTGGGAGTACACGACGTCCGGGTTGTGCCGCCGCAGGCACGCGCCGAACTCGCGGAAGTGCTCCGTCAGCGCCTCCACGCTGGTCCCCTGGGGCAGGCCGCCGCAGTCGTCGACCTTGACGAAGTCGACCCCCCAGGCCGCGAAGGTCTCCGCGTCCTGCTCGTAGTGTTCCCAGCTCGCGGGCAGGGACTGGCAGGTCCTTGTGCCGATCGCCGTGTAAAGGCCGAACCTGAGGCCGAGAGCGTGCACCTGGCGGGCCAGCCAGCCGATCCCGTGCGGGAACTTCGCGGCGTCTCCGGTCAGTTCACCGCTGGACGATCGCCTGGCGGCCATCCACCCGTCGTCGAGGTTGACGCACGTGTAGCCCGCCGCCGCCAGGCCCGAGCTGACAAGCAGTTCCGCCTGCCTGACGACCTCGGACTCGGTGATGCTCGTCCGGAACTTGTACCAGGTGTTGTAGCCCATGACCGGCCGCGACGGCGGCCATTCACTGGTCGGGACGGCGCCAGACATCGCGTTCGTGCATGAGCTCGATCTGCCGCTCGGTGACCTCGCGGCGGTATTCCTTGTGGTCGTAGGGTGCGCGGTCGAGGTACAGGTTCTTGGGGTAGACGGGCCGCTCGTAGATGAGCTGGTACTGCTCGGTGGTGAGGTCCTTGACCCAGTTGTCCCACTGCGCGCTTGCCCGGAACTGGCGCAGCGCCTGCACGTCGACGGTCCCTGCGACCCAGGAGGACCCGGCGCTGTAGTTGTGCCGTCCGACGATCTGGCCGCGGTAGTCGATCACGGCCGAGCCGCCGCCGAAGGTGTCGATCGGTATGTCGGAGTCGGTGTGCAGGTAGTACGTGCCCACGTTGCAGGCGATCAGGTAGAAGTTGTTGTCGAGCGCGCGGGCGCGGTTCTGCACCTCGAACAGCCCGTTGCCCACGTGCGGGTGCGGGTACGGGCCACGGTAGACGACCTCGGCGCCGTTCATCGCCAGGCCGCGCGCGTTCTCCGGGTAGGAGCCCTCGTTGGCCATCAGGAACCCGAGGCGGCCGATCTCGGTGTCAGCCACCGGGTAGAACGCGTCGAGGCTGCGGCCGTACAGCTCGATCCACCTGTCCCAGACGTTGTGCGGGGTCACCGAGTGCTCCACCGGCAGCAGCGGCACCACCTTGTGGTGCCGCAGGATGACCTCGCCTTCCGGCGACAGGATGAACCCGACGTTGAAGAAGCGCCCGGGGAACTCCGGGTGCCGCGCCTTGGCCTGGGCCATCAGGTACGCGTTCCACTGCCGCGCCAGCGCGCCGAGCGCGTCGGTCTCCGGTCCAGGGATGTCGATGGCGCACTCGCGGGCGAACTCCTCGTGGTTGAGGTCAAGTACCTCGTCGTTGAACCCCTGCAGCGCGCCCTCCGGTATGGCGATGAGCCGGACCGGCAGGTCCAGGCTGGACAGCCAGGACGCGGCCTTGATCAGGTGCGCGAGGTGCTCGATGTTGACGCTGATCTCTGCGCGGTGCCTGATGCCTCGCATCGTGGGCACCAGGCCAAGCGCCTGATACGGCTCGACCACGGCTCACCCCCTATCCGATCTGACGGTAACCGAGCGCCGCCGCTAACGCGAGATCCCTCCAGGGGGCAGAATGGCGTCATGGGACACGATGAGCTCGCGGCAACGCGCCGCAGCCTGCACGGGGTGGCCGAACTTGTGCTCGCCGGCCCGCAGTACCGCGCCACCGGCAGGCTGCGGCTTGGCGTCGTCCCAGGCGGCTTCGCGACGACGACCTTGTCGCCAAGGCTGCTCGTTGACGGCTCTCGTGTCGCGGGCGCCGCGGGGGTGACGGCCGTCCTTGGCGGCCGCACCCCGCGCGCGATCGGGGCGGAACTTGGAGTGGCGGCCGGCCGGCCCGAGGGGCTCTACGCGGACGGCTCGGGAGTCGGTCCCGACGAGACGCTGGCCGTGGACCCGCGCCAGGCCGGCGTGATCATGGGCGCGCTGGCGCTCGGCCACGACGCGCTGACCGCCTTCGCCGACGGCGCGCCGCCGGTGCTGTGGCCTGAGCACTTCGACGTGGCGCTCCGCGTGCATGACGTCAACTTCGGTGTCTCGCCGGGGGACGGCTTCATCGACGAGCCCTACGCCTACGTGGGGGTGGCGTCCCCGCCAGCCGGCGACGGGTTCTGGAACGCACCGTTCGGTGCCGCCGTCCCGCTGCGCGAACTCACGGACGCGGCGGCCGTCACCGCCTTCTTCGCCGCGGGCCGCGAGCGCGCCAGGTAGGGCGCCGGGCTACCTCGCGCCGGCTACCGCTGGCTTGCCCCGGGAGTCGCCTGACCCGGCCGCGGGGCCGGGTGAAGCCGTACCCGGCGCTGAATGAGAGGTAGTGCGCGGCCAGCGGGCGGGGGGAGAGGCGGCCAGTCCATCGAGTCGGCGAGAACGCCGAAGTCCCACAGCTGAGCTGTTACCGTGGTCGTCGCCAGCACGGTGACGACAACTCGCTCCCTGGTCTCTAGTGTCACTGCCTGGATCTGCCGGACATGCCCGTCGTCTACCCAGACCGTGAACCTGGCCGTGCTGCCGCTGACGGTGACGGCGATCTTACGGCAGCGCACTTCGCGTACCGTCTCCTCTCCCGCATACCGGGCCGCGGTCACGGACCGCAGGCGGATGAGCAGTCCCAGCGGATCCTCTCCCTCAACGTGGGCATTCGGCATGCGGTCCCTGCCCAGCTCCGGCCGGGTGATGACCATGGAGAGGGCAAGCGCGCCCAAGTCCTGCTGGACCTGGTGGTGCTGAAACCGCCGGGCAGACGGCTCGACGATGCCCCTTGCCGTGCCGGAGCCTGCGGTGCGCAGCCGCGTGCGAGCCTGCTCAGGAACCATATGGTCCCGAGCGGTCTTGACGGCACTGCCGGCCAGCCGCTTGAACGGGCCGAGACGGTACTGATCCTGGACCGGTGCGGTCACCGGGTCGGCCGCCACCTCTTTGCGCACCTCGAACCGGGCGCTGGAGACCGCGAGGGTGGCCTCCAGCCGGGTGATGACCTCATCCCGGGCCGCCGCGTCGCCCGCGGCTCCGGTACTGCCGAGCGTGCGGGCGGCGACGCTGTAGGGCTCTCCGCTGGCGGCCATCTGCGCGCGGACTGACTTCTTGCGGGCACGGTCCCTGGTCACTGCAAGTTCCTCCGGCAAGGCCCCACGCACCCCGCCAGGACGGCATGTACCTGCTTTCCGGGAAACGCGAGTCAGTGACCCTTGTCCTCGTCACCAGGACCAGCGTGGGCGGAACCCCGGCTCGGAGCGGGCGGGCGCGACCGCCGCTGCGCTCACTATAAGCGAGTCCACCGCACAGCGGAAGCCCGGCACGTCAGGACCCTCACCACCCCGCACGGCCGCCGCCTTTGCCGCTCGGCGGCCCAGCCCGCGTTTACTCGTCTTCGGCTGCTCCCAGTTGCCGCTCGGGCGCGGTGCCGGGCGCAGGAGTGCCGGCCGCTGGGTAGGCCAGGAAGTCGCTGCCACCGGCCGGCGCCCGGCGGGATCTCCGCCAGGTGGCGAGAGCAGGGAAGCTGGTCCACCCACGCCTCACCCGCCGCGTCATCCAGCCTGAGCTGCGCGCTGACGAACTCCTCCAGGCGCGCCCCGCGGTGACCGCGACCTGCGAAGAGCCTGCCGGCTTGTGACGGGAGCCCAATTTTCCCGCCCCGGGCTGAACCGGACATCGGTGGCGCAACCTGCGTGAATACTGGATTATTGGACAGGCCGCGGGTGCGGGAGCCTGCCGGTGCCGCATGCCGTCGGCCGTCTGCAACCACACGAGAAAGGGGTCCACATGGGCATCACCACGCGAGCCGCGGTCTGCCGTGTGCCCGGCCAGCCGTGGGAGATCACCGAGCTCGAGCTCGACGAGCCCAAGGCGAACGAGGTCAGGATCAAGTTCTACGCGGCCGGCCTGTGCCACTCCGACGACCACATCCAGAAGGGCGACGCGCCGATGCGCATGCCGGTGGTCGGCGGGCACGAGGGCGCGGGCATCGTGGACGCGGTAGGCCCCGCTGTCACCCGGGTCACCGTCGGCGACCATGTGACCTGCTCGTTCATTCCCGCCTGCGGCAAGTGCCGTTACTGCTCGACCGGCCGCCAGCAGCTGTGCGACGCGGGCCTGAACGCCGCTGTCGGTTGCTTCCCCGACGGCACCTTCCGGTTCCACCAGGGCGGCGAGGACTTCGGCGGGCTGTGCGTGCTCGGCACGTTCTCCCAGTACGCGGTCGTGCACGAGTACTCCGTCATCAAGATCCCGCAGGAGATCGGCTTCGACGTGGCCGCGCTCGTCGCGTGCGGCGTGCCGACCGGCTGGGGCTCGGCGGTCCGCGCCGGCGGCGTGCGCGCCGGGCAGACCGTGGTGATCTACGGCACCGGCGGCGTGGGCATGAACGCGGTGCAGGGCGCCAGCCTCGCTGGCGCGAAGAACGTGGTCGTGGTCGACCCGGTTGAGTTCAAGCGGGACCAGGCCCTGTCCGTGTTCGGCGCCACGCACGCGTTCGCCACCGCCAAGGAGGCGCACGACTTCGTCGTGGAGACCACCTGGGGCGAGCTCGCCGACGTCGCGATCATCACCGTCGGCCGCCTGCACGATGAGGTGATCGAGAACGCCATCAGGGTCGTGGGCAAGAGCGGCCAGGTCACCATCACCGCGGTGGGCAACGGCTGGATCAACGAGAACCCCGGCCTGCTGATCGGCTACCAGCGCCGTGTCCAGGGCTCCATCTACGGCGGCTGCAGCCCGCTCGTCGACGTGCCCGCGCTCATCGGCCTTTACCAGGCGGGCAAGCTCAAGCTCGACGAGCTGATCACCCGCCGGTACAAGCTCGACGAGATCAACGAGGGCTACCAGGACATGAACGACGGCAAGAACGTCCGCGGCGTCATCATCCATGAGCACTGAGAAGGAAGCGCAGACGATGAGCATCACCACCCGCGCCGCCATCGCCCGGGCACCGCACGTCGGCTGGGAAGTCACCGACCTGCGGCTTGACGAGCCGAAGGCGCACGAGGTCCTTGTCAAGATCATGGCGGCCGGGCTCTGTCACTCCGACGACCACATCACCACCGGCGACGCCCCCATCCGGCTGCCGGTCGTGGGCGGGCACGAGGGAGCGGGCATCGTGGAGTCCGTCGGCCCCGACGTGCAGCGCGTCAAGCCGGGCGACAAGATCGTGCTGTCCTACATCCCGGCCTGCGGCGCCTGCCGGCCGTGCTCGACGGGGCACCAGAACATGTGCGTCAAGGGACTGAACGCCGGCACCGGCATGTTCGAGGACGGCACCTGGCGGTTCCACGAGGGCGAGACGGACATCGGCGGGTTCTGCACGCTCGGCACGTTCTCGCAGTACGCAGTCGTGTCGGAGTGGGCCACCGTGCCGTTGCGCGAGGACTTCCACGACATCCCGTGGGAGCTGCTGTGCCTGGTGGGCTGCGGCGTGCCGACCGGCTGGGGATCGGCGGTGCACGCGGCCGGGGTGCGGGCCGGCGACACCGTGGTGATCTTCGGCGCCGGCGGCGTGGGCAGCAACGCGGTGCAGGGCGCCAGGTTCGCGGGCGCGAAGAACGTGGTCGTGGTCGACCCGGTTGAGTTCAAGCGGGACATGGCCACCAGTGTCTTCGGCGCCACGCACGCCTTCGCCACCGCCAAGGAGGCGCACGACTTCGTGCGGGAGGCCACCTGGGGACAGCTGGCCGACCACGCGATCATGACGCCAGGCGCGGTCACCGAGGAGATGGTGCAGGCCGCGGTGATGCTGACCGGCAAGGGCGGCAAGGTGACGATCACCGCCGTCGGCCACATCAACGAGCGCGCCGTGCACGTGCACGCGGGCCTGCTGATCGGCTACATGCGCCAGGTCCGCGGCGCGCTCTTCGGCGACAGCAACCCGCTGTACGACATACCGATGCTGCTCGGCCTGTACAAGTCGGGCCAGCTCAAGCTGGATGAGCTGGTTTCACGCAAGTACTCGCTTGACCAGGTGAACCAGGCCTACCAGGACATGAACGACGGCAAGAACATCCGCGGCGTCATCATCCACGAGCACTAGCGGCACGCGTGCCGCGGCCCGCCTTGCAGCGGGCGGCGGCACGGCTAAGCTTCTGCTCTGAGGTGATTTCCCCTGTCCAGCCCGACACGTCCCGCCCACGTTCCGGTGAGCCGCGCCCAGGTCAGCGCGCTGCCCAAGGCCGAGCTCCACCTGCACATCGAGGGCACGCTCGAACCCGAGCTCGCCTTCGCCCTTGCCGCGCGCAACGGCGCGGAGCTGCGCTACCCGGACACCGAGGCGCTGCGCCGCGCCTATCAGTTCAGCGACCTGAGCTCGTTCCTCACCCTGTACTACGAGTGCATGGCCGTGCTGCGCACCGCCGAGGACTTCGCCGACCTGGCCACCGCCTACCTTGACCGGGCCCGCGCCGACGGCGTGACCCGGGTGGAGATGTTCTTCGACCCGCAGATGCACCTGTCGCGCGGCGTGCCGCTTGCCGAGGTCATCGGCGGCCTGCGGTCCGCCGCGGACCGCAGCGCCGCCGGCGGCGGCCCGCACGCCGGGCTCATCGCCTGCTTCCTGCGCGACCGGGGCCCCGGCGACGCGGCGGCGACGCTCGAGGCGCTGGCCGGGCACGCCGGCGAACTGCTCGGCGTCGGGCTCGACTCGGCCGAGGTCGGCTACCCGCCCGGCGGCTTCGCCCGGGTGTTCGACGACGCGCGCGCGCTCGGGCTGCATACCGTCGCGCACGCCGGCGAGGAGGGGCCGCCCGAGTACGTGTGGCAGGCACTCGACCTGCTCGGCGTGGAACGAGTCGACCATGGCATCCGCAGCGTCGAGGACCCCGCGCTGCTGCGGCGGCTCGCGGCCGACCGGACACCGCTGACCGTCTGCCCGCTGTCGAACGTCCGGCTGCGCTGCGTCGAAGCCATCGCCAGCCACCCGATCCCCAAGCTGCTCGAGGCCGGCGTCCACGTCACGGTCAACTCCGACGACCCCGCCTACTTCGGCGGCTACATCGCCGACAACTACCTGGCGCTCGCCGACGGGCTTGGCCTGGGCCACGACACCCTCGCCGCCCTCGCCGCGAACTCGCTCGCCGCCTGCCTGGACCGGCCGGTTACCCCGCTGGCTTAGCAGCGTGCCGAATTTGCCACGCTCGGGTGCATGCACATGGCAGAAACGGTCTAGCTCGGCGGTCTCCCCACGGCGAGGAAGCGGGCCACGTCCGCGGCCTCGGTGTCGAGCGCCGCTTTGGTCCCGGCGTCGATCGGGGCGAACGGCGCGAGGGCAACCCGTCCGCCCGCGAACGTCCAGGTCCCCACGGCCCGGCCGCCGGCCAGCGCGAACGCCCGGAACAACCCGTTGTCCGTGACGATGTGGCGGTGCGGGCCGATGATGGGGTCGCGGGAGGCCCAGCCGAGCAGCAGCGGGTCGAAGGCGCCGAGCAGCAGCGGCGGCGGCAGCACCGCGGCGGGGCGCCGCGCGGCAGCCGGCAGCTCGGCCAGGCCGTCCGCACGCTGCACGGCGCCGCACCGGGCCAGCCCGGTGCGGGCGTCGCGCAGGCCGATGCCCGCCCACTTGGCGAGATCCGCGTCGCCCGCCGGGGCGTGGCCGGCGAGGTAGCGCCTGGCCAGCTCGGCGAGCGCGGTATCGCGGTCAAGCGGCGGCGGCGGCGCGCCCAGCCAGTCCTGCGTCAGCACGAAGGCCTGGTCTTTGCCGGCCGTGGGACCACGCACGATCAGGCCGCGGATGCTGGCGAGCAGCAGGATATGCACCAGTGCCTGGCCCTCGGTCCGCACGCCGACGGCGGCGACCCGCTCGCGCAGCCGAGCCCGGGTCAGCGGGCCATCGCTGCCCAGCGCGGCCCGGAGGGCAGCCACCCCCCGTTCCGCGTCCTGCGGCGGCACTCCCTCCTGCGCGAGCCTGCGGGCGCTCCACGTTTGCAGCTGCGGGTTGGTCAGCGGGTGCAGCCACCAGTAGTCCTCGGCGCTGACCAGGTGCAGCGTGCCGCGGTTGAGCCAGCTGACGACCAGCGAGCGGCGCGCGAGCGCGGCGTCGACGTCCGCGGCGGACAGGCCCGCGGACCTCGCCCGGACGGCCAGCCGCGCGCCACGCGGGTTCTGCGCCTGGACGGCGAGCAGCCGCCTGGTCACGTCCTCGGCGCTGCCCGCCGGGTCGCCGCACAGCAGCTGGGCCGCGCACCGCTCCGCGGTCACGAGCAGCTCATCGGCGCCCGCGGTTGCCGGGAATCCTGAAGTGCTCATCGACGGCGACTTTACCGTTACGTTCGCGGTACGACGAGCAGCAGCAAAGGCTTGGGCTATGAGCAGATCGCGCGGTCTGCGGAACCTTCGGGCGGCGCGCGCCGTTTGACCGGGCGTGGAGCAAGTGACGCGGGTCCTCAACCACAGGGTCAAAGAGCTGTTTCCCGACGGCGCGGTGGTTCGGGCCGAGCTGCTACGGGACGGCGAGCACCCGGGCCAGCTGACGGTCCGGGTTTTCATCCAAGCGACCGAAGACCTGGCCGCGTGGGCTGCCGTGCACCGGGAGGCGATGGCAGAACTGCGGGGCGAGCTGTCGCGGCGGCTGCCGTCGGCCAGGATGCTTGAGTTCACCTCGGACGCGCCGGATGCCCCCGTGATCAGCCTGCCCGACGACGGCTCGCTGGCCGCCGAGCAGCTGCCAAGCCGGGAGATCGCAGCCGAGGCGCTGGCGCTGCTGCGGGAGAACTACGTGTTCCCCGAGCAGGCCGAGCAGGTCGCGACCGCGATCGGGACGCGGCTCGCGGCCGGCGAGTACGACAACCTGGACGAGATCACCCTCACCGAACTGCTCACCAGCCACCTGCAGGAGGCAACCGGCGACCGGCACCTGGCGGTGCGGCTCGGCGGCGGACCAGGTCCCGGGCGTCCCGGTCCTGGCCTTCCTGGTCCTGGCCTTCCTGGTCCTGG
>Ga0335078_10007409_pt1 | contig 16280 bp, 10 predicted proteins | sample Lox_Sample_32_FD_206711 | JGI IMG/M metagenome (GOLD analysis project Ga0335078, IMG submission 206711) | Soil microbial communities from Loxahatchee National Wildlife Refuge, Florida, United States - Lox_Sample_3.2 | ecosystem: Environmental > Terrestrial > Soil > Wetlands | place: USA...
GTCGAGTTCGCCGAGGATCGACGGGATGCCGCCGGCCCGGTGCACGTCCTCCAGGTGGTAGGAGCTGCTCGGCGCCACCTTGCACAGGCACGGCACCCGGCGGGACAGCTCGTCGATCTCCTTCAGGCCGAACCCGACCCGGGCCTCGTGCGCGGCCGCGAGCAGGTGCAGGATCGTGTTGGTCGAGCCGCCCATGGCCACGTCCAGGGCCATCGCGTTCTCGAACGCGTCCCGGGTCGCGACCGACCGGGGCAGCACCGACTCGTCGTCGTCCTCGTAGTACCGCTTGACCAGTTCGACCACCAGGCGGCCGGCCCGGTCGAACAGGTCCCGGCGGGCGGTGTGCGTGGCGAGCGTGGTCCCGTTGCCGGGCAGGGCCAGCCCGATCGCCTCGGTGAGGCAGTTCATCGAGTTGGCGGTGAACATGCCCGAGCAGGAGCCGCAGGTCGGGCAGGCCGCCTCCTCGAGCTCGGCCAGCCGCTCGTCGGAGACCGAGGGGTCGGCCGAGGCGATCATCGAGTCGATGAGGTCGATCCTGGTGACGCCGCCGGTGGTCGCCCCGTCGGGGCGCGTGACCCCGGCCTCCATCGGTCCGCCGGACACGAACACCGCGGGGATGTTCAGCCGCAGCGCGGCCATCAGCATGCCCGGAGTGATCTTGTCGCAGTTGGAGATGCACACCACGGCGTCGGCGCAGTGCGCGTTCACCATGTACTCGACCGAGTCAGCGATCAGCTCGCGGCTGGGCAGGGAGTAGAGCATGCCGCCGTGCCCCATCGCGATGCCGTCATCGACCGCGATCGTGTTGAACTCCCGGGGCACCGCCCCGGCCGCCCGCACCGCGTCGGCGACGACCTGACCCACCTCGCGCAGGTGCACATGGCCGGGCACGAACTCGGTGAAGCTGTTGGCGACCGCGACGATCGGCTTGCCGAGATCCTCGCGCGCGACGCCGGTGGCGCGCAGCAGCGCGCGGGCACCGGCCATGTTCCGTCCGTGCGTGACCGTGCGGGACCGAAGCGGCGGCATGATGACCCTCCAGGCTGTGGCAGCCTTCAGCGTACCGGGGCCGCCATGCCCGCCGTGGCCGCCTCCGCGTCCCAGCCCCCCATACCCCCGCCCGTCCCCCCGGCCCTCCCCGCCCCCCGGCCCCGCCCGTCCCACCGCCCCTCCCCGCGAACCGGCCCTCCCCGCCCACCGGACCCGCCCGCCCACCGGACCCGCCCGCGAACCGGACCCGCCCGCGAACCGGACCCGCCCGCCCACCGGACCCGCCCGCCCCCGGGCCGGACCCTTGGGACTCGTGGTGCTGACGATGCCCCCGAGCCGCCCCCCCGGCCCCCGCCCCCTGTGGACAAACATGATCCGTTAGGATCTTGGCCCTTATAAGGGCTAAAAACCGAACGGATCATCGATATCCACAGGGGCAGCGGGTGGAGGCTCGGGTTGGGCGGTCGGGTTTTGCGTGCTCTTGGTGCGGGGGCCGCGCGGCGGGGTCGAAGTTCTTGCCAACGCGATATATCGTGGATGTATGGGAAAGCTTCTCCTGATCGTGCTGGCCGCGATCGTCGCGTTCATGTTGCTCGGCATGGTGATCTCGGCGCTGCACTTCATCTTCTGGGTCGCCGTGGTGGCCCTGATCGTCGTGGCCGGGCTGCGCCTGGCCGGCGGCGCGCGGCGCCGGTCACAGCAGTAGGGGCGGCCGCCACCGGCCCGGGCCCTGCGCCCGCGGCCGGCCCCGGGGACGCCGTCGAGCACGGGTAGCGTGCCAGGCGGCGCTTTCGCGGCGGTGCGCCGGGCCGCTGCCCCGGAGCCGCTGTGCCGGGCCGTTCAGCGGGCTGGCGGCAGGACCTGGGCGGCCACGTCGTGTATCGCCTCCACCTGCCGTTCGTCCAGGCAGTTCCGGCCGTAGGCCTCGCGCCGCAGGTACCTGCGCAGGCGGCGCCCGCAGAACACGTCCACCCCGCCGATCCGGACCACGATCCACGGCACCGTCGGGCCGTAGATGACCACGGCCGGCCGGGCGGCGACCTGCTGCCCCAGCGAGGCGCCGATGAGCCGGGCGGCCTGGTCCGCCTCCCACTGCGCGTGCTCCAGCCGCGCCCGCTGGTCCCTCGGCCCGTGGAACAGCTTCCCGCCCCGGGTGGCGCGAACCGGCAGCCGCCGGTCCCAGACCTCCGAGTCCACCACGTAGATCCCGGCCGGGCCGACCACGAGGTGGTCGATGACCTCGTCGGTGCCGGGGATCGCCCGGGCGTGCAGGGACAGGTACCCCAGGGAGCCGAGCCGGGCGAGGCGCCGCCTGGTCCGCCGCCGGGCCGAGGGTGCCCGGACCGAGGGCACGAACGCAGACGACGTCCTGGTCCGGTACAGCGCATCGGCGGCAGCGGCCAGGGCCGCCGCGAGCAGGCCGAGCGGCCAGGCCGCCAGCACCGTGACCACCACGCCGGCCACGACGGCGGCCGTGACCCGGCGGATCCACCACAGGTGCCACCGTCCGGCGGTCAGCCCCGGGAACAGGATGCGGGCAGGCCGGGCATTGCCGCGCCGGTGGTCCTGGCCCAGGATGCCGGCCGCTCCCGCCGCGGCCGCCCGGGCGGCCGCGCCGAGCCCGAACTGGCCTGGGTCCAGCCCGGCCACCGGCACCGCGGGGGGCAGCGGGGACACGGCGCTGAACGGGATGAACGGCACGAGCGGAACGGTCTGCGCGGCCGGGGCCTGGCCCGGCTCCGCGGTCGTCGCCCCGGTCACGGCTGTGTCAGTGGCGGCCGGGCCGGGCGGGCCCGGTGCCGCGGCCGGTATCCCGGTCACGGCTGTGTCAGTGGCCGCCGGGCCGGGCGGGGCTGGTGCCGCGGTCACCGCCACCGTGGCCGGGGCGGGCCCGGCCGGTCCGGTACCCGCCGCCACGGCGGCGTCATCGGTTTCTGCCAGCGTGAACGGGGTCAGCAGGGCGTAGGGGTCCGCGCCCGCCCACGGGTCGGCGGCCAGCCAGGGGTCCCCGGCCGCTAGCGCGTCCCCGGCCGCCGCGGCGCCGCCGGCCTGCACGTCCGGGAGGCCGGGGACGTGCGGTCCCGCGACGTCGGTCCCGGTGCCGCCGTCGTCCGGTGTGCCGTCATCCCGGGCCGTCCCGGCCACCCCCCACTGTCACAGAGTAGTTGCCTGACTACGTTACGAGAATTGCGGGCGCGCCCGCGTCTCATCGCCGCGACACGCGCACCGTGCCGGCGGCCGGGGCTGGCCGGCTACGGTTCGGTAGCGTGACCCAGATTCATGACCTGAGCGTGCTCGAACTGGCCGCCGCGATCCGCAGCCGGGACCTGTCCCCCGTGGAGATCACCGGCCACTACCTGGACCGGATCGAGGCGCTGAACGCGGATGTCGGGGCGTTCTACACCGTCACCGCCGACCTGGCCCGCGATCAGGCGGCGGCGGCGGAGAAGGCGGTCGCGCGGGCCGGCGACCCTGCCACGCTGCCGCCGCTGACGGGCGTGCCCATTCCGGTCAAGGATCTCAACATGGTCGCGGGCGTCCGCCAGACCCTCGGCTCGCTGGCGTACCAGGACAACGTCCCGGGCGAGGACGACCATGTCTCCGCGGCCCTGCGCGCGGCGGGCGCGGTGATGCCGGGCAAGACCGCCACCCCCGAGTTCGGCCTGCCGTGCTACACCGAGACCGCGATCGGGCCGCCCGCCCGGACGCCATGGGACCTGTCCCGGTCGGCCGGCGGGTCGAGCGGCGGCGCCGGCGCGGCGGTCGCCGCCGGGCTCGCCCCGGCGGCGCAGGGCAGCGACGGCGGCGGGTCGATCCGCATCCCGTCCAGCGTGTGCGGGCTGTTCGGGATCAAGCCGACCCGGGGGCGGATCTCCTCGGCGCCGCTGGTGCCCGACCTGTTCGGGCTCGGCATCGACGGCCCGCTGACCCGGACGGTCGCCGACGCGGCCCTGCTGCTCGACGTGATGACCGGCAACCAGGACGGCGACATGTACACCCAGCCGCCGCTGCCGGCCGGCGAGAGCTTTCTCGGGCACGCGGGCCGCGACCCGGGCCGGCTCCGGATCGGGCGCACCCTGGTCCACGCGGTCGAGGGCGCCGCGGTCCATCCCGACTGCGTGGCGGCCTACGAGGACGCCAGCGCGCTGCTGGCCAGCCTGGGGCATGAGGTCGTCGAGATGGACCCGCCGTTCGGTCCCGACGTGGTGCCCTCGTTCGAGACGCTGTGGTACACGATGGCCACGCTAGCGCCGGTGGACCCGGCCGCCGAGGAACTGCTCCTGCCGCTGACCCGCTACCTGCGTGAACGCGGGAAGGAGGTCCGTGCCCCCGAGCTCATCTTCGCGCAGGCTTATCTGCAGCTCGTGGTGCGCGGGGCATGGAAGATACTTAACGGCTACGACGTGGTGCTCACCCCGACCCTCGCGCAGCCGCCCGTTCCGGTGGGCCACTTCGACGAGGTTGCCCCGGCGGAGAACTTCGAGCGGCAAAAGCGGTTCACCCCGTTCACGGCGGTGTACAACGTGACCGGGCAGCCAGCGGTCAACCTGCCGCTGTACTGGAACGGCGAGGGGCTGCCGGTCGGTGTCATGATCGCGGGGCGGATGGGCGGCGAGGGCACGCTGCTTTCGCTGTCGGCCCAGGTCGAGGCGGCCCGGCCGTGGGGGGACCGGCACCCGTCCCTCTGGTAGGAGGCCTGGCCGCGCGCTGGCCGGCGCGGTGCCCGCGGGTCCCGCCCTGCCCGTGATCAGCCCCGGCTGTGGTGCGGCCCGGAAGCCAGTGGAGGTCCGATGGTGGCGCAGGAGCGCGGGCGGCTGGCCGTGCGCGCCGTCCACGGCGTGATCGCGCTGTGCGTGAGCGCCGCCGTGCTCGCCCTGCTCGCCTTCGGCTACGGGACCGTGCCCGCGCTCGGGCCGGCCCTGGTCCCCGGCCACGGGGCCTGGGCGTCGGCGGCCGACGCCCTGCCGCCACACTCGCAGGCGCTGGCCCTGCCCGGGCTCACCCGTCCGGTGTCGGTGACGTTCACCGGCCACGGGGTCCCCTCGATCAGGGCGGCCGACGCCGGCGACGCGTTCCTGGCGCTGGGCTACCTGCACGCCAGGTTCCGGCTGACCGAGATGGACGCCGAGCGCAGGCTCGGTGAGGGCCGCGTCGCGCAACTGGCCGGCCCGGCCGCGGTCTCCTCGGACGAGTTCGAGCTCCGCCTCGGGCTGCTGCGCACCGCGCAGCAGGAGTGGGCGGCCATGCCCCGGTCCAGCCCGGCCGCCCGGGCCCTGCTGGCCTACTCCCGCGGCGTCAACGATTACCTGGCCCAGGTTCGTGCCGACCGCCAGTGGCCGTCCATCTTCGCCCTGACCGGCGTGTACCCCCGCGACTGGACTCCGGTGGACAGCCTGGTGATCCAGGGCGTCCTCACCCAGGAACTCGACTTCACCACCACCCCGCTCGACTACGCCCTGCTGGAGCGCTCCCTCGGCCCCGCGCGCACCATGGCCTGGTTCCCCGTCCTCCCCCCGCCGCACGTCCCCCAGGCCCCCTACGACCCCGGCCCCTACCGCCGCCGTCCCCTGGCTCCCATCGCCGCCCAGGCCACACCCGCCCTGGCCGCACGAGGAGCGGCGTCCCGGCGTCCCGCCCTGGCCGTGGCGGGAGCGCGGCGCGCACCGGCCGGGGGACAGTCATCCGCGCGGCCCACGGCGGCGGCCGGAAGGCGGGCGTGGCAGCGGCCCGCGGCCGGGGCCACGCGCGCGGCGGCAGCCGTATTGCATGAAACAGCGGGCCTGCCGCCGGGCGCGGTGCACCGGTATCCCGACAGCAACGCGTGGGCGGCCAACGGGCGCACGGTGGCAGGCGTGTCGATGCTGGCCGGGGACCCGCACCTGCCGCAGACGCTGCCGTCGGTCTGGTACCAGGCGGCGCTGTCCGCGCCCGGGCTCGCGGTCACCGGGGTGACCGTGCCCGGCCTGCCCGGCGTCCTGATCGGGCACAACGCGCACATCGCCTGGTCGCTCACGGACGTGCAGAACCAGGCCACGCTGTTCTACACCGAGCAGACCGGCCGCAGCCACCCGGGCGAGTATCTCTGGCGGGGCGTGTGGCGGCGGATGCGGCAGGTGCGGTACACGATCCCGGTCCGGGGCGGCGCGCCGGTGCCGCTGACCGTGGACATCACCGTGCACGGCCCGGTGCTGACCCGGGCCGGGCAGACCACCTCGGTGGACTGGATGGGCAACATCCCCTCGCCCGACCTCGCCGTGCTGCTCGCGATCGACGGGGCGGCCAGCTTCGCGCGGTTCCGCGCCGCGCTGGCGGGGTGGCGGGCGCCGGCCCAGAACTTCGTCTACGCCGACGACCGCGGCAACATCGGGGCGATCTCGGCCGGCTACTACCCGGTCGTCGCCCACGGTGACCCGTGGCTGCCGCTGTCCGGCACCGGCGCCGACGACGTGGCCGGCGTCATCCCCTACCGGGCGGTGCCGCAGGCGTACGACCCGCCCGGCCACGTGCTCGCCACGGCGAACCAGCGCCCGGTCGGGCCGTCGTACCCGTACTACATCGGCACCACCGCCGACTTCTTCGACCCGGGGTACCGGGCGGGGCAGATCTACGCCCTGCTGCACGGCCGGTCCCGGATGGGCGCGGCGGCGTTCGCCCGGATCCAGCGTGACGTCACCGACCCGCTGGCCCGGCGGATCGTGCCGCGGCTGCTCGCCGCGCTGGACGGCCGCCACCTGACCGCGGTGCAGGCGGCGGCCGCCGGGCTGCTTCGCGGCTGGGACGCAGACATGACCGTCTCCGCCGCCCCCGCCGCGCTGTGGTGGACGTTCTGGGACGACTACCTCGGTGCGGTGTTCGGGCCCTGGTGGCGGGCGGCGAAGGTGCCGGTGCACCGGGACCATGCCGGGCTCGCGGTGTCCGCGCAGCAGTTCAGCCTCGACCAGGTGCTGGAGTCCTGGACCGTGGCCGACCCGGCCAACGCCGCGTTCAGCCCGCCCGGGGGGCCGCGCCGCACCGCGCCCAAGGTGATGCGCGCCGCGTTCGCCGCCGCCGTGGCGCACCTGGCGGCGAAGCTGGGCGGGACGCCGTCCGCCTGGGCGTGGGGCCGGCTGCACAGCCGCCAGTTCCCCTCGATCACCCAGGCGCCGGCGCTCGGCTACGGGCCGCGTGCCTCCGGCGGCGACGCCTTCACGATCGATGCCGCGGACGGCGGCCTGGTCTCCCGCGGCGGGCCGAGCTGGCGCATGATCGTGGCCTGGGCCGGCCGCGGCGCCGCGGCCGGCGAGGGGATCTACCCGGGCGGGCAGAGCGAGAACCCCGCCTCGGCGTGGTACACCGACCAGGTGGCCGACTGGTGGGACGGCCGCTACCTGCCGATGCCGCCGGCCACCGGGTACGCGGCCGGCCCGGTGCGGTGGGCGCTGGCCCCCCCGCGGGGTGAGGCGCGATGACGGACCCGCGGCGGCTGGGCAAGCGCGGCTCCTACCGGCTCGGCCGGCTGGGCGCGCCGCCGACACCGCCCGCGCCGTGGCCGAGCCCGCACTACCCGTCCTGGCGGCCGCGCCGCCGCGGGCCGGGCATCGCCTGGCTGCTGGCCTGCGTCGGCGGCGCGCTGCTGGTCGCGGCCGGCGCGCTGGCGGGCTGGTGGTTCCTGCCTTTCCTGGCGGGCCTGGCCGCCGGGCTGGCCGGCCGGTATGGACGGCTCCGGTTGCGGGCCACGCTGCCGGCCGCGCTCCTCGTGGCCGCCACCGGATGGGGCGCCGCGCTGGCCTGGCTGGCCGTGCGCGACGGGCTGCCCGAGGCGGCGGTCGCCAGGACCATCGCCGCCCTGGCCGGCCTGCCCGCGTCGGCGGGGGTGGCGATCGCCGTGACGCTGCTGGTGGCGGCGATCCAGGCGGCCGCCGGGGTGTGGCTGGGGCGCGCCCTGGCCCCCGGGCACGGCACGGGCTAGGCCGTGCCGCAGCTGGCGACGGTGGCAGCCAGCCGTTCTCCCGCGGCGCGGCGCCGCCGCTGCGTGCCGACCGCGGTGCTCGCGGGCTTCACCCGGCCGCGGACGGCACCTGCTCCCGGCTCGCCGCCGCCCTCGCGGGTGATCCTGCTGCGCTGATTTCCCGTGGCTACCAGGCAGGCGGGGCCGGCAGTGGCCGGGACACCTGCACGCGGGCGGGGAACTGGAGCCGCAGCCGCGCCTGGCCCGGAACCAGGACCGGTGACACGGGCACGCCCCGCTGGAACCGGATGCGAATGCGCGCCTGGGCCGGGGGGCGCACCGGGAGGAACTCACCCGGGCGCACGACCCGCAGGGCGCCGCCCGGCGTGCCCGGGATCGCCACCGCGGCCGGCAGCCGCGCCGGGACCAGCACCTGAGCGGGGGACGGCACGCCGCCCCGGACCTGGATCCGCAGCCGGGCCGGCACCTGGAACCGCACCCGCAGCGGCCCGGGCCGGCCGGGGGTCAGCTGCACCTGGGCGGCCGCCGGGAGCAGCAGCCGGGCGGGACCCGGCTGGCCCGGTGCCACCCGCACCTGGGCGCCCGGGACCCGGACCCGCAGCCGGACGGGAGCCTGCGCCCCCGTGCGCGCGGGCACGGCGATCCGCGTTCCGGCCGCCGCCTGCGAGGCCGCCCCGATGCGAACGGGCAGGCCCGCGGGGAGGGCCACGCGCAGGCGCTGTGCCCCGGCGGCGCCCTCCGGCTGGACCAGCACCGTTGGCGACGACGCCGTCGCCATGGTTACCGACAGGCCCACCACGGTCCCGGCCAGGATGGCCGCGGCGGCCCAGCCGGCGCCCCGGCTGGTGAGTGCCTCGCGCACGCCCTCGGCCCGGCGATCCCGCCCCTGCGGCCCGGCGACCGGCGTGGTCGCCCCGGGTGCCGGGACCGCCGGGCTCGCGGGATGTTCCTGTTCGTCCACCAAAGCCACCTCATTGCCGCTGCGTTGTGCAGTTCATGCTTCTTCTAGGAACGGGCGCGAAGCTGGAGGCCCCATGAGCACAAGCTGAGAACCAGCCGAACTCCTGGGTGCTGTTCGCCCCGCCTCAGGTGCGGGGTGCCTGATCGTGCCCCTCATCAGCATCGGTGGCGGATCTCAGGGTGCCGCACGGATGGCGTGTGAGTTCGGTGTGAACCGCGCCGGGCGCGGCGGGTGCCTCAGCCTCCTGCCCGCTGCGCCCGCCTGCCTGCCGCGCCGCCTGCCCGCCGCGCCATTAGATGTCAGAGCTGGTTGGTTTTAGAATTCCGGCGTGACCGATATCAGCGTCATCGCGGTCCTGGACGACCCGGTGCGGCGCCGCCTCTACGACTACGTCTGCGCGCAGGGCCGCGGGGTGAGCCGGACCGAGGCCGCACAGGCGGCCGGCGTCGGCCGCACGCTCGCCGCGTTCCATCTCGACCGCCTTGCCGAGGCGGGCCTGGTCGAAGTGGCGTTCTCCAGGCCGGCGGGCCGGACCGGGCCCGGCGCCGGGCGCCCGGCCAAGCTGTACCGGCGTGCCACGGCCGAGCACCAGGTCAGCGTGCCGCCCAGGGACTACCGGACCGCCGCGGAACTGCTCGCCGACGTGGTCGACGTCACCGGCGCGGAGCCGCAGTTGCAGCGCTCCGCCCGCGCCCGGGGCGCCGCGGCCGGCCACGCGGCGCGCGAGCGCGGCGGCCTGCCCGATTCCGGCCTGCTCCTGGGCGCCTTGTCGGCGCAGGGTTACCAGCCCTACCGTGACGGCGCCGACGTTCGGCTGCGCAACTGCCCGTTCCACCTGCTCGCCGCCCGGCACCCACCGCTGATCTGCGGCATGAACCTTGCCCTGCTGGAGGGCCTGCTCGCGGGCACCGCCGTGCCGGGGCTGCGGGCCAGGCTGGACCCCCGGCCCGGGGAGTGCTGTGTCGTGCTGGAGTCCTCTAAAAATAACTCTGATTGACATATTGTCCGGCGCGATGGTGTGATGAACCGGTGTGCGGATACCACCTCGCGGAACTCAACATCGGCACGGCGCGCGCCCCGGCCGACTCCCCGGACATGGCCGGGTTCATGGCCGGCATCGTCCCGGTCAACGCCCTGGCCGACGCCGCGCCAGGGTTCGTCTGGCGGTTGCAGGACGGCGACGGGCCCGGCGCCACCGCGCTGCGGCCCTGCGGGCCGGACGTCATGGTCAACATGTCCGTGTGGGAGAGCCTGGAGTCGCTGCGCGAGTTCGTCTACCGCAACGGCCCGCACCTGGACTTCATGCGCCGCCGCCGCGACTGGTTCCACCCGATGGCCACGCCGTACCTGGTGCTGTGGTGGGTGCCGGCGGGCCACATCCCCGGGCTGGACGAGGCGCTGGCCCGGCTGGACCTGCTGCGCCGCGACGGCCCCGGGCCGCGGGCCTTCACTTTCCGTGACCCCTATCCGGCTCCGGTCCCAGCCGCCAGAGCGGCCCGGTAGCCCGGCTCAGCCACTGAGCATTCGGCCCGGCACGCCATACGGGTGGCCGCGGCCGGCGCGACCGCGCATGGTCGCTGGCGATGGATTCAGCCGGAATCTGGCGTGTACGCCATTGGTGTCCATTTATCGTCATGGGTACGAAGGGCGCTCCGCGGGCGCCTGCCGTTTACCGGGAGTGGCAGCATGACGAGATTCCTCCGCGTGGCAGCCGTTGCCGCCGCGGCCGGCGGCCTGAGCCTCACCCTGGGCGGGGTCCCGGGCCCGGCGGCGGCGTCCCCGGCGGCGGTCCTGGCCCCGGCCGGGCGGCCGGCCACGGACCGGGCCGTCACGTCGGCGGCTGGCTGGCACGTGGCCTACCGCTCCACCGCCACGCTGGACAACCAGGTATTTGGCGTGACGGCGCCGAGCGGCAGCGACGCCTGGGCGGTCGGGGGGACAGCCGGGCCCGGGGGGACCCTGCAGGGCCCGCTGGCCCTGCAGTGGAACGGCCAGCGCTGGAACCCGGTGACGGTCCCCGGCGTGTCCGGGCACTACCTGACCGATGTGGCCGCGTCCGCCCCGACCGATCTGTGGATCTTCGCGGTTCCCGCGAACGGCGGCGGCGCTGCGGAGGCCGCGCACTGGGACGGAACCCAGTGGCAGGACATCCCGTTGCCGGCGGGCGTCTATCCCGACGACGTCGCGGTGCTGAAGCCGACGGACGTCTGGCTGGTAGGCCCGCAGCAGGCGTGTACCGGCAGCGGCAGCTCGCAGGTGTGCCCGACCGTGCTGTACCGCTGGGACGGCAGCACGTGGTCCTCGTTCACCCTGCCCATCACGGTTGATGAGCTGTCGGGCTCGGCGCTGGCGGCGTCGGGACCCGACCACGTCTGGGTGGCCGGCGCCGCCCATCCGTGTGCGGCGGCGCCCTGCTCCTACCGGGTCGAGGTCTACAGCTGGAACGGAAGCGCCTGGGGCAGGTGGACGAGCTTCCCCAGGGTGGACAGCTACTACCTGCCGGCCGTGGCCCTGAGTTCGGGGCGCAACGCCTGGGTCGGCACCTGGTCCACCACCGGCACCGAGCACCGTGGCCTCCTGGTGCACTGGAACGGGAGCGCCTGGAGCACGATCGGCGCGCCGAGCAGCCTGACGGCGCCGACCGGGACGCCGATGTTGACCGACGGCCGCAACGGGGTGTGGCTGGGACCGTGGGCCCGGTGGACCGGCACCCACTGGCGCAACACCGCCCTCAACGCGTCTTCCGCGTGCCTGCCCCAGGCGCTGGCCCGCATTCCCGGAACGACCACCGTCTGGGGCGGCGGAGTTGTCTTGCAAGGCGGGACCGGCCATACCTTCGACGGCGTGATCTGCGCCTATCCCAGAACCCCTTAGCGCTGCGTTTGCCTGCCGCCAGCCGCCAGGCGCGACCGCCGGCCCGCGCCAGGCTTTCAGGCCCCTTCTGGGGTTGAGGGCCGGCAGCCGCCCGGGGCGGGGATCATGGCTAGGGTGACGAGCGCTCAACTGAGGCGGCGGGCGGAAGCGCGCGGCGTGACCACCGCCTACCGCGACTGGCAGGGCCGCAAGGTCCAGGTGAGCGACGAGACACTGCAGGCCGTGTTCGCCGCGCTGGGCACCGCGGTGCCACTGTCGCACGGTCGGCCGGATGGCGGCCGGCTCACCATCCCGCTCGCATCGTCCTGGCACGCTGCCGACCACCCGGCGGCGCCGGTGAGCCCGCGGCCTGCCTGGGGGTACGCTGTCCAGCTTTACTCGCTGCGCTCGCGCCTGTCCTGGGGCCACGGTGACCTGCGTGACCTGGCCGACCTGGCCGCGTGGAGCGGGCGGGCGCAGGGCGCCGCCTTCGTGCTGATCAACCCGCTGCACGCGGCCGAGCCCGCGCCGCCGGTCAGCCCGTCGCCCTACCTGCCGATGAGCAGGAGGTTCCTCAGCCCGCTGTACCTGCGGGTGGAGGACATCCCCGAGTACGCGCTGCTGCCGCCCGCGGCCCGGGAACGGATCGCCGCGCTGGCCGGGCCGTTGCGGGCCCGCAACTCCAGCCCTGGCCTCATCGACCGGGACGCGGTCTGGACCGCCAAGCGTGCCGCGCTCGAGATCATCCACTCCCGGCCGCTGTCCCCCGAACGGCAGGCCGCCTTCCGCCGGTTCACCGTCCGGTCGGGCCAGGCACTGGACGACTGGGCCACCTGGTGCGCGCTGGCCGAGGTCCACGGGCCCGACTGGCGGTGCTGGCCGGCCGGGCTCAAGGTACCGGACTCGGCCGCGGTGGCCCGCGAACGTGCCAGGCTGAGTGCCAGGACCGGGTTCCATGCCTGGCTGCAGTGGGTCACCCAGGAACAACGGGCCGCGGCTCAGGCAGCGGCGCGCGCGGCGGGCATGAGCATCGGCGTCATCAGCGATCTGGCGGTGGGGGCCCATCCCGGCGGTGCCGACGCCTGGGCGCACTCCGGCGTGCTGGCCACCGGGATGACCGTGGGCGCCCCCCCGGACGAGTTCAACCCGCGTGGACAGGACTGGGCGCTGCCGCCCTGGCACCCCGGCGAGTTGGAGGCCGCCGGCTACCGGCCGCTGGCGGAACTGGTCCGGGCCGGGTTCGCCGACGCCGGCGGGCTGCGCGCGGACCACGTGATGGGCCTGTTCCGGCTCTGGTGGGTGCCCGACGGGATGAGCGCCGACCAGGGCACCTACGTCCGGTACCGGCATGAGGCGATGGTCGGGGTGCTCACCGGTGAGGCGGCCAGGGCGGGGGGGATCGCGATCGGTGAGGACCTGGGCACCGTCGAGCAGTGGATGCGCGACTACCTGGCGGTGCGCCGCGTGCTCGGCACGTCCATGCTCTGGTTCGAGCGCCGCGCCGACGGGACGCCGCTGCCGCCGCGCCGGTGGCGCCGCGACTGCCTGGCGACCGTGGGCACGCACGACGTGCCGCCGGCCGCCGCGTTCGTCACCGGCGAGCATGTCGCGCTGCGTTCCCGCCTCGGCCTGCTCACCGGGCCGCTGGCCGTCGAGCGCGAGCACGCGGCGGCGGCCGTGGGCGCCTGGCGGAAGGCCCTCGCCGGACAGGGGCTGATCGCCCCCGGCGCCACGCCCGGCCCGGCGGAGTTCACCCGCGCGCTCTACGCCTATCTCGCGCGTACCCCGGCCGCCCTGATCGGGGTCTCCCTCGCCGACGCCGTGGGGGACCGGCGGCCGCAGAACCTGCCGGGCACCACGGACCAGTACCCGAACTGGCGGATCCCGTTGTGCGACGGCGAGGAGCGGGCGGTCCTGCTGGAGGACCTCGCCACGCGCCCGGACGTGGCCGGCCTGGCCGGGGCCGTGTCCGGCCGCCGCGCCGGCCCGTGACCAGCCCGTGACCAGCCGGCACGATCCGGCTCCGGTCAGCCCTCGGCCTGGCCCGCCTGCCGGTCACGCTCCTGGCAGCGAAGGGCGCGGCGCACCCCGTCGCGGCCCTCGACGAGCAACCGGACGAGTCCCGGGGGCAGGTCGGGCCCGGCGAGCAGGTCGCTTGTCGCCGAGATCACCGAAGGGCTGTCGGTGACCGGGTAGGCGTAGGAGACGAACCATCGGGCCATGTCCGCTGACTCCCAGTCCCGCCAGATCGCGGGGACCACTTCGAAGTAGCGGTCCTGGTAGGGCGCGAGCAGGTCAGGCTGGTCGTAATCGGCGAAGCCGCCGAGCATCGCGCGGAACGTGGCGTTGGGCAGCGTACCGCTGACGATCTGCGTCCAGGCCGCCTCCTTGGCCGCCGGGTCGGGCATCGCGGCACGGCAGGTGGCCGCGTGCCGCTCGCCCGCGTCCGTGGCGTCCCGGGCCAGCTCCGCCTCGATCTCCGGCTCGCCGGCCGCGCCGCGGCTCACCAGCCGGTGCAGCAGCCGCCAGCGCAGTTCGGTGTCCACCTGCAGGCCCGCGATGGCCGCGGTGCCGTCCAGGAGCCCGGCGAGCAGCGCCAGGTCGGCGGGGGAGACGGCCACCCCGGCGAATGCCTGCGCGTAGGCGAGCTGGACATCGGAGCCGGGCTCGGCCGCTTCCAGCAGCCCGCGCAGCGCCCGCGCGGCGAGGTCCAGCCCGGTCTCGCGCCAGGCCGGATCGGTGTAGCGGCGCAGCGCGGCATCCGCCTGGCGCAGCAGGGTCTGCGTGACGGAGACGTCGGTGACCGAGCCGATCCCGCCGAGAACCAGCCGGATGTACTCCCGTGCGGCCAGCTCGCCGTCCCGGCACATGTCCCAGGCCGCGGCCCAGCACAGCGCGGCGGGCAGCGACTCGGTGAACTCGCCGATGCTCGCGGACAGCGTGGCCATCGAGTGCGGGTCCAGGCGGATCTTCGCGTAGGTGAGGTCGTCGTCGTTGATCAGCACGAGGTCGGGGCGGGACGCCCCGGCCAGGCTGGCGACGACGGTCCGGTCGCCAGAGATGTCGGTCTCCACCCGGCGCCTGCGGACCAGGCCCGCGGGGGTGCGATCGTATAGTCCGATAGCGATCCGGTGATCGCGCAGCACCGGGTGCGCCTGCGGTGCCTCCTGCCGGACGGCGAACTCGGCAAAGGTCCCGTCGCCGCCCAGGGTGAACTCGGGGCGCAGCGTGTTCACCCCGGCGGTCTCCAGCCACTGCTTGGACCAGCCGGCCAGATCGCGCCCGGACGCGGCGGTGAGCTGGCCGAGCAGGTCGCCGAGCGTGGCGTTCGACCAGGCGTGCTGGCCGAAGTAGCTGCGCAGCCCGGCCAGGAAGTTGTCCCGCCCGACGTAGGCGACGAGCTGCTTGAGCACGGCCGCGCCCTTGGCGTAGGTGATGCCGTCGAAGTTGACCTCCACGGCCGCGATGTCGGGGACGTCCGCCGCGATCGGGTGGGTGGAGGGCAGCTGGTCCTGGCGGTAGGCCCAGGACTTCTCCAGCTGCGCGAAGGACGTCCAGGCGCCCGTCCACCGGGTGGCCTCCGCCTGCGCGAACACCGAGGCCCAGCTGGCGAACGACTCGTTCAGCCACAGGTCGTCCCACCAGCGCATGGTGACCAGGTCGCCGAACCACATGTGCGCCATCTCGTGCAGGATCGTGGTCGCCCGGGACTGGCGGCGGAAGTCGGTGACCCGGGAGCGGAAGAGGTAGTCCTCCAGGAAGGTCACGCAGCCGGCGTTCTCCATCGCGCCCGCCTTGTACTCGGGCACGAAAAGCTGGTCGTACTTGCCGAAGGGGTAGCGCGTCGCGAACGCGGCGTGGAAGAAATCGAATCCCTGCCGGGTCACCTCGAAGATCTCGGCGGGGTCCAGGTACGGCGCGAGGGACTGCCGGCAGTACAGCCCGAGCGGGATGCCGTCGTGCTCGGATTGCACCTGGTGGTAGGGGCCCGCGGCGACGGCCGTGATGTAGGTGGACATCACCGGCGACGGCGGGAAGTGCCAGCGCGCGCGGTCCTGCCCGCCGGCCGGCTCGGCCGCTACGTCCGGGGCCATGTTGGAGATCACCTGCCAGGCAGCCGGAACGGTGACGGTGAACTCATAGGTGGCCTTCAGGTCAGGCTGGTCGAAGCAGGCGTAGACCCGGTGCGCGTCGCTGGTCTCGAAGTCGGTGTACAGGTAGACGCCGCCGTCCACCGGATCGCTGAACCGGTGCAGCCCTTCGCCGTTGCGGGAGTAGGCGCACTCGGCCCGCACGCGCAGTTCGTTGTGCGCCGCGAGGCCGCCCAGCGTGATCCGGTCACCGTCAAAGGACCCGGGCGGGACCGGCTGGCCGTTCAGTGTCATCTCGGTGACCGCCGGCGCGGTCAGGTCGATGAAGGTGCTCACGCCGGGCCGGGAACAGTCGAACGTGACCGTGGTCTGCGAGGTGAAGGTCGTCTCGCCCCCGGTGAGGTCGAGGTCCACGCGATAGGAGCGGACGGCGAGC
>Ga0335078_10007410_pt1 | contig 16279 bp, 16 predicted proteins | sample Lox_Sample_32_FD_206711 | JGI IMG/M metagenome (GOLD analysis project Ga0335078, IMG submission 206711) | Soil microbial communities from Loxahatchee National Wildlife Refuge, Florida, United States - Lox_Sample_3.2 | ecosystem: Environmental > Terrestrial > Soil > Wetlands | place: USA...
TCTGTTATTTTCCTGGCAGATATATTCGATGAGTTCGCCCTTCAACATCGACGGGTGGGTGGTGAATTTCCAAGGCTTGGTGTAAGCGCCTGGATCATCTACCGTGTGCTCGATCTCCATATGTCCCAGGTCGGTGCGGTGAAATCTTTCGATCACATGCAGTTTTTCGGTGGTCGGAAGGCCCGATTCATCAATCCAGGTCTTCCCATTGAGCCCGACCGTGTCGACGACCAACGTGTCGCCTTCCCAGTGGCCGATCGATTCGCCCAGCCACGAGGGATTCGGATCCTCGCTGTGGGGGCGTCCGTCGGTGAAGATCTGCCGCCAGATATGCGCGCCGCCTTCGTAGACAATCACGGTGAGGCTCGGCGTCTGGACGATCCGGAACGGATAGGGAGTGGTGCTCATGCGCGGCACGCCGGGAGGTAGACAGCGCGCCTCCGGATCATCCTTGGAGATATTCGTCTTACGTTCGTTATACAGCTTCTCGGCCCAGGGTTGAAACGGAACCGGCACGCCGGCCTTGACCATGTCGACATTCATTTGAATGGCGTTCGGCTGCCAGTTTCCGGAGAGATCGGGCTTGCCGTCGGCGGTCCTGGGCGCAGGCCCTTCGGGCGGCCAATCGGGCCGGGCATTGGCGTGCGCCCGCGCCGGGGCGTTGGTGCTGCCAGGCGCGGGCTGACCCGCTAGATTCGAAGGAGCAGCAGCCCATAGCGCCACCGCGGCAATCCATACGGAAGTTTGCGCTTTCATTGAACCTCCTCGCGGGCTCCTGCTCGCGCCGGGGCGCCTCGCGAGTTCCTTAATTTGAAGGCCGTTAATCTGGCAGACCGCAAAATGCATGCATTTCGGCGGATCTTGAATAGTATAAAATCCGGCTCGCGCGATTGTCAAACGACGCTGGCCTCACTTTGTAGGGCTGATCCAGGGCCGGCAATCCGTCCTCCGGACAGTCTGAAGGTTGGCCTGTCTGTGCATGCAACACTAAAAAGGCGCGATTTTGCTGTAAAGTATCTTTTCATAGGCGGTGTCGCGTGAAGGACAGCAGGCAGTCGAAGATTCAGAAGATGCCGGGGAAGAAGGACTCCGGGCCTTTTTCCCAAACGGCCCGGGCGACTCTCGCGCTCCGCGAAATGTTGGTGCAAGGCCGCTTTCGTCCCGGCGAGCGGATTCGTGAGGTGCCGCTGGCCGCGGAGTTGAAGGTTTCGCGCATTCCGCTGCATCTCGCCTTGGAACGCCTGGCCCACGAAGGTTTCCTGCAGATCCGGGCCACCCGTGGATTCGTAGTTCAAGGTTTTTCCACCGACGACATTTATGACGCCATTGAACTCCGCGGGCTTTTGGAAGGCGCGGCCGCTCGTCTCGCTACCGAACGGCTCCGCGACCCTGCGGAATTGGAGCCGATGCGCGAGGCCAGCCACGACATCGTCAACCTCGTGCGCAACCGGAAGCTGACCATCGAAGCATTCAGCCGCTATATCGAGCTCAACGCGAAATTCCACCACGCTCTGCTCACTCTGTCGCGCAGCCGCATGTTGGCGCGCGCGGTGGAGCAGGCGTGCTCACTGCCCTTCGCCTCTCCCAGCGCATTCTTGAACCGGCAGTACATTGCCCCGGACTTGCACGAGATCTTCTTGATCTCCGCCGACCAGCACTGCGGAATTGTCGACGCTATCGCCCACCGCGAAGGCATGCGCGCCGAAGTGTTGACGCGGGAGCACGCGCGGGTCGCGCGGCGCAATCTCGAAAACGCGCTGAAACACCGGGAGGAACTGCAGGATCTGGCGGTTGCTAAGTTGATCCAGCTATAACGGTTTCGAATGTATGGGTTTCCGCGCGTTTGACACTCTTTGGCCGCGGAGATTATAATTCGATCCTACGCTGGAATTGCATGCATTTTCTCCGCGGCTACCTAAGGGGATAGACGGGTTAATGCATCGGGCACTTCACGAGAGGACAAAATGGATTATCCATTAACCGGCTATCATCACATCACGGCGTGCGCGGGCGGCGCCCAGGAAGACGTAAACTTTTTCACCCAGGCTGTTGGCCTGCGCATGGCCAAACAGACCGTGCTGATGGATGGAAAGATTCCCGTCTATCACCTGTATTACTCGAATGCCAGGATCGAGCCGGGGTCTGTCATGACCACGTTTCCTTATAGCCGGCTGCAAGGCCGCCCGGGGTCCGGCCAGGTTCATGCCACCGCGTTCACCGTGGCCAAAGGATCGCTGCCGTTCTGGAAAGACCATTTGAAGCGGCACAACATCGAGCAGGAGCCCGTGGCCGAGCGGTTCGGCCAATCGTTCATCCGTTTCAAGCACCCTTCCGGGCTGCAATTCGAAGTCATCGAGGATAAGGACGACCGGCGCGAACCCTGGACCACGCCGCAAATCGAGTTATCCGAGGCCGTGCACGGCTTTCACGGCTCGGTGCTCTCGGTCCGCGAGATTCCCGAAACCGAACGGTTCTTCGTCGATGCTCTGGGATTCCGCAAGACCGGCGTCGATGGCGCCTACCACCGCTTCGAGACCGGCACCGGCGGCGCCAACAAGACTGTCACGCTGATCCACCATCCGGACCGCCCGGCCGGCAGCTGGACGTTTGGCGCCGGCACCCATCATCACATCGCACTGTGGGGCGCCGATGACGACGCGCTCACCCGTCAGAAGGCGATCTACGAAGAGCTCGGCTATACCGATGCCTCCGAGATCAAAGACCGGTTCTACTTCCACTCGATGTATTGCCGGTGCCCGGGCGGTATCCTGGTAGAGAGTTGCTGCAACGTGCCTGGTGGCTTCGAAAAAGACGAGCCGGCAAACCAGCTCGGCACGAACTTGCATCTGCCGCCGTGGTGGGCCGATCGTAAGGACGAAATGATGAAGGTGCTGGAGCCGATCCGGGTTCCGGAAACCGCCACCTCGCGCAACTAGTTTCGGGAGCTTCTCATGAGAAGTAAGTTTTTGGCTGTGGTATTTTGCGGCTGCGGGCTCGTTCTGGGCCCGCAGGTTCTTTCCGCGCATCACTCCTTCGCCGCCGAGTACGACGCCAATAAGCCGGTCACGCTGAAGGGCAAGGTGACCAAGGTGGATTGGGTCAACCCGCACTCCTGGGTTCATATTGATGTCACCGGCCCCGACGGCAAAGTGACGAACTGGTCTTGTGAAACCGCGCCGCCGAATATTCTCTACCGGCAAGGCTGGCGTCCGAACAGCCTCAAAGAGGGCGATGAAGTGACCGTTGACGGCTTCGCCGCGAAGGATGCCAGCGCGACCATGACCGCGCGGTCCGTCACCCTGGCCAACGGCCGGAAGATGTTCACCGGCTCCAATACCGACGGCGCACCCGACACCAAGAAATGACCGGGGCGCGACTGGCATTCGCATGTTCGCTGCTGCTCTTCGCGGCGGCCGCCCAGCAGAAATCGACGTACCGGGCTCCGCGCACGCCGGATGGAAAACCCGACCTGCAAGGCATCTGGCAGGCCCGCAACACCGCCAACGGAGATCTCGAAGCGCATAGCGCCTCGTTGGGAATTCGCGCCGGCGAGAGCGTGATTGTCGATCCGGCCGACGGGAAAATTCCCTATCGCCCGGAAGCCCGGAAACTGCAGGAAGAGAACTTCGCCAGGCGCACCACGGCCGATCCGGTGAATCGCTGCTTTCTTCCTGGCGTTCCGCGCGTCGCCTACATGCCGTACCCGTTCGAGATTTTCCAGACGCCCGAATTCATCGCCATCACTTACGAGTTCGAGCATGCCTCCCGCACGGTCCAGATGGCCCGCCACGAACATCTGGACGGCATCACGTTCTGGATGGGCGATTCGCGAGGCCGCTGGGAAGGTGAGACGCTGGTGGTCGACGTCGCCGACAATAACGGCGATACGTGGCTCGATTCTTCCGGCAATGTTCACAGCGACGCCATGCACGTGATCGAGCGATACACGCGCACGGGCCCGGATACCATGCAGTATGAGGCCACCATCGAAGATCCCAAGATGCTGACCAGGCCTTTCAAGATCAGCATGCCGCTTTATCGCGATACCAGCAGGAACGCGCAGTTGTACGAATACGAATGCCACGTCTACCGTGAAGAGACGGCGGAGTCGAAGAATTAAGGACGCCGAAGCAGCAGGAGAATCGCATGGCACGCAATCGAATCACTCTACTGGCGGTAGCGGCCGCGGTTTTGATGCTCGTGCCCGGGCCGGTGACCGCGCAAGGCTTTGGCGGACGGCGCGGCGCCCAGCCTCCGGCCGGCCCGTTCACGCGGCTGCCGGACGGCAAGCCCAACATGCAGGGCTATTGGGAAACCGCCAATTTTTTCACGGCCTGGGATCTCGAAACCCACACCAAAGCGGAATTCGGCGTGCCCGCGGGCCAGGGTGTGGTGGTCGATCCGCCGGACGGCAAAATTCCGTATCAGCCTTGGGCTCTGGCCAAGCGGCAGGACGTGGTGGAGCATCACATGTTCGACGATCCCCAGGCCCACTGCTGGCTTTCCGGCGTGCCGCGCCAGATGTACACTCCGTTCGGCTTTCAGATCCTGCAGCCGCCCGGCGCCGTCGTGCTCCTCTATGAGGCCTTCCACTCGTACCGCATTCTTTCGTTGAATGGCGGCCCGCATCCGCCCGATGCCATCCGCATGTTCGAAGGCGATTCGCGTGCGCATTGGGAAGGCGACACCCTGGTGGTCGACGTCACCAATCAGAACCCGAAAACGTGGTTCGATATGTCGGGCAATTTTCACAGCGAAGCCCTTCACGTGGTGGAACATTTCACCATGAAGAACGCCAATACCATCCGCTACGAAGCGACTCTCGAAGATCCGAAGGTCTACACGCGCCCGTGGAAGATCGCGTTTGACCTGCGTCGCAATCTCCAGCCGGATTACGAGCAGATGGAATACGCCTGCGTCGAAGGCGAGAAAGACTTGCAGCATTACACAACCAGCGAAGGCGCGAAGAAGTAGGCCACCCACACATGAAAACCAGCACCGAACGGATTCTGACCACTCACGTCGGCAGTCTGCCGCGTCCCCAGGAAGTTGCCGATCTACTGTTCGCCCAAGACCGCGGAGAGCAATATGACGCCGCGCATTTCGATGACGTGATGCGGCGTGGTGTTCAAGAGGCGATTCGCCAGCAGCAGGAGGCCGGCATCGATATCGTGAGCGATGGCGAAACTAGCAAGATCAGCTACGCCACCTACATCCGGCACCGGCTCACCGGGTTCGAAGGCGATTCGCCGCGACCGACCCCGCAAGATATCGACGAGCTTCCGGATTACCGCGACCGATTGGTGAAAGAAGGCGCTTCGGCAAAATATCTGCGGCCTGTCTGCAAAGGCCCGATCAAAGTGAAGAACCGCGAGCCGCTCCTACAAGACATCGAGCGCATGAAAGACGCGCTGGCGAAGGCGAATGTGACGGAAGGGTTCATGAATGCGGTTTCGCCCGGCACCATCGCGGTGTTCCAGCCGAACGAGTATTACTCTTCGCACACGGCCTACATGGAAGCGCTGGCCGACGCCATGCGCGAGGAATACGAAACCATCGTGCAATCCGGTCTCTTGCTGCAGGTCGATTGTCCCGATCTCGCCATGGGCCGGCACAGCCGCTTCCGCAATCTCACGGACGAGGAATTCCTGAAAACCGCCGAAGTCCAGGTGGAAGCTCTGAACCACGCGCTGGCCAACGTTCCGGCTGACCGCGTCCGTCTGCACATCTGCTGGGGCAACTACGAAGGCCCGCACACGCACGACATGCCGCTCGTGAAGGTTCTGCCCGTGCTGTTGAAAGTGAAGCCGATGGCACTCCTGATCGAGGGTTCCAATCCGCGCCACGAGCACGAATGGGAAGTCTGGAAGACGCACAAACTCCCGGCCGACAAGGTGCTCGTCCCCGGAGTCCTCGATTCGAGCTGCAACTTCGTCGAGCATCCAGAACTGGTCGCCCAGCGGCTTGTCCGCTATGCGGAAGGCGTTGGCCGGGAGCGCGTGATTGCCGGCACCGATTGCGGTTTCGGCACCTTCGCCGGCTTTGGTCCGGTGCATCCCTCGATCTGCTGGCTCAAGATGAAGTCTCTTTCCGAAGGCGCCGCGCTGGCCTCGAAGAAACTTTGGGGCGCGCGGTCATCGGCGAACTGAGCCAGTCAGCCCGTGAATGAGCCGCTGCTAGGTGCGATTGAGGCCGGCGGCACGAAGTTCGTTTGTGCGGTAGGGACTCCTTCCGGCACTCTGCTTGAGCAGACCCGCATTCCGACACGGCATCCCGCGGAAACCATGCGGGATGTCGTTTCGTTTTTTCGGGAACGGGGAGGTGAACTTCGCGGCTTGGGAATTGGATCGTTCGGGCCACTGGATCTGAAGCCGGACTCGCCCACTTACGGCTACATCACGTCCACCCCGAAGCTGCCCTGGCGCGATTTTGACGTCGTCGGCGCAATCAAGGAGGCATTCCCGGTCCCGATCGGCTTCGACACGGACGTGAACGCCGCCGCGCTGGCCGAAAGCCGATGGGGCGCGGCGCAAGGCCATCAGAACATCTTGTATGTAACGGTCGGCACCGGCATCGGTGGCGGAGCCTTGATCGATGGCTCATTGCTCCACGGCCTGGTCCATCCCGAGATGGGACATATCTACGTGCCTCACGATCGGCAAGCGGACCCGTTTCCGGGTTCGTGCCCGTACCATGGCGATTGTCTCGAAGGGCTGGCATCCGGAGGAGCCATCGCAGCACGCTGGGGCGTGCCGCCCGAAACGCTTCCGTCGGATCACCCGGCGTTTCGTCTGGAAGCGCAGTATCTCGGGGTTGCCTGCATGACGTGGATCTGCATGCTTTCTCCGGAAAAGATCATCCTCGGCGGAGGCGTGATGCGGCCGGAAATGTACCCCTGGATTCGGAGTCATGCGCAGACTCTGCTGAACGGGTATGTGGATGCTCCGCAACTACAAGCACAAATCGGAGAGTACATCGTGCCTCCCGGATTGGGCGACCGGGCCGGCATTCTCGGAGCACTGGCGCTGGCTGCGCGCGCCTGCGGTTTGTAATGTGGGGCAGACCCCCGGTCTGCGGCCGGCCCCCGGCCGGCCTTTGCTTCTAGTCCGCGCAGACCGAGCGCCTGCCCCACACAACTTCCGCAGAATTCCCGGCAATGGAAAACTAAGTGGCATTGGGCTTTCAGCCTGCGGACCTGCTAGAACGGTACTTCCGCCACGTACGGCTCGCGCGGCAGCACGATTTCGCCCTCCACAATCGGAACGCACTCCGGCGGGTACTCCTGCGTTAGCTCCATCCCTTCTTCCCGCAGCGTTCGAAGGAACCGGTCCAGATGCGCCATGGCCCCGGTCGGCAGGTCGTGAAGCACCACCAAACTCCAGGGCCGCGAGCGGCATCCTTCCAGTGCCCGCGCCATCCATCCCTCCGGGTCGCGCCAGTCTCCGGGGACACAGTTCCACAACACGCACCAATATTTCCCGCTCTGTAACCGTTCGAGCACCGCCGGATGCAGCAAATGAGGCCCCTGCCGGCCGGCGCGCGCATACGGCCGAAACAGCCGTTTGGGCTGATCGAGCCAAGCCAGCGCTCGTTCGGCCCGCTCGAACTCCTCCAAGGCCGCCTCGCGACCCAGTTCTCCGAGCGGCGTGGCGTGGGAAAACGTGTGGTTCCCGATGTAATGGCCTTCGCTCCGCGCCCGGCGGACCAGCGGCGCGCCTTCGGGCGAAGCGGCCTTGCGGCCGACGACAAAGAATGTCGCGAGCACGCCATTCCGGGCCAGGCACTCGAGCACCGCAGGCGTCACTTCCGGCGTCGGTCCATTGTCGAACGTAAGGGTCACCTTGGGCATGGCGCTACTTCCATCTTCGCTGATCGCTGGGAACCGATGCGGTCCCGATGTATACTCGCCGAAGATCATGAAACGAAGTGAACACCGCATCCTCACCACCCACGTCGGGAGTCTGATTCGTCCCCAAGAATTGCGCGATCTCTCAGCCGCCGCCGAGCAGAATCCGGCGAACGCTGGACAATATCACGCGCGGCTCCGCGAACTGGTCGCTGAAGTGGTCCAGCAGCAGGCGCGGGTGGGCATCGATATCGTCAGCGATGGCGAATTCGGAAAGCAAAGCTGGGCCAACTACATCTTGAAACGAATCAGTGGATTTGAAACCCGTCCGGACCAAAAGCGAGGTCTGCCCTGGCTCGGACGCGACCTCGATCGGTTTCGCGACGCCATTGCGCTGGATCTGGCGCGCTTTGTGAACGGCGTACCGACCGAGGCCTGCGTGGGCCCGATCGCTTACGTGGATCGCGATCCGATTTCCCGCAATATCGAAAATTTCCAAGCCGCCTTGAAGACCGTTTCCGTGGAAGAGGGCTTCCTCACTGCCGTGGCGCCTGCCAGCACGGCCTATGACGGCGTGAACGAATACTATCCGAGCGAGAAAGACTACATCTATGCCATTGCCGACGCGCTTCGCGAGGAATATCAGGCGATCTACCAGTCCGGCGTGCTCCTACAGGTGGACGATGCCGTCCTTGCCAATATGTACGATCACCTGGTGCAGCAGAGCCCCCAGCGCTATCGCCAGTGGGCCAACCTGCGCGTCGAGGCGCTCAACCACGCGCTGGCCGGCATTCCCGAGGACCGCATTCGCTATCACGTCTGCTTCGGAAGTTGGCATGTCCCGCATGTGGCGGATGCCAACCTGGAAGATATTGTCGATCTGATCCTCAAAGTGCGAGCGGGCGCCTATTCGATTGAAGCAGCGAATGTCCGGCACGAGCACGAATGGCGGGTCTGGGAAAACCGGAAGCTGCGTCCCGGGCAGGTGCTGATTCCCGGCGTGATTACGCACCATACCGTTACGGTGGAACATCCGCAGGGAGTAGCCGACCGCATTGTGCGGTTTGCCCGGATTGTCGGCCGCGAAAACGTGATGGCGGGAAGCGATTGCGGCTTCGCCCAGGCCGACATGGTCCAACGCGTCCACCCGACCGTGATGTGGGCGAAATTCGAATCGCTGGTGGAAGGCGCGCGGATCGCCACCAAAACCCTCTGGTCTTGAACCGTGCTTGGGGGAGCGCACTGGGGCAAATCCCCCAGCGCTTCGCTTTGCGACACGCCCAAGTTCCTCATTTCGCGAGTGCCGGCTTCCGGCACTCCGCTTGCCTAGGTAGCGAGACCCTGATCTATGGCGAAAATTCTTGGAGCAATCGCGACTTCCCACTCCCCCACGATCGGCTTCGCGCTCGATCGCCGCAAGCAGGATGATCCCGTGTGGGCGCCGATTTTCGAAGCCTTTGTCCCGGTACAGCGATGGCTGGCGGAGAAGAAGCCGGACGTCTTGTTTCTGATCTTCAACGATCACGTGACCTCATTCTTCTTCGATCACTATTCGCATTTCGCGCTCGGCGTCGGCGAGTCGTACGCGGTGGCCGATGAAGGCGGCGGCGCGCGAGCCCTGCCGCCGGTCAAAGGGCACACCGGCCTGGAGCACCATATCGCCGCGGCGCTGACCGCCGACGAATTCGATCTGTCTTTTTTTCAAAACCGCCCGTTGGACCACGGCTGCTTTTCGCCGCTCTCGATGCTGTGGCCGCATGAACCGGACTGGCCGGGAGCCATCGTGCCGCTGCAGGTCGGTGTTCTCCTGTTTCCGATTCCATCAGCGAAACGCTGCTACAAACTGGGCCAATCGTTGCGCAAAGCCATCGAAAGCTATCCGGAGGACCTCTCGGTAGTGATCGTCGCGACCGGCGGCTTGTCACACCAGGTTCACGGCGAACGCGCCGGCTTCAACAATCCCGAATGGGACCGCCAGTTTCTAAGCCTGATCGAAAACGACCCGGTCCGCCTGACCGAGATGACGCATGCCGAATACGCGACGCTCGGCGGCATGGAAGGCTCGGAAGTGATCATGTGGCTGATCATGCGCGGGGCGCTGTCCGCCAATATCCAGAAGATCCATCAGACCTATTACCTGCCGACGATGACGGGGCTCGCTACCGCGATCTATGAAAACGAAGCGGTCGAACCCGCTCGGGAGACGCGGGCCTCGACGCTCGCGCGGATGCGCCATCAACTGGCCGGAATTGAGAAGCTCGAAGGCACGTACCCGTTCACTCTGCAGCGATGCGTGAACGCATACCGGCTCAACGAATTCCTGCACCGCATGGTCGAACCGGCCCACCGGCGCCGGTTCCTGGAAGCTCCCGAGGCGGCCTTCGAGGAAGCGCACCTCTCCGAGCAAGAGCGCGATATGGTGCGCCGCCGCGATTGGCGCGCCCTGATTCATTACGGCGTCATCTTCTTCATGCTGGAAAAGCTGGGCGCCGTAGTCGGCGTTTCGAACCTGCACATCTACGCCGCCATGCGCGGCCAGACGCTGGAGGAATTTCAAAAGACCCGAAACGCTCCCGGCGCGCTCTACTCCGTCGCCGGCAACGAGACACCAGTGCTCTCCTGGGATCGCAAAAAATCGTAGGGCAGGATGGCATCCTGCGGGCGATTGGCAATCGCCCCTACCTCACTGACAGAAGCGACACCGCCGCCGCTCGGCACTCCCCCGCGCTTGAGCCGCACGCCCGAGGAGACAAATCCTTGCCGAGGCAGACGCGCACCTCCTCGAGTTCATTATCGCGATAGCAGGAGGTTCGGAATGCCTCTCCCGGGAAACTCGGATTGGCGCTTCCAAATTTCGATTCGATCTCGCTCGGACTGAATCGCAGCGGCCGCGACGGCTGGTTCAGATCCGGCGGAATGCGCACCGAGTCGCGAGCCTTCCGAACGGCTGCGAAATACGCCGCGGCGGTCAAACCGCTGCACGTTCCGTGCGCCGACCATTCGTGCTGGATCAGCGATTGGCTGGGAATGTACGGGAGCATCGCCTGCACGATGGCTTGTGACACTGGGCTCGCCGCAGCGCAATGCTCCGGACCGCGCGAGCTTTCGCCTTGCGGCCACAGCCCATGCACCACAAAGCCAATCTTGCGGCCCGCTCCGCATTCGCGCGGGTCCTGGTTGCTTTGGGCCTGGTCGCAGAAATCCGGCGCATACGACAAGACCAGCAGGTAATAGGAGAAATCGCCAGAACCTGAAGAGTTCCGTCTGCGCGATCGCGCCGAACCGGCGCCGGAAATCGACAGAACCACAATCGCGGTGATCCACCAAGGCGAACAGAAGCGACGAACGGGCACAGCCGCTCCGGTTTTAAAATCCGATACCAAAAACCCGCGCTGCTTTCCTCTTCGAGTCCAGTTCGCGGATCAGATCTTTCACCAGCAGTTCGACCCGGTCGCGAACGCGGCAGTGCTGGTCGTAATCCATGACGATCGGGTCAGGTACGTCCCAGATTTCGACCTGGACTTTCGGAGCGCCCTCCATGAGGCCTCCGCTCATATCCACGATGAGATCGAACTTGCTCAGATCGACCTGGCTCACGTTCTTCGGAAACTGTCCCTTGAGATCAAGCCCCTTCTCGGCCATGGCGCGAATGGTATCGGGAGCCACCATCGATGCCGGATAGACGCCGGCGCTGGCGGGCTCGATGATACTGCGCCCGTGCGCCCGAGCGAAGGCCTCGGCCATCTGGCTGCGGCACGAATTACCGATGCAGACGAACAGAACCCTTTGGGGTCGCTTCACAGTTTCTCCAGGAACAGCGCGTGCACCCGCGGATCCTTCGTCAACTCCGGGTGGAATGTGGCCACTAAGTGGCGCCCTTGTTCGACCAATACCGGGTCACCCTCATACCGCGCCAGAACCTTGGCCTGGGCGCCGACCCGCCGGATGATCGGCGCGCGAATGAACACCGCCTCCAGTGTACCGCGCTGGCCGCTTCGCTGCGCAAACTCGGGTTCCGGCTCGATTTGGGCCACCCGGCTGTCGAGTTGACGGCCGTACCCGTTGCGTTCGACTCCAATATCCATCAGCCGCAGACTTTCCTGGCTGGGATGCGTCACTTCGCACGCCAGCAGGATGGCGCCGGCGCAGGTGCCGAAAATCGGCCTTTCGTGGCCGAACCGGGCCAGCGGTTCCAGCAGCCCGTCGTAGTGCAGCAGCTTGAGCATGGTCGTGCTTTCGCCGCCGGGAATAACGAGCCCGTCGAGACCGGCCAGTTGCGCGCCCTCGCGCACATAGACCGGCTCGCCGCCGGCACGCTCCAGGGCCGCACCGTGCGCCGCGAAATCGCCCTGCAGCGCGAGCACGCCGACTCGCTTCTTCGTCATCACCAGCCCCGTGTCTGGAGCAGCTCCGATTCCTGCATCTTCGCCACGTCAAGCCCCGGCATCGCCTCGCCGAGCGCGCGGCTGGCTTCGAGCAGTTTCTCGGGGTTATTGAAGTTCTTGGCAGCCTGCACAATGGCGGTGGCGCGCGTCGCGGGATCTTCGGATTTGAAGATGCCGGAGCCGACAAACACTGCTTCGGCGCCGAGTTGCATCACCAGGGCGGCGTCGGCGGGCGTCGCGATGCCGCCGGCCGAGAAATTCGGCACCGGCAGCTTGCCGTGCCGGGCGATCCACTCCACCAGTTCGAGCGGCGCCTGCAGCTTCTTGGCCTCGTGCACCAGTTCTTCCTTGCCCAGCACGGTGAGCTGCTTCATTTCTTTCACGATGGTGCGGATGTGGCGCACGGCTTCCACGATATTCCCAGAGCCGGCTTCGCCCTTGGTACGGATCATCGCTGCTCCTTCCGCGACGCGCCGCAACGCTTCGCCCAGGTTCCGCGCGCCGCAGACGAAAGGAATCGTGAATTGCGTTTTATCAATGTGATGCTCTTCGTCAGCGGGAGTCAGCACTTCGCTTTCGTCGATGTAATCGACTTTCAAGGCCTCCAGAATCCGCGCTTCCATGAAGTGGCCGATGCGCGCCTTGGCCATTACGGGAATCGACACGGTGCGCTGGATCTCCTCGATCTTCGCGATCGACGCCATACGGGCCACGCCGCCTTCTTTGCGGATGTCGGCGGGGACGCGCTCCAACGCCATCACGGCCGAAGCGCCGGCGTCTTCAGCAATCTTCGCCTGGTCGGCATTGGTGACGTCCATGATCACGCCGCCTTTGAGCATCTCGGCGAGACCGACGTTGACTCGAAACTGTTCGCTCTCAAAATGAAACATGCTTTTCTCCTAGACAAGCGCGGGCGTGGGTGCAAAGCCCTGAGCCGCGCTTTCGATTTCCGCCGCCACCACACGGCCCAGAATCTCGAGCCCTTTCCGGATCTGTTCCGGAGCGAGCCCGGCAAAACTCAAACGCAAGGCGCCCGACTGGCGTCGGGAAATTTCAAAATACCGGCCGGGAAGATACGCGACCCCTTCTCTCTGGGCCCGCGGCAGCAGGTCGCCCGCGTCCAGCGGCGCCGGCAGCCGCACCCACACATTCATCCCGCCCTCGGGACGGCTCCAGCGTGTCCCCGCCGGCAGACAGTCGCGGCAGGCATCCAGCGTGGCGGCCAGCCGCTCGGCGCCGGCCGCGAGCACGCGGGCCCGATGCGCCTCGAGCCGCCCGGTCTCGAGAAACTCCAGCAGCACGGCTTGCGAGAGTTGGTCGGTATGCAGGTCCGACGCCTCCTTGGCATTCCGCAGCCGCTCCATCAGCGCCTTCGGACCCAGCACCCATCCCACCCGCAATCCCGGAAAACTCACCTTGGAAAAGCTGCGCAGCAGAACCGTGCCGCCGCGCTGATCGAGCTGCTTCACCGAAGGCAGGGAGTACCCGTGGTAGCGCAGCTCGCCGTAGGCGTCATTCTCGATGATCGGCACGCCGGCCGCGTGGGCCGCCGCCAGCAAGCCCTCCCGCGCTGAATGCGGCAATGTAGCGCCGGTCGGGTTCTGGAAATTCGAAGTGATCACCAGGAACCGCGGCCGCTCGCGCGAAAGCAGCCGCGCCGCAAAGTCGACATCGATTCCATCGGAGCCGACCGGGATGCCGAGCAACTGCGCGCCCATGCCGGAGAGCAGATTTTTCAGGCCGGGATAGACCGGGTCCTCGACCGCAACCGCATCGCCGGGGCGAAGCAGCACGCGCCCCATCAGGTCGAGCGCCTGCTGGCAGCCGTTGGTGATCATGAGGTCGTCGCCCGGGCCCGCGGCACCCTGCCGCCGCGCTTCTTCGAGCAGACGCCGGCGGAGCGGTTCGTAGCCGCTGGGCGCTCCCAACTGCAGCACCTCCGCCAGGTCCCTCCGCTCAAGGACGGTCGCGCAACTGGCGCGGAACGCATCCAGAGGGAAGAGGTCGCTCGAAGGCTGCGACATCACGAACCGGATCACTTCCCTTCCGGTCGCGGCCGATGGTCCGGCCACCGGAGCGTCGCCGCGATCGAGCAGCGAATCCCAATCCACGCCCGCCACTCCGCCCTGCGGCTCGCCGGTCACGAAGCTGCCGCGCCCCACCTGGCCGGAAATCAGACCCTCGGCTTCGAGCATTTCATAGGCAGCCGAGACTGTGGCGCGGTTCAAGCCAAGCAGGCCAGCCAATTCGCGGGTGGCCGGTAGTCGGCTGCCACGCGACATCCGCCCAGAGCGAATCTGTTCCGCAATCCGCTCGAACACTTGCCGGTATAGCGGGGCTTCAGATTGATGGTCCAACGGCGCCAAGTCCATCAGCCATAGCATACCATATTGGCTGGCTCTTGCCTTTGGTACAATTCCTAGCGGATCGGAGCTGTTGGTTTGTTTAACCCCAGGAACTCGTGGCTGCTTCTCGGGCTGTTGTGTCTCGCGGCCCTGCCCACCTGGCCTGCCAAAAAGAACAAAAAAGAAGAAGAAACCCAAACTCTGCAGTTGCCCAAAGAGCTGCCCAATGCGGTCACCGGAGAGACGCGCCGGCTGACGTTTTATGTGACGCCGCTTTCCGGAAAGGGCTTGCTATCGCAGCAGGCTCGCGACGCGCTGAAAGCCCTCGACCGCCAGGATGGCGATGACACGGTTCTGCAAATTCGCGCGTTCGTGGCGGGGTCGGGAGATTTGCGCCGTGTCCGTGATCTCATCAGTGAAACTTTCACGGAACGCAAACAGCCGCTTCCGGTCGTGAGTGTCATCCAGACCGGAGGGCTGCCGCTGGCCGGGGCGCAACTGGTTCTCGAAGCAGTGGCCGAGTCTCGCAGGGATCTGCATCCGGGAGGCATCGCCTGGATCTCGGCTCAAGTAGCATCGGCCGAAGACCCGGCTGGACCCGTAGGGCCGCTTGCCGAAAAATCGATTGCCGACCTGCGCGGCGCGGTGAAGGCGGCCGGCGCAGACGCCGCCGGCGTGTTGCGGGTCACCTGTTTTTTGAGCGCGCTGGACAGCATCGAAGCCGCGCGGTCGCGCGCCGCCGCGGAGTTCCCGCGCGCCGCCCTCGCTCTGGTTCAGACCCAGCGCGAGCCAGTCCGGGCCGTGGTGGGCTGCGAAGCGGTGGCGGCGCCCGCGGAAACGGCCGGACCTCGGGTGGAACTGGTGAATCCGGGGAAGCAAGGGGCGCAGACCGCGATTCTGCGATCGGCCCATGCCCTGTTTACCGGGGCCCAGACTTCTTTCGGGTTTGAGGAAAAGGACGCGCAACTGGCGTTCGAGCGTCTGGAAGCTTCTGGATCAGGCCGGCGTCTCACCCCAGGATGTCGCCTTCGCGCGGTATTATCCGCTGTCTCAGAAGATGGCGGACCAGGTCGGGCGCACGCGCGCGGGGCTGTTTGGAGATGCCCGCATGCCGGCCGGCAGTCTCCTGTTGTTTGAAGGGCTCGCGTCCCAGGACGCCGGATTCGCGGTAGACGTCGTGGCGGCGAAGGATTAGAATAAGACCAACGCATGAACTGGCTCGCCCGCTTCGGTGCTTTGAGTCTTTTGAGTGGATTCTTGTGCGCGCCTGTGATTCCACAGGACCAGCAACCGCCCAACACGCGAATCCAGGTTCAGGTCAATGAGGTCATCGTGCCCGTCACAGTGACCGACGAGAAAGGCAAGTTCGTCTCGAACCTGACTGCCCAAGATTTCCACCTGCTCGACGAAGGCCGCCCGCAGCGGCTGACGTTCTTCAGCCATAACGAGAAGCAGCCGGTTGTCGTTGGCTTCCTGATGGACATGAGCAGCAGCACGCGCCGGTTCTGGAAGCGCTTTCAGGACTCGATGATGGAACTGGTCTGGAACCTGCTGCCGGGCGACACGCGCTATTCGGGGTATCTCATCTCCTTCTCGAACGACGCCGAGCTGCTGGTGAACACCACCGCCGATTCCGACAAGATCACCGATAAGATCCGTAATATGAAGCCCGGCGGCGGAGCAGCGCTGTTTGACGCGATCTA
>Ga0335078_10007411_pt1 | contig 16277 bp, 14 predicted proteins | sample Lox_Sample_32_FD_206711 | JGI IMG/M metagenome (GOLD analysis project Ga0335078, IMG submission 206711) | Soil microbial communities from Loxahatchee National Wildlife Refuge, Florida, United States - Lox_Sample_3.2 | ecosystem: Environmental > Terrestrial > Soil > Wetlands | place: USA...
TATTCGATCAACGCGAGACCCCAGCTCACCAGGATGACCTGCCAGAGCGGCACCTCGCGAAAGCGCAGGTGCCAATACCAGGCCGCGGTCATGAACGTGTTGGAGCCGATCAGCAAAAGGATAGTAAGGAGGTAGGGCGAGATTGGCAGCAAAGGCATTGGTCATCCATTTGGTAAAGTGCGTCGTCGGTCATTAACGCGCGACCGGGCGATCGGCTACACCGCGAATCATCGGTGGAAATCGCCGCACCGCGGTCGTAATTTATCGATACCGATTGCGCCTTTAACGTTCCTGATTGCGCCGAAGCCCAACCCGGAGACCGAGCCATGCGCCGCCTGCTCAATGCTACGACCGTTATTCTTGCCGCCGTTGCAGTGCTGACGCTGATGCCTGACTTCGGCCACGCGCAAAATCCGCAGCACGTGCCGATGCCGCCCGGCGGCTTCAAGCCACCTCCGGCGGCGCCAGTCAAGCCGTACAAGCCGATTGCGATCACTGAAATTGCCCAGCACAAGGATCGCGCCGCACTCGCCAAGCTGGTGGTGCCGCAGGGCTTCTTCTGGATGCAGGACAAGGATCTCGCCGACAAACGCAAACCCGCCATCGCCAATCTCGCCGCCGCGATCAATCTCGACGCCAAGGACGATTCCGGCTGGGCGGCCATTGCCGGCTACGCCAGCGATCCGACCGCTTCGCCATTGCCCGACCGGCAGGGCGTGATGTGTGCGCCCGCCGATCCGACGATTGATCCGAAGGCGTTTGAGGCGCTGACGCAGAGCACGAAGACCGAGCCGCCGGACTGGGGCTATCCGAACAAGGAAGGCGTGGACGTGCACAGCGCGCCAAAGCCGAATGCGCCGGTCACGGAAAAGCTTGGCCTCAATCTGATCCGCGTGCTGCCTGACAGCACGCCGGGAGACGACCCCGACCAGCCGCAGTTCCTGCACATCGCTCTGCCGTCGGGAAAAACCGGCTATGTCCCCGAGGACGCCATCTCCGGCCTTGGCGGCGACGCGATGTGCTATAGCAAAGGACCGAACGGCTGGATGATCGCCGGCTATTACGGCGGCGCGCCCAGCCAGTAATGTCTTACCGTCCTCGCTGCCCCCGAGCGAAAAAGATAACAAACGGCGTTTCAACGACATGGCGCGGCGGGGGCGAGGAAGGATGTGAGCAAGCATTCAGGTAACGCCGCACGAATTGCTGCCGTGCTCATTTGCCTGTTTGCTGCGCCCGTTGCGGCACAACAGCGGTTGCAGCCCGCCGCCGGTTTTCAGCCGACCGCCCAGGACGTCCCGCCCGGCGTCGACCACGGCAATGTCAGTGACGATCTTCCCGAGACGTTCCAGCGCCGCGCGGTGTTCTACCGTTCGCAGCATCCGGTCGGCACCATCATCATCGAAACCGGCGAGCGTCATCTCTACCTGATCGAAAGCGAGACGCGCGCACTGCGTTACGGCATCGGCGTCGGACGCGAAGGTTTCGCTGCGGCCGGTCTATTGCGGATCACCCGCAAGGTCCAATGGCCGGATTGGGTGCCGTCGCCGGAAGTGATCGCGCGCCAGCCTTATCTTCCTCGCGTCATGGCGGGTGGTCCGGGCAACCCGCTCGGCGCCCGCGCCTTGGATCTGGGAAGCCTCTACCGCATCCACGGCACCAACGCGCCGGAGACGATCGGCCAGGCGTTGCTGATTGGCTGCTTTCGTCTGGTCAACGATGACGTTGTCGATATCTACGACCGCGTCCAGGTCGGCACGCGCGTCATCGTGCGGCAGAACTAGAGCGCGGGACCGGCAACGCGCGACCCTCGCCGATTGATGCAAGCTGAACGGAAGTGAGACGTTCAGCGCAACAGTTCATCACCAAATTGTCACCCCGGCTCCTATGGATTCTGACGATTTGGGCTGCGACAATGATGCTCGTTATTTTCGCCGAATGATGTCTGGCCCAAGTGTGAGCGAGCCTCAGCGAGAAGCCGAATAGTCGCATTGCGCCTGTGCCATTTGAACTAAGCCATTGCATTTGACTTGCAAACAACAGCGCGGGAGTGAACGATGACGAGAGTTCCATCCTCGGTTATTGCGACCATTGCGCTCGTGCTCGCCGTCTTGGGCGGCGCAGCCATTGCCGCGCAGGACAAGTACACCGTGAAAGTGCCGGGCGGGCTCGCGTTCTCTGAGTTCAGGGGATACGAAGGCTGGCATGCTGTCGGCGTCAGTCAGAGCGAGAAGCTGGCCATAATCCTCGCTAATCCGGTGATGATCGAGGCCTACCAGGCCGGCATTCCCGGCAACGGTAAGCCTGTCCCCGACGGCGCCAAGATGGTGAAGATCCATTGGATCCAGAAAAAAAGCGAAACGGCACCGGCTCCGACAATGGTGCCGGGCGCCCTGCATGATGTGGACTTCATGGCAAAGGATAGCACGAGGTTCGCGGACAGCGGCGGATGGGGATATGCCGAGTTCGAGTATGACGCGGCGTCCGATACCTTCAGGCCCGGCACTTCAGCTGACAGCCCGCCGCAGGCGAACGATGCCAAGTGCGGGTTCGCGTGCCATACGATAGTGAAGGCAAGAGATTACGTTTTCACCGAATACGGCAAGCGGTGAACGGGCGATGCCATCACGCCTGTTGGGAGTCGAACATGAATAATGGCGGAAACGATTGCCAACGCCTCTCGCGCCGCGTGGTGCTCACCGGTGCGGCGCTTGCGCTGGGCGCGGCGGGAGCCGCTACCGCGATCTCGCAAGCGGCGGCGCAGCAGAAGCTCAGCCAGGCGGACGCCAAATATCAGACCACGCCGAAGGGCGACCAGCGCTGCGACGGCTGTGTCAATTTCCAACCGCCGAAGGCGTGCAAATTCGTCCAGGGCGACATTAACCCCAGCGGCTGGTGCCAACTATTTGCAGCGAAGACCTAGTCCTTGCACGCTCCGTCCGCTCAAATCATCGGCTGGGAAATACCGGGCGGGCCGTTTCCGCGAATGCCGGCACCTCATCCTTTTTGATCGTCGGTCAGATTTCAGTCATCCGCACGCGCCAAACCTCAGTGCGCCAGCGCGGGACAGGCGCCGTCTTCCAGTGGCCGAAACGCCTTATCGCCCGGGATCGTCGCCACGAGCTTCAAATAATCCCATTCACCCTTCGACTCGGCGGGCGACTTCACCTGCACGAGATAGACGTCGTGCACCATGCGGCCGTCGGGGCGTAGTTTCCCGTTCGGAGTGAACGCGTCGTCTATTTTGGTCTCTCGCATCTTGGCAATGACGGTTTTCGGGTCGTCCGAATTGGTCGCCTGTACCGCTTTGAGGTAACTGCGCACGACCGAATAGGTGCCGACCTGGAAGCTCCCCGGAGCAGTGTTCCGTCGCTTCAGAAACTTGGCGAAGAACGCCTTTGCGGCATCGTCGCGATCCGGCAGCCATACCGAAACGAACATCATGCCCTGCGCCTGCTGCAAGCTCGCAGCACGGATGGTAGTGAGCGAGTCGAGCCCGAACGGCACCACCTTCTGTTTTTGAGTTATGCCGAATTCACGCGCACTCTTCACCGCGTTGATGGTATCGTCGCCGCCATTGGCGAGCGCCACCACCTCGGCGCCGGACGCCTGCGCCTGCACCATGTAAGAGGAATAATCGGTGGTACCGAGCGGATGCCGCACCGAGCCTAAAACCTTGCCGCCATTCTTCTCAATGGCCGCGGTCGTGCCGTCCTGCAGAGCCCGGCCGAAGGTGTAGTCAACGGTGATGAAGAACCAGGTCTTGCCGAGCTGCGGCAGGGCTTGGCCGATGGAAGCACCAAGTTGATAGGTATCGTAAACCCAGTGCACCAAATTGTTGGGCGCACACGCCTTGCCGGTGAAATCGGCGGAGCCGGCGCTGGTCAGCAAGATCGCCTTATTGGCCGCTTTAGCCACTTCCAGCGTGGCGAAAGCAACCCCCGAGTTGACCAGATCGGTGATCGCATCGACGCCTTCGCGCTCGAACCAGCGCCGCGCAATGCCCGCACCGATGTCGGGCTTGTTCTGGTGATCTGCAGAGATGATCTCAATCGGCACACCGTTGATCTTGTAACCGAATTCTTCCGCAGCGATCTTGGCGGCTTCGACCGAACCCGCGCCGGCGCCCGCCTCATAGGGTCCGGAGAGATCCGTCAGGACGCCGATCTTGACCTTGCCGCCCGATATTTCGGCGTGCGCGGTCGGAACGACAAGCAAGAGCGCAGCAACGGTGCTGTAGGCGGCAAAGCGCATTGTGTTTCTCCCCGGGCATTGTTGCTAACATTCGCGCATCTTCGGCGCGTTCAGGTCTGAGAACATCGGGCCGATTTAGTTCGGTATTGTCAAGGCCGCATCGGCTCGCCAACTGCCGCAAATTTGGTTTTAATCGCCCTGCAAACCAGGAACAACCATGTCCGACGACGAGCTAAAGGCTGAACTCGAGCGGCTTCGCAACGAAAACGCTGCCCTCAAAAAGGGAGCGTCTGCCGGCATGCGTATGAAAGTCAGCGAAAAGGGAGCGGTTTCAATCTACGGCCTGGGACGCTTTCCGGTGACCCTCTATAAAGAGCAATGGCTCAAGCTGCTGGATATGTCGGCCGAGATTCGTGCATTCATTTCCGCGAACGCCGCGGACTTGAAGACGAAAGGCTAAAAAGTGAATCGACTTGGTCGGCGGCGATGTCCGTTTATGGAACACGCAGTCGATGTCCCAAGACGCATCCTGTGGGCTCGAAACGAGACGTTCCGCGTCACACGTCGCGGATAGGGATGAGTATTACTTGCTCGCCGCCATGCGATCGACCGACTGCGCAACCGATTGCGCGGTCTGACCAAACAGGATGGCGCGCTCCTCGGCGGTACGTATGCCGCCGGGATTCGGATTGACTTCCTTCGCCTTGGCGTAAGCGCGCTTGACCGCGTCGCGGTCGGCGATCGCTTCCAGCCAACGTTTCAGATGCGGGAAGTCGTTGATGTTCTGGCCTTGCCGCTCCCAGGGAACGACCCACGGGTAGCTCGCCATGTCGGCGATCGAATAATCGCCGGCGAGATAACCGCGGTCCGCGAGCCTTTTGTTCATCACCCCGAACAGCCGATTGACCTCGTTGCGGTAGCGATCGATCGCATACGGGATTTTCTCCGGCGCGTAATTGCCGAAATGGTTGTACTGGCCGGCCATCGGGCCGAGACCGCCCATCTGCCAGAACAGCCACTGATTGGTTTCGGTGCGCGCGCGCAAATCCTTGCCGCCGAACTGACCGGTCTTTTCGGCGAGATAGATGAGGATGGCGCCGGACTCGAATATCGAGATCGGCTTGCCGCCACCGGGCGGATCATGGTCAACGATAGCGGGAATCCGATTGTTCGGCGCGACGGCCAAAAACCCCGGCTTGAATTGCTCGCCCTTGCCGATGTTGATCGGAATGATTTTGTACTGCAGCCCGGTCTCTTCGAGGAAAATTGTAACCTTGTGGCCGTTCGGCGTAGTCCAATAGTGCACATCAATCATGACCAGCTCGCGCGTTTTTGGCGGATTATTTGTCAGTCTAGCGCTTCGGAACGATCCCAGAAACCTGCATGGGCGCAACCCTGCCCAATCACAACTGGGACCGCTGCGCGCCGGTTTCAAGACTAAGGAAATAGCAACGAGCACCGGCCTAGTCTCGCAGTTGAAACTGCTTCGACGGCGGACCGAGATATGGCCGATGCAAATGTGGCCGGCGGTGACCTGACCGGCCTTCCCGCGGCCGCACCGGAAACGGACCGGAGCGCGATCAGGCTTTTGACCTGGGCGAGCGCGATCTTCACAGCGCTGACCGCCGCTTACTATCTTGGGACGATTTCGTGGAGCTGCGGATTTCCACGCGACGCAACCACGCTCGTGGTCGGGCGCGACTTCCTGAATTTCTGGATGTACGGGCGCGCCGCGTGGATGGCCGATCCTGGCCAGTTCTATGACCCGCGCGTCTATCAGCACACACTCGGCGTTTTGCTGGGCGCGCACTATCCCGGGCAGAACTGGTCGTATCCGCCGAGCATCATGCTTGTGGCGGCGCCGTTCGGCCGCGTGCCGTATCTGCCGGCGCTGCTGTGCTGGACGATCCTCAGTCTTGTGATCTTTGTTTGGGTTGTCAGGCGGCAACTCGATGAACGACGGCTGCTCATTCCAATTCTGTTGTCGCCCGCGGCCATCTTCTGCCTGATCTCCGGACAAAGCTCGTTTCTGACCGCGGCAGCTTTGTTGACGATCTTTGCGTGCCTCGACCGCAGACCCCTGCTTGCCGGCGTCCTGATCGGCGCGCTGACGCTGAAGCCGCAACTCGGCCTGCTCTTGCCGGTGATGCTGGTGGCATCCAGCCGCTGGCGCGTATTTACGAGCGCCGTGGTCACCGCGCTTGTCATTGCCGGCGTGGCGGCCGCCGTGTTCGGCCCCGAGACCTGGAGCGACTTCGTCCTGAAGGGTCTCCCGGTTCAAAACCTGGTGCTGGCCGATCCGGCGCGGATCGCAACGTCGTTCCACGCGACAATCTTCATGAACGTGTACGGAGCCGGCGCGAGCTATCGGCTGGCGATGATCATTCAGATTTTCTTTTCGGCGTTTGCGGTGGCCGCCGTGTTCTTCGCCTTTAGATCCCGCCGCGACGCCGATCCGCAACTGCTGACCGCCTTGTTTTTCGCCTGTTCGATTTGCCTAGTACCTTATCTGCTATCCTACGACACGCTGCCAATGACCTGCCTCGCCGTCATACTGCTCGCAAGCGGCCGCCTGGATTCCCGCGGCCAGGTCCTCGCCAAGCTGATGTATTGGCTGCCGCTTATTCAGATGGTGTTGGGACAATTTCACATTCCCGGCCCCGCGTTGATTCCGCCGGCGTTTGCGCTCTATGCGCTGATGCAGTTGGGCGCCCGCTCCGGCCCGGTTCGCGCAACAACACAAATCATGTCCGCGCGGAATCCGTCCAATACCTTAAGCCAATGTTAAAACTAGCCGTCGACGATGCGCGCCGAAGCAATCATTACCGGCGCGCATGTCGACGATCGATCCAACCCTGCACGTCGACGCCCTGTCGCCATTCAAGGTGACCGGGTCCGCAAAGCAATCGCGTCTTGAGTTTTATTTGCTCCGTATCGCGCAGGGGCTGGCGATGGGGGCGTTCCTGAGCTTCTGCATTCTTTGGGTGCAGTGGCAGATATCGGCGCCGGGTGTGAGCAAATTATCCGGCGACTTCGTCAGTTTCTGGACCGCCGGGAAACTGGCGCTGCAAGGGCACGCCGCGCAAGCCTATGCCAGGCTGCCGCACTTCGCTCTACAGCTCGACCTGCATCACGATCCGGGCTGGGGTTATCTGGCATTTTTCTATCCGCCGTTCTTTTTGTTGTTGTGCACGGGCTTCGCGCTGCTCGGTTATTTTCCCGCGCTGTGCGTCTGGCTGGTGACGACTTTTGCCTGCTACGTCGCCGCACTGCGGGCGCTGCTGCCGAAGACCTTGCGCCAAGGCGTGCCGGTCTGGGTGTTGTTTCTCGGCTATCCCGCGGTGATGATCAACGCGGGCTTTGGCCAGAACGGATTTCTCAGCGCAGGGCTGTTCGGCGGCGCGGCGGTGTGGCTCGATCGCCGCCCGGCGCTGGCCGGCCTATGCTTCGGTTGCCTCGCCTACAAGCCGCAGCTTGGCATCATCGTGCCGCTCGCTTTGATCGTGGCGCGGCGGTGGCGCTGTTTCGCCTTTGCCGCGGCCACCGTTGTGGTCTTGGCCGCCGCGGCAACTCTCGCTTTTGGCACCGACGTCTGGCCGGCGTTCATGGCCGGTATGGTGGACGCACGACGCGACTGGATGGAGCCGCCCAATCCGCTCTACCTCATTTATTGGGTCACAGTCTTTGGCGCGGTGCGGCTGCATGGCGGCTCGCTGGCGCTGGCCTACGGTGCGCAGGCGGCCGTGACCGTGGCGGCCGCGTTCATGTTGCTGCGCGCGCTATCTCAGCGGCCGCCCGGCGTCCGGTCAGGCCGAGCGGAAGTCGCAGCGATCGCGGCCTGCGTGCCGTTCTGCTCGCCGTTCATGCTGGAATACGACCTGATTATCCTGGCAGTACCAATGGCGTGGCTGCTGAGCGAAGCGCTGCGCGACGGCTTCCGACGCGGTGAGCTCGCGACGCTGGTGGCCGCCTATTTCGCGCCGGCCTTGTTCAAGGTCTCGGCATTCGATAACGCGCTCAAGCTCGGCGTTATCGTTGCCGCGGCGCTGCTGTTCGTCATCGTGCTGCGGCGGATGAGGGCACCATCCCCACAACCAGCGGGACTGGACCGCGCGGTCCTGGCTGCGTAAACCCTCGGCGCAGGGAGCAAAACCAGAGGACCGACATGATCACCGAGATTGCACAAATCGAAGTCAAGCCCGGCATGGAAACCGCGTTCGAGGCCGGCGTGAAAAACGCCGCGCCGGTTTTCAAACGCGCCAAGGGCTGCCACGGCATGGAGCTGCGGCGTTCGATCGAACATCCGGGCCGTTATCGTCTGTTCGTTACCTGGGAGACACTCGAGAATCACACCGTCGATTTCCGCGAGTCCGCCGACTTCCAGGAATGGCGCAAGCTGGTCGGCCATTGCTTTGCTTCACCGCCTGAAGTCGAGCATGTGCGCCAGGTCGTGCAGGGTTTTTGAGCGTTCACAGCAGGGCGCGACAATAACGGCGCACTCAAACCGCCATCGCCGATTTCCGCTGCGTTGATTTGGAGCGGGTTCGATCGGGCCGGATACGTAGCCCGTCGATGAACACGTCGACCAGTCGCAGAACGCTGGTTTGCCAGCCCGGCTGATCATGCGTGTAGCACATGCCCACAAGGGCACGAATAAGGTCTTCGGGACTGATGTCATCGCGGATTTCGCCTGCCGCGATCGCTCGATCCAGCAGTCCGCCAACCGCCCGCGTCAGCCGATCGAACGAATATGACATCAGCGTCGAGTTTTTATAGGCAGCAAGCGCAAGCGCCGCGGACATGCCTTTTTTTGTGGCAACGAACTTCACGTTCGACCGCATCCAATGACGTAACGCCTCGACCGGCTGCTCCTTTCGTTTCAGGTCTTCGGCCAAATCGGCAAGGTGTTGCACTTCGCGGCGGTACACGGCCTCGAACAGGGCTTCACGCGTCGGGAAATGCCGGTAGAGCGTACCGATGCCAACGCCAGCAGTTCGCGCCACAGCTTCAAGGCTGGCGTCCGGCCCGCCGGCGCTGAACACGACTTTTGCCGCTTCGAGCACACGCTCGCGGTTCCGAACCGCATCGGCGCGCGGCTTCCGCGTGGTTTTGTCCGATTTGCCGGCCGTCAATCTCGACCCCTTGAAAAACGGAGGCGCCCTCCGTATCTCTGAAAAAGGCAGCGCTGATACATAACACGGGGTGTCGAGCAATGCCGATAAATCCGGGGAGACGCCTGACGGCGGAACTATCAAGTCGCCGGGCGCTTGGGACTGCGCGTTGCTCTGCGTTACGCCAAACATACCGATCCGTCGGCGGACGGACGTGTCTCACCATCGCTCATATGGAGCACTGCATGGGCCTTTCAACGACACTCACCGTAAACGGTGTCTCAAGCACCATCGCGCTTGATGACCCGCGTATCACTCTCCTCGACCTTCTTCGCGAACGGCTCCATTTGACAGGAACCAAGAAAGGCTGTGACCGCGGGCAGTGCGGCGCCTGCACGATCATCGTCGACGGACGGCGGGTCAATTCGTGCCTCGCGCTGGCGATCAGTCACGACGGCGCTGACATCCTGACAATCGAAGGCGTAGCACACGGCAACCGGCTGCATCCGGTGCAGGAGGCCTTCATCGCTCATGACGGGTTGCAGTGCGGCTTTTGCACGCCGGGCCAGATCATGAGTGCGATCGGTCTCATGCAAGAAGGTCAGGCGGGCGACGATCCGGAACGCATTCGTGAAGGCATGAGCGGAAACCTCTGCCGGTGCGGGGCGTATCAGGGAATCACCGAAGCAGTACTGGAGGCGCAAAAGATTCTTGACGCGGCGAGCCGCAAGGAGGTCGCATGAAGACGTTCGATTACGTCAGGCCGGCAACGGTTCGCGAAGCCGTCGCGGCCGCGTCGGCGCCAGGCGCCGCCTATCTCGCCGCCGGCACCAATCTGATGGACCTGATGAAGGGCAACATTGTCGGCCCGAGCCGCCTTGTCGACATCAGCCACGTTCCTGACCTCGACCAGATCGAAGATCTTCCCAATGGCGGTGTGCGGATCGGTGCGCTGGTCCGCAACGCCGATCTCGCGCACGATCGCAACTTCGCCAGGCGTTTTCCCGCCATTGCCGAGGCGCTGTTGTCAGGAGCGTCCGCGCAGCTTCGCAACGCCGCCACGGTCGGCGGCAATCTCTTGCAGCGGACGCGCTGTGCATACTTTTACGACGTCGCCAGCGCCTGCAACAAACGCGAGCCCGGCTCAGGGTGTGACGCCCGCGGCGGTGACAACAGACTGCACGCCATCGTGGGATGGAGCGAGAGCTGCATCGCGACACACCCGTCTGATTTCTGCATACCTCTGGTCGCACTCGACGCTGTTGTCGAAGTCGAAGGCGCGGCGGGCCGGCGCGAAGTCCCGCTCGAAATGTTTCACCGGCTGCCCGGCAACGCGCCCGACCGCGAGAGTGCGCTTGGGCCTGGCGAGATGATTGTCGCCGTGCGCTTGCCGGCCGAGGCGGCGCATTTCGCCGCGCACGCCCGCTACCTGAAAGTCCGCGAGCGCACCTCTTATGCGTTCGCGGTAGTTTCGGCTGCGGCCGCTTTGCGCATGGACGGCGATACGATCCGGGAAGCGCGTCTCGCGCTTGGCGGCGTGGCGCTCAAGCCATGGCGGGTTCGTGACGCAGAACGAATTCTCGCCGGAGCGCGTGCCGGAGCACCGGCTTTTCGCCGCGCCGCCGAAACGGCGCTCGCCGAGGCAAAGCCTTCCGGCGACAACGGTTACAAAATCGAACTGGCACGTCGGATCGTATCGCGGGCTCTCGCGCTCGCCGCGGCCGGTACGCCCGAGCGTGTGCCGGCGCTTCCGGCGTCCCCCTTCGCCACCGCTTCCGGAGATGCCTTCCATGCCTGAGATCACACTCACGCAGACGCCCGCCCATGTTCGGCACGGCTCGAACATCGGCCAGCCACTCACCCGCCGTGACGGGTTCTTCAAAGTGACGGGCGCCGCCCGGTACGCCGCGGACAACCACCCGCCGGGAATGCTGTACGCGGTGATCGCGGTGAGCAGCATCGCGCGCGGGCGCGTCGTTTCTCTCGACGTCAAAGCCGCAAAGGCTCATCCCGGAATTGTCGAGGTCATGACGTCGGCCAACCGGCCCGCGCTCGCGCTGGACCCGGATCTGAAAACCGATCCCTTCATGTTCCGTCTCGATCTCTTGCAGAACGACAAGATCCGCTACGCCAACCAGCCGATCGCCGTTGTCATCGCCGAAACGCTGGAGGCGGCGACGGAGGGAGCGGCACTGTTGTCGCCGCGCTACGAGACCGAACCAGCGCGCATGGGGCTTGACGCAACAGAAAGCTTCGAACCGCCGGTGGTCGGTCCGGGCTTTCCATCAAAAGCTGAGCGGGGCGACGTCGCCGCGGGACTGGCGGCGGCTGAGAAGAAGATCGACGCGACCTATGAAACGGCAGCGCAATATCACAATCCGATGGAGCCGCATGCGATCGTGGCCGTATGGGATGGCGACACGCTCTCGATCGATACGCCTAGCCAGGCTTTCGGCTGGGCGAAGGGGCGCCTCGCTGGACTGTTCGGCCTGTCACCTGACAACATCCACATTCGCAGTCCGTTTCTCGGCGGCGGCTTCGGTTGCAAAGGCTTGATTTCAGGACCGCAGGTGCTCGGCGTCCTGGCGGCCCGCTTAGTCGGCAAGCCTGTCAAGCTGGTGCTCCGCCGCGAACAAATGTTTGGTCCCGTCGGACACCGGGCACCGACACGGCAGACTTTACGACTGGGCACCGACAACGACGGCAACCTGACCGCTCTCGATCATCGGACCAAAACGGCGTCGAGCGCCTTCGACGACTTCTTCGAGGCCGCGTCCGGCATTTCACACACGCTTTACGCAAGCCCCGCAATCTCGACGTCCCATGAAGCGGTTCGCGTCGACACCGGCACGCCGCTCTTTATGCGCGCGCCTGGAGGGGCGCCGGGCTCCATCGCGCTGGAAAACGCCATCGATGAAATGGCGTATGCGTGCGGAATGGATCCGCTGGCATTTCGGCTCAAGAACTATGCCGAGGTCGAACCGATCTCCGGACTGCCGTTTTCGTCAAAGGCGCTGCGCGACTGTTACAGTCAAGGTGCCGAACGTTTTGGCTGGAAACGCCGCGTACTCGCACCGCGGCAGATGCGCGATGAGCAGGGTATGTTGATCGGCTGGGGCGTCGGCACGGCAACGTGGCCGGCTCACATGTTCGAGGGACATGCCGAGGCGGCGCTTCGGCGCGACGGCACCGGCGTCATGGAGATCGGCTCGGAAGATATGGGCCAGGGCGCCTGGACCGCGCTGGCGCAGATCGCGGCGGACAGTCTTGGGCTCGACATCAGCCAGGTCGAGTTCAGGTCCGGCAATTCCGACCTTCCGGATGGCGGCGTCGCCGGCGGCTCAGCCCATACCGCGACCGCCGGGATGGCGATTCACAACGCTGGCGGCGATGCGATCGCCCGCCTTGCCGCGCTTGCGACCACCGACGAGCGATCTCCGCTGTTTGGCGCCGGCAACACCGGCGTGATCGCGCGCGACGGGCGCCTGCATCGCCGCGACGACGAGAGCCGCAGCGAGAGCTACGCCGATATCCTTACCCGGGCTGGCCTCGCGCAAATCGAAGGCCACGGCAAGGGCGCAACGGATCCTGCTGCACATTTGACGTATGCCATGCATGCGCATGGCGCGGTGTTCGCCGAGGTCAAGGTCGATCCCGATTTCGGGCAGATGCGCGTGACCCGCCTGGTCGGCGCGTTCGCCGCCGGACGGATCATCAATCCGCGCATGGTGCGCAGCCAGTTGTTCGGTGGAATGATCTGGGGCGTATCTTTCGCACTGCACGAGCAGGCGATCATGGACCGGAGGTCCGGCCGTCCGATGAACGCCAATTTTGCCGAGTATCATGTTCCCGTGAACGCCGACGTGCCGTCGGTCGAAGCGATCCTGGTGGAGGAATACGACCCGCACGTAAACCTGCTCGGCATCAAGGGTGTCGGTGAAATCGGAGTCACCGGCTCGGCAGGCGCGGTCGCGAATGCAGTCTGGCACGCGACCGGAGTCCGCGTGCGGAAATTCCCAATCACGCTGGACCGTTTGATCGAACCTGAGGACGGGACGGTGGTGAACTAGCGCCACTTTTCCCACCGGTAGACTCGGCCCATATTAGGGTCATGGCCAAGAGCCGCGATCCCGCGAAGCATTCGAAGAAAGATCCGGCCAAGCCGACGCGCGCCAAGGCATCGCGGCCTGATTCGGCGCCGCTCGATCCGGCGCTCGCCGATTTGCTCAATCCCGCCATCGGTCAGGGCCGTGCCGGCGTCGGATCGCAGACCGGCCTCGACCAAGTCCCGTCTCCCCAGGAGGGAGGCGAGCAGCGGGCGTCCAAGATCGCGCCCGCGCCTGACAATTCATTCGACCGGCGCGCCGACTTCGCCAATGCGCATACGGCGCGTGCTTCGGTGGCGCGCGGTTTTGGCGAAGCGCCGCAGCAGGGTTATGTCGGCAAAACGCCGGTGCCGCCCGGCGAACTCGATCCCGATCTCGCGCGCGCACTCGGCATCGATGAGCAGCAAGGCGAGGCCGAGAATGCGCGTAACGTGATCACGCCCGACATGGGTCCGGCGCACTTGCGCCTCGCGCGTTCGGCTTCGCGCGAAGTCGGAACGGTCGCCGGCCTCGCCAGCCAGCAATCGCTCGACCAGTTGCTGCGCGAAGGCCGCGCCGAGTTTCGCGAGCATGACGGCGCCAACAAAATCTGGGTGCCGCACCGGCCGCCGCGGCCGGAAAAATCCGAAGGCGGACGCCCGCTGGTCATCAAATCCGACTTCGATCCGAAGGGCGATCAGCCGCAGGCCATTGCCGATCTGGTCGAAGGCGTGCGCCGCAATGACCGCAGCCAGGTGCTGCTCGGCGTCACCGGCTCGGGCAAGACTTTCACCATGGCCAAGGTGATCGAGGAGACGCAGCGCCCCGCGCTCATCCTCGCGCCCAACAAGACGCTGGCGGCGCAGCTCTATGGCGAGTTCAAGAATTTCTTTCCCGACAACGCGGTGGAGTATTTCGTCTCCTATTACGACTACTACCAGCCGGAAGCCTATATCCCGCGCACCGACACCTATATCGAGAAGGATTCTTCGATCAACGAGCAGATCGACCGCATGCGCCATTCGGCGACACGCGCGCTGCTCGAGCGCGACGACGTCGTCATCGTCGCGTCGGTGTCGTGCATTTACGGCATCGGTTCGGTCGAGACTTATTCGGCGATGACGTTCTCGCTCAAGAAGGGTGAGCGGATCAATCAGCGCGCGCTGCTCGCCGATCTGGTCGCGCTCCAATACAAGCGCTCGGGCGGCGATTTTTATCGCGGCTCATTCCGCGTCCACGGCGACGTCATCGAGATTTTTCCCGCCCACTATGAAGACCGCGCCTGGCGGGTGTCACTGTTCGGCGACGAAGTCGAATCGATCCATGAATTCGATCCGCTCACCGGGCAGAAAACCGACGAGCTGGAATTCGTCAAGGTCTATGCCAATTCGCACTATGTGACGCCGCGGCCGACGTTGTTGCAGGCCATCGCCGGCATCGAGCTCGAGTTGAAGTATCGGCTCGATCAGCTCAATGCGGCCGGCCGGCTCCTCGAAGCGCAGCGGCTGGAGCAGCGCACGCTCTACGATCTGGAAATGATGGAGGCGACCGGCGCCTGCGCCGGCATCGAGAATTACTCGCGCTATCTCACCGGCCGCAAGCCCGGTGAACCGCCGCCGACTTTGTTTGAATACGTGCCCGACAATGCGCTGGTGTTCGTCGACGAGAGCCACGTCACCGTGCCGCAGCTCGGCGGCATGTATCGCGGCGACTTTCGCCGCAAGGCGACGCTTGCCGAATACGGCTTCCGCCTGCCGTCGTGCATGGACAACCGGCCGCTGCGCTTTGAGGAATGGGATGCGATGCGGCCGCAGACGACCTGCGTCTCGGCCACGCCGGGGCCGTGGGAGCTCAACGAATCCGGCGGCGTATTCACCGAGCAGGTGATCCGCCCGACCGGGCTGATCGATCCGCCGGTCGACATCCGCCCGGCGCGCACCCAGGTCGACGATCTGGTCGGCGAAGTCCGCGCCGTGGCGCAAAACGGCTACCGCGCGCTGATCACCGTTTTGACCAAGCGCATGGCCGAGGATTTGACCGAGTACCTGCACGAGCAGGGTATTCGCGTGCGCTACATGCATTCCGACATCGACACCATCGAGCGCATCGAGATCATCCGCGATCTGCGCCTCGGCGCCTTCGACGCGCTGGTCGGCATCAATTTGTTGCGCGAGGGCCTCGACATTCCCGAATGCGCGCTGGTCGCGATCCTCGACGCCGACAAGGAAGGCTTTCTGCGCAGCGAAACCAGTCTCATCCAGACCATCGGTCGCGCCGCGCGTAACATCGACGGCCGCGTCATTCTTTACGCCGATGCCGTGACCGGCTCGATGGAGCGCGCCATGGCCGAGACCAATCGCCGGCGCGAGAAGCAGGAAGCCTACAATTCCGAGAACGGCATCACGCCGGAAAGCGTACGCAAAGGCATCTCCGACATTTTGCAGAGCGTGTACGAGCGCGACCACGTGCTGGTCTCGGCCGGCAGTGGCAGCGGCGGCGAGTTCGAAGAAGCCGCCACCATCGGCCACAATTTCGAAGCGGTGATCGCCGATCTGGAAACCCGCATGCGCGCCGCCGCCGCCGATCTCGACTTCGAGGAGGCCGCGCGCCTGCGCGACGAGATCAAGCGGCTGCGCTCGACCGAGCTGGCCGTGATGGACGATCCGACCGCGAAGCTGCTGGCTCCTCCTTCTCCCCGCGCGGCGGCGAGAGGTGGAAAAAGCCGTGTTCACAAGCCGGCGCTCGACGAAATGGGCATCGCGCTCCACCATGAAGTGGCGCCGCATCGCCCCGCCGGAGGAAAACGCGGCGGCGCGCGCAAACCCACGCTCGACGAGATGGGCCCGGGCGTCGAGTCGGTGCCGGGCAAACTGCAAGAGGCGGGGAGCGC
>Ga0335078_10007412_pt1 | contig 16277 bp, 12 predicted proteins | sample Lox_Sample_32_FD_206711 | JGI IMG/M metagenome (GOLD analysis project Ga0335078, IMG submission 206711) | Soil microbial communities from Loxahatchee National Wildlife Refuge, Florida, United States - Lox_Sample_3.2 | ecosystem: Environmental > Terrestrial > Soil > Wetlands | place: USA...
GGACCCCCGCCCTGCCCTAACCCCTCTCCCCCTCTCCCCCCTCGATGGCCATTGCGGCGGTTAGTTCATTGTGTTATTTATGGGTTCAAGTCGGAAAAATTTTTAGATCCAACGAGCACGCCCCGCTCATCGGGTATGGCGAGGGCGAATCATAACCCTTCACAAGGATGGCATTCCGTGGAAGCTGTCAATCGCAAACTTATACGTCCGTCTTTGAATGAGATCAAGGAACAGATCACGCCTCCGCGGCGTCCGCCTCAGCAGAAAAGGCCTGTCCCGCCGGATCAGACCAATGCTGAGAATTTCTATTACGTAAAGCAGATGCAGGCCAAGACGCCGATGGTTTTCGTGCTCTGTGACGGCGAAACGCTGCACGGCACCATCGAGTGGTACGACAAGTGCTGTCTTAAAGTGAATCGCACGGAAGGCCCCAACCTGCTGCTCTATAAGCCCGCCATCAAGTACATGTATAAGGAGGGCTAGCCGCCGGCCTCGTCCCCGGCCGGTCGAGCCGGGACTCATCTCCGCTAGATCCGCCGATCACGGTTTGCCAGACGGTATTCTCTTCTCTCTCCAGCCTGCCGGTGGCGCCGGTGTTCCTCTTCGCTCTCCGGAATGACCGCGGGGATCGGAGTGGACTTGCCTTGTTCATCCAGCGCGACGAACGTCAGGTACGCCGAGCAGGTGTGCAGCCGGTGGCCAGTCAGCAGATTCTCGGTCTGTACGTAGACTCCAACCTCCATCGAAGTGTGGAACACCCGATTGACCGATGACCGCAGGATGATCAATTGTCCGATCCGTACCGGGTGCAGGAATTGCAGGCTGTCGACCGAAGCCGTCACCACCGGCCGGCGGGCGTGGCGGATGGCAGCCATAGCGCCCGCCAGATCCACCAGGTGCATCACCTTGCCGCCCAGCACGTTTCCCAGCCCGTTGGCGTCGTTGGGAAGGGCGAACTCGGCGTACTCGGAGATCGATTCCTTGACTGTTTTGGCTTCGTTCATCGAATTGAGTGATGCCGGTCAGCGCGTCCCGGCTTCGCCGCGACGCTGGAAATAGCTGGAAACGTAGGCTTGGGCCAGCCGGATCACGGCGGGCAGCGCTGGTGCAGGCCGGATCTCCCCGTCGGGCACCCTGTATTCCAGCCTGCCGTGCGCCAAGGGAAGATGGTCGCGCTCGACTACGTAATAAAGCTGCAGCGAGCGATCTTCCTCTCCCACGATCGAGAAGCGCACGGCATCCGGACCGTCGCCCGGCGGGAAGCGCGGGCAGCGCTCGCGCGCGTAGCCGATATTGCACAGGGGATAAAGCGTGTCGGCGCCCGGCTGCCACGGGCTTTCCGGCTGCGCCTGGCACACGCCGGACCATGCGTCACCCAGCGGAAGCGTGGCGTGCGAAGGAGCATGGGCCGGGTCCGGCTTCACGGGGCAGAAATGTGGGCAGGCCACTTCGCTCGATGGTATCATGCGCGCGGTATGAGATGCCGCCGCGCGCCGCGCCGCGTAGAATGGAATCTGGCATCGGCATGGCGAGCACGCGCTTGGAAGCTCTCAAGGCCATGGTGGCGCGGGATCCCAACAACGGCTTCCTCCGCTACGGACTGGCGATGGAGTATCGCAACGCGGGTGATCTTTCGGCAGCGATGGGAGAGTTTCGCGCGCTCCGAGAGGTCAACCCCGATTATGCGGCGGCTTATTTTCACGGAGGCCAGACGCTGGAACGGCTGGGCCGGTTGGAAGAAGCGCGCCAGTGGTATGAACAGGGGATCGAGGTCACTACGCGCAGAGGCGATCTGCACACCCGCTCGGAGATCCAGACCGCGCTGGAACTGCTCGGCTGAATGGCTGCGCCTGAACGCTCGCCCGCTGCGGGCGCATCACGATGGGCGTCCCACGGTGGCCCGCCGCACGGCGACTTGCACGTCAAGCCGTTTGCCGGTCGCCCGGCGCGGTTCGCGCGCCCGCAGAACTGAAACATCGCGTATCACTCTCCATGGCTCTCACCCATCGCCATGCCCAGTCGCCCACCGCCACGCCCAGTCGCCCACCGCCACGCCCAGTCGCCCGTCGCCATGCCCAGTCGCCCATCGCCACGCCCAGTCGCCCGTCGCCACGCCCAGTCGCCCATCGCCACGCCCAGTCGCCCACCGCCACGCCCAGTCGCCCATCGCCACGCCCAGTCGCCCACCGCCACGCCCAGTCGCCCACCGCCACGCCCAGTCGCCCACCGCACCCTGGCGCCCGAACCAACTGTTACCATAAGAGTTCCGAATGGGGACCAAGCGCGTATCGCTGTTCGTCACTTGCATGGTGGACCAACTTTTCCCCAAGGTGGGGATGGCCATGGCCGAGGTGCTGGAATTGCTCGGTTACCAGGTGGATTTTCCCGAAGAACAGACCTGCTGCGGCCAGCCCGCCTTCAACAGCGGCTATCGCCGCGAGGCGCGCACCGTGGCGCGGCATTTTCTCAGAACCTTCGAACACGCCGATGCCATTGTGGTCCCTTCCGGGTCCTGCACCGCCATGGTGGTTCACCACTTCGCCGATTTGTTCACCAAGGAGCCGGAAACTCTCGCGCGGGTTCACTCTCTCGAAAAGCGTGTGTGGGAGTTCTCCACATTCCTCACCCAGGTGGCGGGCGTGGAGGATGTCGGCGCGCGCATGGACGGCGTGGTCACGTTTCACGACGGGTGCCATGCTTTGCGCGAGCTCGGTGTGAAGGATGCGCCGCGGCGCCTTCTGGCACATGTGCGCGGCCTGGAATTGCGTGAAATGCTTCCGGCTGAGGAATGCTGCGGATTCGGCGGCACCTTCGCCGTGAAATTCGCCGAGCTTTCCGGCGCGATGGCCAGAACCAAAATCGAAGCCATCCTGCGGACCGGCGCCGGCACGGTGGTCTCCCTTGACCCCAGTTGCCTGATGCAGATTCAGGGCGCTCTTTCGCGAGCCGGCTCGAACGTGCGCACCATGCACCTGGCCGAAGTCCTGGCCAGCCGCTAATCTCATGTCCGCCGAATTCGACCGCAAAATCCACGCTACCCTGGCCAATGCCAATCTGCAGCTTGCAATTTATACCTCCACCGGCCGGCTCAAAGACGGCCGCACCCAGGTAGTCGCCTCCCCAGCGCTGCCCGACTATCAGGAATTGCGCACCCAAGCCAACGCCATCAAGAAGCACACCCTCGAGAACCTCGACTACTACCTGGAAGAGTTCGAGCGCCACGTTGCCGAACATAACGGCAAGGTGGTCTATTGCAAGGACGGCACGGAGGTCGCGGATTTCGTGTTGTCTCTGGCCAAGGAGCGCGGAGCGCGGCTGATCGTGAAATCCAAGTCCATGACCACCGAGGAAGTCGACCTCAACGAGCGGTTGGAGCATCATGGCCTCGAATCGGTCGAAACCGATCTCGGCGAATATCTTCTGCAACTGGCCCACGAGAAGCCTTACCATATCGTCGCTCCGGCGCTGCACAAAACCCGCTACGACGTGGCCGGCATTCTCAGCCAGAGCTTGCACGTGCCTTGCGAAACCGTTCCCGAAAAGCAGACCGCTATCGCTCGCGCGGTGCTGCGCGAAAAGTTTCTGGCTGCCGATATCGGCATCAGCGGCGCCAACTTCCTGGTGGCCGATTCGGGCGCCGTGGTGCTGGTTGAAAACGAAGGCAACGCGCGCCTCACCACCACCGCGCCGCGCATCCACATCGCCATCGCGGGAATTGAAAAAGTCATCCCGCGCGCCCAGGACCTGGCGACTTTCCTCAAACTGCTGGCCCGCAGCGCCACCGGCCAGTTGCTTTCGGTCTATACCTCGTTCCTGGCGGGCCCGCGCCGCCCCGGCGAAATCGATGGTCCGGAAGAATTCTACGTGGTGCTGCTGGATAACGGACGCACCAAGCTCCTGCCCGACCGTTCCAAGCGGCAATCTCTCTACTGTATCCGCTGCGGGGCGTGTCTGAACACCTGCCCGGTCTACCGCAAGATCGGCGGGCACAGTTTTCCGTGGGTCTATTCCGGCCCTATCGGCGCCATCCTCACCCCGCAATTTATGGGCATTTCACATGAGCCGGCGCTCCCCTTCGCGTCCAGCCTGTGCGGAGCCTGCGGCGAAGTCTGCCCGGTGAAGATCGACATTCCCAAGGTACTGCTGGAACTGCGCTCGGATGTCAAAAAGGCGGAAACGCGCGAGAAGCAGAATCGTTTCGAAAAGCTGGCCTTCCGCCTGTTCGCCTGGCTCATGACGCATGCGCGCTGGAACGAGATGGCGGCGCGCGTGGCGGCGGGCCTGGCTCCTTCCGGGGACGGGTGCTGGATCCGCTCGGTTCCCGCGGCAATGAATTTCGGACCGCTCAAAGCCTGGCTCAGCCAGCGTGATCTGCCGCCTCCGCCCGCCAAGAGCTTCCGCGAGTTGTGGAGACGGCGCTGATGTCCCGCGAGAGCATCCTGCACCGCATCCGGACCGCCGTCGGCCGCAGCGCGGGCCAGCCGCCCGATGCGCCGCCGCCCGTGCGTATCCGCGTTCCGGACGTGCCGTTGCCGGCCCGCATTGCCAGCACCATCACCCGCGTCGAAGCGCTGGGGGGCAAGGCCGTCCACACCGGCGATGCGCTGGCATATGTGGCGGAGGCTATCGCCGGCAAAGCAGCTGTGGCTTCCAATGCCCCGTTCCTCGCCGAGTGCGGGATCGCCGGTCTTCCCGGCGTGCGATCCGGCATCACCGATTACGAGGAACTGCGCGCCTTGTGCGCCACTGCCGATATCGGCATCACCAGCGCCGATTACGTCCTGGCCGACACCGGCACGCTGGTCATGCTGTCCACTCAGCGCGAGGCGCGACTGATTTCGCTCCTGCCACCTGCGCACCTGGCCGTCGTCCGCCGCGAGCGCATTCTGACCGGTCTGGACGAACTGATGGCGATTCTGCCCGATCCGGCTGCCGAGACCAGCTCTATGGTACTAATCACGGGACCCAGCCGTACCGCCGACATTGAGCAGATTCTGGTTCGCGGAGTCCACGGCCCCGGTCAGATTACCGTGGTCATCGCGGGCTGAACCTCCGGCTCCCCTGCCCGGCGGCGTTTGGCCGCCTTGCGCGCCCGGGACGACCTTCGCCCTCCCTGAACAGAGCATAATCCCCAATATTTACAATAGGATGTGGGTGAGCGGAAAGAATTGGCGACAGTTCCCTATACCGTTCGATCTGGTAATCATGGAACATTTGGTACTTTTGTTTATCTGCTGGTGCGGAACGATGTAGCAAGTCCTATACTCAGGCATATACGGTACTGTATACCCTCATTTGTGGGTAGGCAAAGGCAGTCATCCTGAAAAACTAAGGGAAAAATACCGGCACAAAAGTGTTGCGGACAATAATTTGCGATGATAAACTCGGTCCAAGGGTAGAGCAAGATATCCTACCCTGGCGCACACGCCGATGATAACGAGCGCATTAATTATCGCGTTTTCCGGAGTCCTCTTGGTTTATTGGTTCCGGTACTGCTGCATTTTGTTGATTCGGACCCACGCCGAACAACAATTGGCGGACACTCCCGTCGTGGATGCGCAGTTCAGCTTCAAAGAGGTTCGGGAACGCCTGCGCACGGAATCGGAACTGGATGCGTTGCGCCGTTCTTTGGATCGGGATTACGTCCTCTTTGCCTATCTGCTCGAGCATGCCGTCGGTCTCAAAGCTACTTCTCTCGAAGATCGCCTGCTGGTCCTGGATTATAAATTGATGCAGTGGTGGTATAACCTGACGAAAAGCTCCGCCCCACAGCAGGCGCGCCGCGCTCTGGAAGAGATGGCATCTGTACTTGGTCTCCTCGTCGGTAAAATGGGTGAGCGTGCTGTATCGCAGCACCAAGCCTGAATTTTCCGGCGCGTGCTCCTGATTCATCTTCGAATTGCTCCAAAATTACATAATGTGTGCCCGGTCGCCTACACGTGGACTTTCGCGTGCTCTAGAATGTAAAACGTGGGATCTGAAGCGACACTCCAAATTGCTGTTGACCGTCTGGCCTCGGTGCGCCGCGAAATCGCCAAAGTGATCGTCGGCCAGGACGATGTGGTGGAAGGTGTACTCATCTGCCTGCTGGCTTCCGGGCACGTTCTACTGGAAGGCGTTCCGGGCCTGGGAAAAACTACTCTGCTGCGCACGCTGGCCCGCGCCCTGCAATTGAAGTACTCGCGCATCCAATTCACACCCGATCTAATGCCCGCCGACATCGTCGGCAGCATGGTCATCGAAACCGACGATCGCGGCGGGAAAGCGTTGCGCTTTCAACCCGGCCCCATTTTCGCCAATCTGGTGCTGGCCGACGAAATCAATCGCGCCACTCCCAAAACCCAGTCGGCGCTGCTCGAAGCCATGCAGGAGCGCACTGTCACCAGTGGCACGGTAACTCACGAACTGGACCGCCCGTTCCTGGTGATGGCCACTCAGAATCCCATCGAGATGGAGGGCACCTATCCGCTGCCCGAAGCCCAGCTCGATCGCTTCCTGATGAAGATTCTCGTCACCTACCCCAGCCGCGAAGAGCTCAACCGCATCGTCGATCGAACCATCCAGCCCGAGGAGCAGTCGCCCGAACCGGTGCTCGACCGCGACGCTATCCTGGAGGTTCGCTCCGTCTGCCGCCAGGTGCTGGTGGCGCCCCACGTCCAGGAGTACGCCATACAACTGGTGATGGCCACTCAGCCCGAACAGAAGGAGGCCCACGATCTCGCCAAGAAATACGTGCGCTACGGCAGCTCCCCACGCGGCGCGCAGGCGCTGGTGGAGTGCGGCCGGGTGCGGGCCTTGATGCGCGGCCGCTTTCATCTCTCGACCGAAGATATCCGGCAAGTGGCGCACGGCGTGCTGCGTCACCGCATCATCCTCAACTTCGATGCACATGCCGATGGCCACACTCCCGAGACCATTCTGGACGTCATCGTCAAGGGTGTAACCGCAGCCGCCTCGGTCGCGTAGGTCGTTTATGTCATCGGCCCCCCTGCTCGACCGCGAGTTTCTCGAGAAACTCGAGCGGTTCGCGATCCAATGGCAGAAGTCATTCGCCGGACTGGTCGGCGGCCATAACCTTTCGCGCTTCGCCGGCGCCGGCCAGGAATTCCTCGATCACCGCAATTTTCACCACGGAGACGACCTGCGCGCGGTCAACTGGCGCGCCTATCTCCGCCTCGAAAAACTGTTCCTCAAGATGTTCCAGGTAGAGCCGCGGGTGCCCGTGCGCATGCTGGTGGACGTCAGCCAGTCGATGGCCGCGCCTCACGGCCAGAAGTTCGATTACGCGCGGAAACTCGCTGCCGCGCTGTGCTACGTGGGCCTGGTGCGGTTGGACTCGATCGAGGTGCATGCCTTTTCCAACCGCCTCTCCCAGCGGCTGTTTGCCACCGGGGGAAGGCATCGATTTCCCGGAGTCATGGACAGAATCGCCGCCTGGGAGAATGCGGGGGTTACCGATTACCTGGCCATGGTGCGCGAATTCATCGGCACCTACTCGCAGCGCGGCCTGGTGATCATCATCTCCGACTTTCTCGACGACCGCGGCTGCGAGCGCGCCCTCGAATACCTGATCGATTTCGGCCACGAATTAATGCTGCTGCAAATCTGGGCCGATGAAGACCGGATCCCGCCGTGGACCGGCGAACTGGACCTGCGCGACGCCGAGACCGGAGCCGCCCTGCGCCTGGATTTCGATGATGTCGCCCGCCGGCGTTACACCGCGGCCTTCGATGAGTACGCCGCGCAAATTCGGGCCATGGCTCTTCGCAGCGGCGGGCGCTACGCCGGTATTGCGACCTCGCAGGCCATCGAGGACCTGATCTTCGGCGACCTGATCCGCGCCCGGGGGATTGCCTGATGTATCTCCTGAATCTTTCCTTCCTGCAATTCCTGGCGGTCTTCGGCTCGATCTCCGCGTTTGCCGTTGCCCTGTACCTGCTGGACCGCTCGCGCCGCCGCCAGATGGTTTCCACGCTGCGCTTCTGGATCGCCGCCGAGCAGCCGGCCGCCGCCGCCCACCGCCGTCACATCCAGCAGCCCTGGTCGCTGGTGCTGCAGCTGGTCAGCATGGCGCTGCTGGTGCTCGCCATCGCCCAATTGCGTTTGGGATCTCCGGCGCAATCCGGGCGCGATCACGTCCTGGTGCTCGATACCTCCGCCTGGATGGCCGCACGCTCGGGCAACCGGACGCTGATGGACCTGGCCCGCGACCGCGCCCGCCGCTACCTGCGCGCGCTGCCCGGCCGCGACCGCGTGATGCTGGTGCGTGCCGACGCCCTGGCGACTCCCGCCACGGCATTCGAACCCGACCGCCGCAAGCTCGAGGCCGCCATCATGGCTTCGCAGCCTGGCGCCACGGCGCTCAACCTGGACCAGGCCCTGGCCTTTGCCCGCCACATTCAATCGCAGGCCGGCGGACGCGCCGGCGAGATCGCTTTCGTCGGGACAAGCAGAATCTCCCAGCGTGAAGCCGCCGCTCCTCCTCCGCGCAACCTGCGTGTGCTGCTGGTGCCGGATCCGATCGAAAATTGCGGCCTCAGCAAAATCGGCATGCGGCGCTCGGCCTCCGACCCCGGCCTGTGGGACATCTTGGTTTCCGCCCGCAACTACGGCAGCCAGACCCGCAACATCACCCTGTCGATCGATTTCGGCCCGGGAGGCGCTGCCGGCCGTGTCCCCGCCGGATCGCAGCATCTCACCCTGCCGGCCGGCGGCGAGAAGGAAGCCACTTTTCAATACCGCACGGATGCGGCCGGCATCCTCGGCGTCTCTCTTTCCCCGCACGACGCCTTTCCCCGCGATGACCGCGCGGAACTCGAGCTTCCGGCGCAGCCCACCCTCATGGTGACCGTTTACTCCGACGAGCCCGATCTGCTAAAGCCCCTGCTGGCGGCCACGCCGCGCGTTTTTGCCGTCTATCGCAAGCCCTCCGACTATCGCAGCACCGATACGGGCCTCGTGATCCTGGACCGCTTCGCGCCCACTCAACGGCCGGTTGCCGACTCGCTCTGGATCGATCCGCCCGCCGGGGGTTCGCCCATTCCCGTCCGCCGCGTGGTCGAGCAGGCGCCCTTCGCCGGCTGGGACGACGCCCATCCCGCTGCCGCCGGCCTGCGCACCAAGGACTTCAAGCTCGAGCACGCCACCGTCTTCGATCCCGCGCCGGACGATGGCCGCATCGGCGAAGTGGAGGCCGGTCCCGTGATCGTGGCGCGCGCCGGCCACCCCAAGATGGTTGTCTTCGGGTTCCACCCGGCTCTTTCGCCTCTTCGCTATGAACTGGCGGCTCCTCTGCTCTTCGCCAACCTGTTGCGCTGGTATTCGCCTGAGATCTTCCGCCGCTGGGAGATTGCCGGCGGCAGTGTCGGCTCGGTGAAGCTCCTGATGGACCAGGACACGTTGCCCAAAGATGTGCGCGTCACCGCCCAGGACGGTTCGCCTCTGCCCTTCACGGTCCGCGACCGCACGCTGGACTTTTTCGCCGGCGTCCCGGGCCCTGTGCGCGTGGTGGCGGGCGACCGCGAATACATGTACTCGCTCACCCTCCCGCAAATCGGCGACGCCCGCTGGGAGCCTCCCGCCGAATCCCTCAAGACGCTGCCACATTTTGCGTTGTCGATCGATACCGCCATTGATCTCTGGCGCTGGCTGGCGCTGGCCGGCGGAGCGGGCCTGCTGGCCGAGTGGATTCTCTTCGGCCATTTCCGCCGCTTCCGCCATTCCCGCAGGCTGAGTCCAGTGCTGTTGCGATCGAAGGCCTCCGACCCCGAGGAGGTGCGGCGGTGACCTTCCAGCACCCGCTAGCCCTCGTTTTGCTTCTCCTACCCATGGGCTGGGCCGCCTGGGAGTGGCGCTCTTCCGCCCGGCGCGCCAACCTGCTGCTGAAAACCGGCGCGCTGGCCGCCATCCTGATGGCCCTGGCCGAGCCGCGTATGAGCGTCTACCAGAGCAAGATGGCGGTGGCCATGTTGGCCGACACTTCGGCCAGCGTCTCGCCGCAGGATTTGCGCGCCGAATCCGTTTTCGCCGACAAACTGGAGCGTGCCCGCGGCCCGCACTGGACCCGCATCGTTCCTTTCGCCCGCGCCACCCGCACGCCGGCTCGCGACGAGCGTACCAGGGACGGCTGGCAGTTGCGCCACACCGCGGCTCCCGGCGGCCACGCCACCAACCTGGAAGCCGCCATCCGCGATGGCGCCGCGTCTCTCCCCGCCGGCATGGTTCCGCGGCTGGTCCTGGTTTCCGATGGCAATGAGAATCTGGGCAGCGCGGCCCGCGCCATCTGGCAGGCCCAGCAACTCGGTGTGCCCGTCGACACGGTGCCTCTGGCCGGCCGTCCAAGGCCGAACCTGATACTGGAATCGGTGGCTTTTCCCGACGAAGTTTTCTGTGGCGAGCGCTTCCCCATCGAAATCACCCTGGAATCGCCGCGCTCCGCCTCAGCCTGGGTCGAGATGACCGCCGAGGGCAAGATCATCGGCTCGAACCAGGTGCAACTGGTCTCCGGCCCCAACCATCTCCGTTTGCAGACCAACATCAACACCGCGGGCGCCATTGCGATAGCCGGGAAGATCACGGCCGGCGATCTCGGCGAAGCCAGCTTTGAAAACGCCGTGACGCTGCGCCAGCCGCGCGTGCTTCTGGTCTCGCACGATCCTCCGGCGAGCGAAGAGCACCTGGTGCGGGTGCTTGAGGCCAATCAATTCCAGGTCAGCCGGACCACCACCGGCATTCCCGATAAGATCGACGACTTCCAGCTCATCGTCATCAACAACTGGGACATGGAATCGATTCCCGAAGCCCGCAAGGCGGCTCTCGAGGATTTTGTGAAGAAGGGCGGCGGCCTCGCCTGGATTGCCGGCGAACACAACGTCTACGTCGATAAAAAAGGTCAGGAAGACGACCCGCTCGAACGCGCTCTCCCCGCCAAAATCGCGCCGCCGCGCTCGCCCGAAGGAACGGCGGTGGTTCTGATCATCGATAAATCCTCTTCCATGGAAGGCCGCAAGATCGAACTGGCGCGCCTGGCCGCCATCGGGGTAGTGGAAAACCTTCGGCCCATCGATACCGTGGGCGTCCTGATCTTCGATAATTCGTTCCAGTGGGCCGTGCCCATCCGCCGCGCCGACGACCGCGCCGCCATCAAGAAACTCATCTCCGGCATCACCCCCGATGGCGGCACGCAGATCGCTCCGGCCCTCACCGAAGCTTACCAGCGCATCCTTCCGCAGAACGCCGTCTATAAGCACATTGTGCTGCTCACGGACGGCATCTCCGAAGAGGGCGACAGCATGACCCTGACGCGCGAAGCCCTGGCCAATCACGTGACCATCTCCACGGTCGGCCTGGGCCAGGACGTGAACCGCGCGTTCCTCGAGAAGGTGGCCAGCTCGGCGCAGGGCAAGTCGTACTTCCTCAATGATCCGCAGGGCCTCGAACAGATCCTCCTGCGCGACGTCGAGGAGCACACCGGCAACACCGCCGTGGAGAAGAACATCCAGCCGCGCATCCTCAAGCAGGCCGAGATTCTGGAAGGGGTGGGAATGGAGAAAGCTCCCGCGCTCCGCGGATACGTGCGCTTCCAGGCGCGGCCGACATCCGACGTGATTCTGGAGGCGGATCACGGCGACCCCCTGCTGGTGCGCTGGCAATACGGCCTCGGCCGCGCCAGTGTCTTCACCTCCGACGCCAAAAACCGCTGGGCGGTGAACTGGGTGGGCTGGCCGGGCTTCGACCGCCTCTGGGCCAACATCTTCCGCGACCTGCTGCCGCATGCCCCCGAAAGCGAGGTCTCCGCCGATTTCGACCGCGCCGGCAATGAGTTGGTGGTGGACTACACCCTTTCTCACAATGTGCCTGATCCCGAGACGATTCCCGGCATCTACGTCTTCGGCCCGAACGGCTTCCAGGCGCCCTTGCAGGTGGCCAAAGTGGCCGCGGGGCACTACCGCGGCCGCCTGGCCATCGGACAGAACCAGGGTCTTTTCCGCGTGCGCCCCGTGGCGGATTCGCTGGCCTTTCCCGAGGTCGGCTTCTACCGCCAGGAAGACGAGATGCTCGAGTATGGCAATAACGAAGCCCTCCTGCGCCAGATTTCCGCGGCCACCGGAGGCCATTTCAACCCCACTCCCAAAGCTGTCTTCGATGCTGGAGGACGCAGCACCCAGACCGTCATGGACTTGTGGCCGGTGCTGCTGGCGCTGGCCATTCTGCTGAACCTGGCGGAACTGGTCCTGCGTAAGTGGAAGGGCATCCTGGAGGCATTAAACCTCGGCAAGCCGGCAGCCGGTATTGTGCAGGCGCCGCAGGCGGGCTGACCGGCCCGCCGCGCCGCTCGGTTAAACTTCTCGAATCGCCGGAACATCACCTCTGTTCGCAGACGCCCGCGCCATCCCGTGGCGATTGCGGTGTGCCGTGCTGGTGTCATCCGGCCGCACGGTGCGATCCCATGGCGTCACGCCGATCGCCGCGCGTCACGCTTTTCCCCTACACCGACCAAAAAATATCCTTAGATCCGTTTTTCTTTAAAGGGTTCCCTGCATTTTGCCGATTTGTCTGTCAGCGGCAGGATGCCGTCGAGAAAACCTTTGGAGAGATTCATGTCGATATTTCGCTTGAGAATTTTCCTGATGCTGTTCGCGCTGACGATCGGCACGGTAGCAATGCATGGGACGGCGCTGGTCGCCACCGCGACGGGGAGCACGCTGACCTGCAACGTCGGCGCGACCACCACATCCAGCACCATGACGGTGGCGATCGTGTTGCCCTCGGGCGGTACTGCCGCTACCAGCGTAGCGGTGACGCAGACGCCGGCGAATACGCTCACCATCGTCAATCCCAATAGCACTGCGGTTAACGTGACCGCCGGCACCACGTTCACCTGGACCATCACGGAACCCGCGGGATGCAAACCCGCCGGTAGCGTGCAACTCACCTTCACTCCCACTGGCGGCAACACCTCGGCTGTCAGCGTGACGGCAACCTTGAGCGCCCCCACCAATACGTTTCTGTCTTACTCCGGCGGTACTTATACCAACAGCCAGGTGCTGGTGTATTGCAACGCCTCGAGCGGCGTGACACCTGGATCGGTGAACATTTCGGCCGGAGCCGGCGCCACAGGCTTGACTTCTTCCAACAAATTGGCCGTGGCGATCTCCTCGATATCAGTGACGGTGGACGGGAACCCAGCCAGTTACAGCTCAGGCACTCTGGCCAACTCGCCCATCACCGTAACCCTTCCGAACCCAGCCAGTTTTTACCAGGGTTCCATTGCCGCGAGCGTCAGCCTCAAGGCTGCGACGCCTGTGTGTGCCAACCTGAGCCAAAACTCCAACTCCACCACCGCCACGGTCACCTTCACATCCGCGATTGGTTCCGCCACGCCGAATAACGACACCATGACCTTATCCATAAAGGTGATTCAGCAGGCGCCGATCACTGCGACCCCGTCGATCACGATCCAATGCGTGGCCGGTGGCAGCGTAACCCCGGTTACTCCTGCGCCGGCCAACAATCTGACAATCTCGACCGGAGTCGCCAGCCCCGGAGTCAGTGTCTCGGTGACGTCTCCAACCTGGATTACTTTGAACGGAACGGGCGGTGGGCCGGTGACCAGCTCCGCAACCAGTACAGCTTCGCTGGCCATCAGCGTGGACCCTGCCAGTAGCTGTGACAACCTTACCAAAGCCGGCCAGAGCGCGGTCGGAAATGTTATCATTGCGCCCGGCGGGGGCACCACGCCTTGGAATTCTGTAACCGTTCCGGTGACGCTGCAGGTGGTCACGACCACCCCGCTGATCGTCGTCCCCCAGATTCTGCCGCTGACGTATACCAAGGGATCACCTCCCACCTCCGGAACCATTCAGGTGCAATCGAGCTTGACGGGCGGGTCCTATTTCACATTGATCGGCACTGGCGGCCTGGGGGCGTACATCACGTCTGATACCGCGAGCGCCACCGCTCCAGCGTCACCCGCCTATAAAACCGTCACCTTCACCACCACCACTCTGAACAATTCGCTCTCGCCCGGGACCACCAGTTATACGATTTACCTGCACGTCGCAGGCGCCGCGGATACGCCCATATACGTGAAAGTTACGGTGAACGATGCGGCCCCGGTTCTTTCGGTCGCGGAAGGCACCAGCCGCAGTATTACGTGGGATCCTTCGACGGCTGTGCCATCGCCGGTGGTCACCCTGGTATCGAGCGATTCGCCCATCGCCTACAGCGTTCCCAGCGTGAGCGGCATTGTGACCGGCCCGACCACGGGTGGCCTGGCTTTCAGCTATGGCACCCAGATTAACGTGGTTTTCAACGCGGCGGCTTTCCAGGCGGCCTCGCCGGGCCAGACCCTCAGTGGAACGCTGACCGTCTCGGGAGGAGGAACGACCATTCCCATCACCTTCACCGTTCTGGTGACCTCGGCTTCGTCCCAGGCAAGCCTGGGAGCCATCAGTCCGGCCAACCTTCCCACGGGTACGCCCGGCCAGGTGTTCACCTTGAATCTCTATGGTTCCGGGTTCATCTCCAGTTCCACCGCGAACTACAGCACGGTGGTGGGTCTCGCGTCGAGCTCAGGCGCGGCCAACTTCAACATTCACGAGCCATCCATTTCCTCGGTCAAGATCGTGAACAGCTCGTCGATCGTCATGACCATCACCGTGCCTCCAACAGGATCGGATATAGCCTCGGGCGGTCTGGTGAATTTCAACTCATCCAACACCGTATATATCGGAGTCTGCAACCCCAACGGTAACTCCTGCACTCCGGGCAACGCCTTGCCGCTGAGCATCGGGGCGGGGCCGGCCATCACTTCTATCACCAGTTCGTCTTCGTTTCTGCAGTTCAGCAGCACGGCTTCCGGAACTCCGGCGGCCGCGCCGTACGACATGATCAGTATTTTCGGCAGTAACTTCTGCAACTCCGGCGGCACCGGCTGCGGCACATCGGTGCTCATGGGAACGCCCGTAAGCAGTGTTTACGGTCCGACGCTCACTCCGGATGGCAACCGCTATATCTCGGTGAATTTCTACGCTCATCCGGCGCCCCAGACCCTGACCGGCGCCCCGTACATTGCGCAGGCTCCGCTGCTGTTCGCGACCAACGGCCAGATCAACGCACTCATGCCGGGCGACACCAGCAACAACGCGAATTTGTCATCGGCCATCACCGCGGGAATTGTCGATGTCGCCGTCGACTTCGGGGGCTCGTTCAGCAATGTGGTTCCCATTGCCCTCGCCTCCACCGACCCGGGAATCTTCACCATCGGTTCGGATGGTGTGGGCGACGCCGCCGTTCTGTCAGCCGTTGGTGCCCAACCGCTGATCAACAGCGTGAACCCGGCCATCATTCGGCCTGCCAGCTCCGATATCGTCCAGATCTACGGTACCGGCCTCGGAGTGCCCGACACCTCCAACGCCAATTGCATTACGGTGGCGAATTACGATGCCGGGGCGAGTCTGCAAGCCATTGATGGCGCCGTCTTCCAGTCCTCGATCCTGGGATCGCTCGGAGCGCCTTGCTTTGAAACCCCGGGCACCAGCGCGCCCGTCACATTCGGCTACGTCGTCCCCTCCCCGGGGACGTCTCACAGCGCAGCGAGTCCCAGTGAGAACTTCGCCGGATGGGTAACCCTCCCCGGTCTGTATGCGGTCAACGCTCAACTGCCCGTCAATGCCACCGGCATGAAAGACGCCAGCGGCACCGTCAGCTCGCCATTCGTAGCACCGGTGCAGGTGGATGTCACACTCGGCGGCGTCACGGGTTCCAGTCAGAGCGGCGTCACGATGTGGGTCGCCCCGCAGTTGGCCATGGCGGCATTCGATCCGCCAACCTGCGGCTCCACCACGTTTACATCCTATACCTGCGCGATCCCGGCGGTAACTGGAGGGTCAAGCAGCTATAACTACTCGAATACGAATCTGCCCACCGGGCTGTCCTACTCAGCCGGAAGCTTCGCGGCGACCGCCGCTCCCAGTCCCGTGGGATCGTACATGATCTCCGTTACCGCGACTGACCAAACCAACGACACACTGGCGGTAACCGGTTCGTTCGATATCTACGTGACCGACCCAACCACCCAGACAATCCAGTTGGTCGGCACAACTCCAACCCCCAGCGTTTTCGGAACGCCGAACAGTGCCGTTACCACGGTTTCGGTTTCCGGCGGCACCTCCACCTATACCTATTCAGTGACCAGCGGCAACAGTTTCGCTTCGGTCAATCCAAGTACGGGGGTAGTCTCGATTTCCGGCACCACTCCTGTCGGCTCTCAGAAA
>Ga0335078_10007413_pt1 | contig 16274 bp, 13 predicted proteins | sample Lox_Sample_32_FD_206711 | JGI IMG/M metagenome (GOLD analysis project Ga0335078, IMG submission 206711) | Soil microbial communities from Loxahatchee National Wildlife Refuge, Florida, United States - Lox_Sample_3.2 | ecosystem: Environmental > Terrestrial > Soil > Wetlands | place: USA...
AAGGTCTTCACCTCGACCAATTCGCGGCACGTGCGCGAGATCGTGACCAGCTCGCGCGAGGGCGGCGCTTCGCTCAACATTCTCTCCGGCTTCGTGGCCGGCAACTTCAGCGCGTTCTGGCTGGGCATGGCGATGCTTTCGCTGATGTCGATCGGATTCCTGGTCAGCACCGCGTTCCCCGAAGCGCTGATGATGGCTCCGGCGGTGTTCGCCTTCGGCCTGGTGGCGTTCGGTTTCCTCGGCATGGGGCCGGTCACCATCGCGGTGGACAGTTACGGCCCGGTTACCGACAACGCGCAGTCGATTTACGAGCTGTCGATGATCGAGACCTTGCCCGACATTTCGGGAGACGTGCAGAAGACCTTCGGCTTCGCGCCGGATTTCGAGAAGGCCAAGGAGAACCTGGAAGAGAACGACGGCGCGGGCAACACCTTCAAGGCCACCTCCAAGCCGGTGCTGATCGGCACCGCGGTGGTCGGCGCCACCACCATGATTTTCGCCACCATCGTGGCGCTCACGCATGGCTTGCAGGCGCAATACATCCAGAGACTGTCGCTGATGCACGCGCCGTTCCTGCTCGGCATCATCGCGGGCGGCGCGGTGATCTATTGGTTCACCGGCGCCAGCGCCCAGGCGGTGACCACCGGTGCTTATCGCGCGGTCGAATTCATCAAGCGCAACATCAACCTGGAGAGCGCGGAGAAAGCGTCCGTCGCGGATTCGAAACGCGTGGTCGCCATCTGCACGCAGTACGCGCAGAAGGGCATGTTGAACATCTTCCTCACGGTGTTCTTCGCCACGCTGGCGTTCGCCTTCATCGAGCCGTTCTTCTTCGTCGGCTACCTGATCTCGATCGCGCTGTTCGGCCTCTACCAGGCCATTTTCATGGCCAATGCCGGCGGCGCCTGGGACAACGCCAAGAAAGTGGTGGAAACTGAGCTGCGCGCCAAGGGCACCGAATTGCATGCGGCGACGGTGGTGGGCGACACGGTAGGCGATCCGTTCAAGGACACCAGCTCGGTGGCGCTGAACCCGATCATCAAGTTCACCACGCTGTTCGGGCTGCTGGCGGTTTCGCTGGCCGTCGATGTCGGCAACAAGCAGGGCCACACGCTGACTACGATCCTGGCCGCGGTCTTCTTCCTGGTGGCGGTGTGTTTCGTCTACCGCAGCTTCTACGGCATGCGGATCGAAAGCAAAGACTAAGCCGCAAGGTGGGACAGGCGCTTCCGCCTGTCAAGCTCGGGGGTTCGCAAGTGGGGCAATGGGCAACCGTCCATTGCCCCGTTTTCGTTTACGGGGTTTTTGAGCGGCCTTACCGCTTGTAGCCGATCATGCGCAGGAAGGCGCGCCGCTTCTCCACATCCGCGGCGCCCTCGACGCCTTTGGGGCGGAAGCCGTCGATGACGCCCATCACACCGCGTCCCAGTTCGCTTTCGGCGACAATCACTTCCACCGGATTGGCGGTGGCGCAATAAATGTTGCAGACTTCCGGAACATCTTTGATCCGCCCCAGCACGTTGATGGGGTAGCCTTCGCGCATCACGGCCACGAAGATATGGCCGGCGCCGACGGCGGAAGCGTTGCGGATGGCGAGCTGCTTCAGCTCCTCATCGTTGCCATCGGCGCGCGTCAGGCAGGGGCCGGATGCTTCGTTGAACGCGACGCCGAATTTCATTTGCGGGACACCGGTGACGATGGCCTCGTAGACGTCCTCGACGGTCTTGATGAAGTGGGTCTGCCCGAGGATCAGGTTGACGCCCTCCGGGATTTCGAGCGGCACGGTCTTCAATTCCATAGGCAACCAACAGCATAGCGCGAACGCGGTTCGGGCCGGCGATTTTCGGCCGGGCGCCGGCGGCAGCGGAAGTAAGCCTGATGCCGCGCATAGAAAATATCGATTGCGCGTCCCTTTCCATCACCGATAGCTTGGAGAGTATGGCCACGAAGAAGCCTGCCAGGCCGCAGACCTCGTCCCTCTCGGTGCTGCACCAGGTGAGCCGGCTGGTGAGTTCGAACCTGACGCTGGACGAGATGCTGGGCGAAGTGGTCGGGCTTGCCGTGCAGGCCACCGCCTGCGATGCCTGCCTGGTGTACCTGATCGATCCCGTGAGCAACGAAGTTGTCCTGCGAGCTTCGCAGGTTCCGCACGCCGCGGCGCTGGGCCACCTGCGCATGCATGTGGGCGAGGGAGTCACGGGGTGGGTGGCGGAGCACAAATCGGTGGTGGCGCTGTCGTCGAACGCCCACCTCGACGGCCGGTTCAAGTTGTTCCAGGGGCTGGTGGAGGACACGTACGAGGCGCTGCTTTCGGTGCCGCTGGTCAGCGCGGGCGACCTGGTGGGCGTGATCAACGTCCATCACCGCGAGCCGCACGAGCACACGCATGACGAAATCGGCACCGTGGTTTTCATCGGCGAACAGCTCGGCGTCGCCATCGCCAAATCGTTTTTGCAGGAGGAGAACGCGCGCCTACTGGAGCAGACGCTCGAAATGCGGCGGGAGCTCGAGACGCGCAAGCTGGTGGAACGCGCCAAGGGCATTCTGCAGCGCAAGCGCCAGCTCACCGAAGAAGAGGCGTACCTGCGGCTGCGCGAGCAGAGCCGCCGGCTGCGGCGCCCCATGAAGGAACTGGCCGAAGCCATCATCCTCAACGACGAGCTGGAGCGGCAGGGCGCGGAGGAACCGAAGGCGGGGCCGGAAGGAAAGGCCGAGGCGTAGGCGGGCACGGCACCGCGGGTGAACGGGTTGACAGGCGAAAGCACCTGTCCCACTTTGGCGCGGCCCGCGCGGGTGAACGGGTTGACAGGCGAAAGCGCCTGTCCCACTTTGGCGCGGCCGGCGGGTGAACGGGTTGACAGGCGAAAGCGCCTGTCCCACTTTGGCGCGGCGGTCGGACGCGGGCCGATGTCTTCGTTGCCATGCGTTAGCCCGCGGCGTATGACCTTCGATCAAGTGTTTTCGGACTCCGCCATCTGATAGGATCGTTGCTTGAAAGGTCCGGCTTCCGCCTGATCGATCGCGCAAGCCTCCGGCCGGCCTTTCTCGACCGCGGCTCCCTGCCAAGCCTTCGTGCTGGCGAAGGGCGGCCACTCTCTTCAGGAATCGAATTTGACCCGCATTGCAAGATGCCAGTTGGCTTTCACCGTGACGACGTGTCTGGCATCCACGGCTCTCGCCGCAGACCAAACCATTATTTATGACAGGCAGGGCCTGAACGCCGCCGTGCGCTACGCCTCTGCGACTCCGGGCGTCGACCTGGGCGCCGAAATCAACGCACTGTACGACAGCCTGCCTGCCACCGGCGGCATGATCGTGGTGAAAGAATCCGGCAGCTTTCAAACTCCGATCGCATTCACCACGCCGGGCAAGGCGGTTCTGCTGATCGGCCTTCCGGCCGACATCGTGACGCTGACGTACGCCGGCGCGAGCGGCGCGGCAATCACGTTCGACTACGGCACCAATCACCGCATGGGGCACGGCCTGCGAGACCTTACGCTGACCGGCCCCGGAAATTCGACGGCGACCATCGGCGTGGTGTTCGGCGGCGCGAACGGAGCGGAGGGCATCGACTTCCGGGATTTCAAAATCCAGTCCTTCGGCACCAACCTCGAGATGGGATCGCACACCTGGCTCGCCAACTTCGACCACGGAATGGTGCGCGACGGGAAAACCAACGTGCTGCTGCCTTCGGGACTGGTGGAAGCCGGCGAGCAGATTGTGTTCAACCATGTGACCTTTGCCGACGCGCCGGCGCCCCACACCAACAGCGTCTGGGTCCAGGGCGGCGGGCAGGAGGCCGTTTTCACCGATTGTTCGTTCGACCACGCGCAACTGCGGATCGGCAACGGCGCAGTTTCGGGCGCGCAGGTGGTGGTGCAGGGAAGCCATTTTGAAAATCCCAACTTCGCCGAGCCCGGATCGATCAACTATGACTACGTGGTGGTGGATAACAACGCGGGCAACCTGGTGCGGATCTCGGACAGCTACTTTCTGCAGGACGCTCCCGCCGGCGGGCCGAAGCAGTTCATGACCGCCTTGGGCGGCCACGTGCGCATGCACGGGATCGGCATGTACACCCCCGCGGGATCGCCGCTGACCAATTTCGCCGTGGAATGCAACGCGGCGGAGGTCGACATAGAGACCATCGACGACCTGAGCGGCAATATACAGGGCGCGGTCTGCGCGCGCGAGTAGCGGCGGGGCTGAGGGGAGCGCGCCGCGGGCGACTGGAGGATCATTCGCGCGAGACTCCGGCATCCATGGGCAAGACCGGCAGTGTCTTCACCGGTTCCGGACATGTCAGACGCCGCGCGTCCGGGAACCGCGCCGGGTTGCGCCCCTTGATGTGCTCGCGGCGGTTGTCGTAGCGATACGTCAGGTTCAGTTTCAATCCCAACAGCGCGGGAACCCATCCGCAGGTCCACAAGGTGCGCAGGAAGCGGACCAGAATCCGGTCCGGGCGATAGAACTGCGCGTAGAGCCAGTCGGCGCCCTCTTGCAACTGGGCGGCCGTCATGCGGCGCGGCTGGAAAACCACGTGGCGGAAGTCGTAGCGGTCCCATCGGTAGTCGGTGATCCGGCCGGCGCGCTGCAGATCGTTGAACAGCGGCGTTCCGGGCAGCGGGGTGACGATATTCAGCTGCAGCGCGTCGATTCGCTGCCGCTGGAGGAAGCGCAGGCAGGTTTCGAACACGGCGGGATCGTCTTTCTCGAGTCCGACCATCATGCCGGCCACCACGCCGATTCCCTGGCGCCGGATCTTGCGCAGGCGTTCGCGGTAGCGCTCGCTCTCGTTGAACTGCTTCCCCACGCACGCGAGGTTGTCCGGGTTCACGGTCTCGATGCCGATGAACAGGCCGCGGCATCCGGAGGCGTGCGCCAGTTCGAGCAGCTCCGCATCATCGGCGATCTCGATGGAACACTGGCCGACCCAGTGCTTGCGCAGCGGTATGAGAGCGCGAAACAACGCGCGCGCGTAGGCCGGGGAACGCACGATGTTGTCGTCGACGAAGATGAAATCGCGCGGCACCGTGCGCAGATCCGCGATGACCTCCGCGATGGGCCGCTGCCGGTAGCCTTGCCGGTGAAAAGCGGAAACCGAGCAATAGCGGCAAGCGTGCTGGCAGCCGCGGCCGGTCTGCACGGCGTTGATGGTGACGTAGTGCTTCGCGGTGGGCGCTAGCAGCTCGCGGCGCGGGATCGGGGTGTGGAATTCCGCTTCGGGGCAGGCATTGCCCATGTAGACTTTGCGCGGCCGGCCGGATTCGACGTCTTCGAGCAGGCGCTCCCAGGCGCCTTCGGCATCTCCCACGACGATGGCGTCCATGTGTTCGGCGGCCTCCTCGGGGCACAGCGTGGGATGGAACCCGCCGCCGGCGACGAACTTGCCGCGGGCGCGGAAGCGGCTGGCGATCTCGTAGGCGCGCGGGGCGAGCGCGGTCATGAAGGTGATGCCCACGACGTCCACGTCGGCCGCGAAATCGAGCGGCTCGACGTTCTCATCCACGATCCGGACCTCATGCCGGCGCGGCGTGAGGGCGGCCACGATGGTGAGCGAGAGGACGCTGAAGCGGAGCATGTTGCGTTTCGGAATCTCCGGCCGCTCGGCGGTGACACGCACATTTTCCCCGGCGGGAAGGATCAGCAGGATCTTCATCGAGCGGCTTCCTGAGAGAGGATGGCAACCGGTAGCGGAGCCGGCGACGCAGTTGCGATGTCGAGCGGGCGCCGCCGGGCGACTCCCGTCGCGTAGACGAAGATGGCAACGGCCGCAGCAGCGTGCTTCCAGGGATGGCCGCCGGTTGCGATCACCGCGGCGATCCGGTGGTCCAGAAGTTCCGCTACCTTGGCTAGCGAGTAAACGACCACCGCACACCACACCGAACTCGCGCCGGAGTACCGAGCCGGCAACAAAGCCAGCATGAGCGGCACTGCGAGCAGGGTGCCGAACTGAACGACCGCGTAGAGCCGGAGGTCGCCGGAATGGCGCCAAGCGAGTACGCTGCCAATTCCCAAGAGGATCAACGGCATCAGCGCATGCTTTCCGACGCTCATGCTTACCCGCTCGCCGATAGTGGTTGCCAGCAGGGACATAAAGACGACCGTCATCGGGAGGCGATCCCAGAACAGGCGCCGGTCATCCGGGTGGAGATGGTAATAGGTCGAGCCAACACTGACCGCGACGGTTCCCGCCAGCAACGCGCAGAAGGCGATGCGCTCCCATGGCTCGGTAAACGCCGTGGGTGAGCGCAAGGCACGGATGCCGAACAACGCCGCAACAAAGAAGGGAAGGTTCGAAATTACATTCCAGAAGTTCGGCACACCGAGAATGGTTCGCCGGTCGGCGAAAACGTGATATTGGGGACTTTGCGCAATCGGCGGTAAGAGGATGAAGCAAATCGCGACGAGCGAGGCGCCTCCGACGATCGTTGCGATGGAGCGGTGTGACAAGACCATGCAAGGCCAGGCGCACGACGATGCCCGATTGAAAGGCCTCGGCGTTTCAATGGGTTGCGTTCGACCGGATCAAACGGGGACGGGCGCCTGGTACATCCGCTGTACACATGGTGAACATTGAATGTACGGCGGATTGCGGTTCGCGGATCGGTGCGATTCGTGGCCCGTCCACACCGACGCTAGTGCACGCCGCTTTCGACGGGTTGCGGCGCCGGCTGCTTATGCTTGCACTCGGCGTTGGGGCACTGCCAGACGGTGCCGGCCTTGAGCCATTTCTCGATCATGTACGGGCTGCCGCACTCCGGGCATTTCTCGGCCACCGGCTTGCCCCAGGCGACGAAGTTGCATTCGGGCCAGCGCGTGCATCCGTAAAACGTCTTGCCGCGCTTGGAGCGGCGCTCCGCGATTTCGCCTTCGCTGCACTCCGGGCACTTGACGCCGATGGTTTTCTGCTTGACGTACTTGCAGGTGGGATAGTTGCTGCAAGCGGTGAATTCGCCATAGCGGCCGGTCTTGAGCACCAGGTTGTTGCCGCACTGTGGGCAAAGCTCATCCAGTTTCTGGTCGGGTTTCCTCTGCGGGCCGCCGATGGGCTTGGTGGTTTTGCAGTCCGGATAGCCGGTGCAAGCGTAGAAGGTTCCGAAGCGGCCCTTCTTCAGGACCATGGGCCGGCCGCAGTTTTCGCAATACTCTTCGTCGCCCTGCTCGGAAAGATCGGCCTTGTCGACGTCCGGCAGGTCCACGGTCAGCTCGCGCGTATAGGTGCAGAAACTTTCTTTCCTCTGCCAGGACAATGCGACGCCCCCGGCGGTGTCGCGCAGGCTGAGGTCATAGAACTCGTTGATCTGAGGATACCGGGCCTGAATCTTCTCGAGACGCAGCTCGATCTGTCTACGATCTTCCAGCCGCCGGCCCTCGATTTTTTCCTCACTGCTTTTCAGGGCGGCCTTCGTTCCCTTGGTAAGGCGGAACCCATCGGCGGCGAGGAATCTGCCGGGCTCGTCCCACTTGACCCCGGCCTCAGGATAGCGGGCCCGGAGCTTCGCCACCTGCTTTTCGATTTCGTTGCGGCGTCTGAGATGGCGGGTAGCAATCTCCTTTTCCAGCTTCTCCAGATCAGCTTCGGCGTTCCTGGAGGGGAAGTCGGGATAGCCGGTGCAGGCGAGGAAGCTGCCATGCCGGCCCCACTTGATCACCAGCGGTTTGCCGCACTTTTCGCAGATCTTGTCGGTGGGCTTTTCCAACCGCTTGATGTTGGTCATGTGCTCTTCGGCGTGCTTCAGGTCCTTGTCGAAGCGCTCGTAGAACTCCTGCATCGCCGCGCGCCACTCGATCTTGCCTTCCTCGATCTCGTCGAGTTCCTCCTCCATGCGCGCGGTGTAAGTGACGTCGAAGATGTCGTCGAAGCTTTCGAGCAGGAGGTCGGTCACCACCATGCCGAGCTCGGTGGGTTCGAAACGCCCGGCGTCCTTCTTCACGTACTCGCGCTCCTGGATGGTGGAGAGAATCGACGCGTAGGTGGAGGGCCGCCCGACGCCATCGGCTTCCAGGCGCTTCACCAGCGTGGCTTCGTTGTAGCGCGGCGGCGGCTCGGTGAAATGCTGTTCGGGGCGGATGGCTTTGAAGCGCAGGCGCTCGCCTTCGGTCACGGCCGGCAGGTGATGCTTCACCTCTTCGTCTTCCTCGTCGAGCTGGTCTTTGCCTTCCTTGTACACCTTTAGGTAGCCTTCGAACTTCGGCACCGAGCCGGTGGCGCGGAAGAGATAATCGTTGCCGTCCTTGCCTTTGGCCGCGACGTCGATGGTGGTCTGGTCGTATACGGCCGGCATCATCTGGCTGGCGACGAAGCGGTTCCAGATCAGCCGGTAGAGTTTCCGTTCGTCTTCCTGCAGGTACTTCTCGACCTGCTCCGGCGCGTAAGCCATCGAGGTGGGACGAATCGCCTCGTGGGCGTCCTGCGCGCCCTTTTTGGACTTGTAGAAATTCGGCGTATCGGGCAGGAACTCGCGGCCGTAGCGCTCCTTGATGAAATCGCGCGCGTCGCGGATGGCATCTTCGGAAACGCGCGTCGAGTCGGTGCGCATGTAAGTGATGAGACCGACGGTGTCCTTGCCGACCTCGACGCCTTCATAGAGCCGCTGCGCCAGCATCATGGTGCGTTTCACGCTGAAGCGCAGCTTGCGCGACGATTCCTGCTGCAGGGTGGAGGTGATGAAGGGCGCCACCGGGTTGCGGCGCTTCTCCCGCGTCGCCACCGATTGAACGTTGTATGCTGCGCCATCGAGCGCCGCCACCACGGCGTCGGACGCTTCGGCCGAACCGACCTCGGCGGCCTCGCTGTTGATCCTGGCCAGACGCGCAGTGAGCGCGCCTTTCTTCGCCGCCAGGTCCGAATCGATGGTCCAATACTCCTTGGCGACGAAGGCGCGGATCTCGCGCTCGCGCTCGACGACCAGCCGCAGCGCCACCGTCTGCACGCGCCCGGCGGAAAGGCCACGCCGTACCTTGTCCCATAGCAGCGGCGAAATCTTGTAGCCCACCAGGCGGTCCAGCACGCGCCGCGCCTGCTGCGCATCCACCAGGTTCACGTCCACCTGGCCGGGCTTTTCGAAGGCTTTGGTGACCGCCTTCTTGGTGATCTCGTTGAACATCACGCGGTAGATCCGCGGGCCCTTCTTCTTTTCGGAAAGCTCTTCCTGCAGGTGGAAGCAGATGGCTTCGCCTTCGCGGTCCGGGTCGGCCGCCAGGTACACGTCCTGCACCTTGCGGGAGGCTTGTTTCAGCTCCGCAACGAGCTTCTTTTTGCCTTCGATGAGTTCGTAGCGCGGTTCGAAACCGTGCTCCACGTCAACCGCCAGATCGCGTTTGGGTAGATCCTTGATGTGCCCGAGCGAAGCCTTAACGATGAAGTCCTTGCCCAGATATTTGTTGATCGTCTTCGCCTTGGCCGGCGATTCCACGATGACCAGAGCTCTTGCCATATAATGCCGTTAACAAAAACAGTCCGTCCCTGGCGCCTGCTAAATTGGATTGGCCGGGAACCCAGACTGCGCTACCACACTTTAACAAAGTTTTTGCCGGGAAGTTGCCGGACCAGCCCCAGCATCTCCAATTCGAACAGCGCCGCCAGGAGTTCGGAGGTCGAAGTATCCTCCACCATTGCCAGCAGATCGTCCAGGTGCGTGGCGGTATCGATTTTGAGGGCTTCGAGAGTGCGGCGGGCAATCGGCCCCAGGTCGGGACCGGTCTCATCCTTCTTCGATGCTTCATCGGCAGCGGCGGTTTCGCCACCCTCGATCAGAATGCGTTGGCGCCCCCGTTCAATTAGATGCCGGCGGGATTCGGCGGGCAACTGGGAAACCACGTCGTTCCAGTCCTGCACCAGGTGCGCGCCCTGTTTAATCAACAGGTTGGGGCACCAGCTGAGCTTGGAAGTAATGTTGCCGGGGACGGCGAACACCTCGCGGCCCTGATCCATGGCAAGCCGAGCGGTGATCGCCGAGCCGCTGTACTGCGCGCCCTCGACAACCATCACCCCCAGGCTGATGCCGCTGATGATGCGGTTGCGGATGGGAAAATTCTGCGGGAACGCCGTGGTTCCCATGGGGAACTCGGAAACGATCAGCCCTTTGCGCGCCAGTTCCGCCATCAGCGCGCGGTTTTCCGACGGGTACACCACGTCCACGCCGCAGCCCAGCACCGCGATGGTATTGCCGCCCGCCTGCAAGGCGCCGCGGTGCGCCGCGGTGTCGATGCCGCGGGCCATGCCGCTGGTGATGGCGAGGCCGGCGTGCGCCAGGTCCGAGGAGAGGCGCTCGGCCACCGCGACGCCATAAGGCGTGGCGCGGCGCGTTCCCACCACGGCGAGCGACAGCGTGCTGAGCAGATCCACCCTGCCGCGCGCGAAGAGCACGATGGGCGGATCGAAGATCTCGCGCAGCGGCTGGGGGTAGCGCGGGTCGCCCATGGTGATGGCCACCGCCTCGGCCGAGGCCATCTTCTCCTGCTGCGCCACGCCGTCTTCGAAGGTGCAGCCGCTGGCGATGGACTGGGCGACGGCGCCGCTGATGCCGGCGGCTTCGAGCTCAGTGCGCGTGGCGCGGAAGATGGCCGCGGGCGTGCGGAACCGGTCGAGCAATTTGCCGGCGCCGCGGGCGCCCAGGCCGGGAACCAGTTGCAGCGCCAGCCAATAGAGTTCCTCATCGCGGCTGAGTACGGGGGGTGACATCGGGCGTGAGACTTCTCGACCATGACGATAGCAGCAGAGCGGCGAACGGCGCAAGCGGCGGGTCCTCGTGCATCCGTTTACACTGGTAGCGGACGCCCCATGAAACAGGACGCTGCCTTTTTCGACGGCAAAGAACCGGTGCTGATCTACATCGCCAAGCGGCTCAACGATGCGCTGAAGCTGGAGGCGGTGCTGACCGAAGCCGGCCTCGATTACGGCGTGGAAGCCGATGAATATAGCGGCGGTTTCATTTTTTGGACCACGCGCACCGGGGCGTTCTTCTACGTGCTCGAGGAGTCCGAAGCCGCGGCGCGGGAGGCCATGCGCCGCGGAGGTTACAAACCGTACGTCAGCCCCGCGGCGTCAAAACCATCGCGCTAATACGCCCATCTCCACAGGCTGGCGCCGACGGTATAGCCCGCGCCCACCGCGGCGAACAGCACCATGTCACCCTTTTTAAGGCGCCCTTCGCGGATCAGGTCGTGCGCGGCCAGCGGAATGGTGGCGGCCGTGGTGTTGCCGTATCGGTCGATATTGATCGCGATCTTCTCGGGCGGAATGCCCAGCCGTTCGGCGGCGCCGTGAATGATGCGCAAGTTGGCCTGGTGCGGGATCATCACGCCGATGTCGGCCACGGTGAGCCCGTTGCGCGTCAGCAGGTCGCGGCTGGTTTCGTACATCTTGCGCACGGCGTACTTGAAGACCTGTTGGCCGGCCTGATGGACGTAGTGCTGCCGCTTCTCGACGGTGTCGTGCGACGCCGGAAGGCGGCTGCCGCCGGCGGGCATGATCAGCGCGTCGCCGCCCGAGCCGTCCACCTCGCCCATGAAGTCGATGAAGCCGAGCTGGCCGTCGCCATCCTGGACCGGCTCGATGAGCACCGCCCCGGCGCCATCGCCGAACAGCACGCAGGTGGCGCGGTCGGTGTAATCGATGATGCGGCTCATGGTGTCGGCGCCGATCACGAGCACCTTCCGGCACATGCCGGAGATGACCAGGTTGGCGCCCGTGGTGGTGCCGTAGACGAAACTGGAGCACGCGGCAATCAGGTCGAAACCCCAGGCGCCCTTGGCGCCGAGTCCATTCTGCACCAGGCAGGCCGTGGAGGGAAACATGTGGTCCGGCGTGACCGTGCAGACGATGATGACCTCTACTTCCGAGGGGTCGATGCCGCGCTGTTCGAGCGCGCAGCGGGCGGCGGCTATCGCCATGTCGGACGTGGCCATGTCGGGATCCGCGATGTGACGTTCGCGGATGCCGACGCGCGTGGTGATCCACTCGTCGCTGGTGTCGACCATCCTCTCCAGATCTTGATTCGTTAGCAGGTGGGGAGGCGCATAGCACCCCAGCGCCGTGATTTTAGCCCTTGGCAATGTTTTTATCCTTTAAACAGTTCAGAGTAACCCAAAGTGGCACCCGCCGCGCAAGCCGCGGCTCCGTTTCCTGTGCTGGTTCGGACACGCGAGCGGCCCGCGCGGCTGGCGCCGGAATGCGCGCACCAGCCGGCGGCGGGATTCGGCGGAGCCTTAAATCCGGCGCGGCCGATGCGCTAAGGTACACTGGAAATATCCTAGGCGGACTTTGTTGAAGCGACTATTCTTCCCGGCCCTGCTGGCCCTCAGTCTCGCGGTGCGCGCCGATCAACCGGAAACGGGGCAGCTCGACGCCAGCCCCACGCTGTTCACCGTGATGGCGGCACTCAATGCCGCCGGCTTCGATGCCGGTTTGGACGCGCCGAACAGCCACCCGCTGCGCAAGGAAGTGCGGGCGGAGATGGCGCGGCTCGACATCCCGTCGTTACCGGCCATCCGGAAATTCGTCGCCGAACACCGCCAGCAGGACCCGACCGCCGAACTGAGCCAATACATCTCGCTCGCCCTCACGCTGGGCGGGCCTCCGGATTTCACGCAGCGCAAGCGCGATGTGGAAATGCCGCCGGACGCGCTGCGCATTCAGGAATTCGCCAGGCTGCTGGCGCCATTTTACAGGGAAGCGCACGTTGCCGAGCTGTGGCAGCACGCGCAGCCGGCGATCAATCAATACATCGCGCGATACCACGGCCCGGTGTCGGAGGCGGTGCTCCAAGTGAACTCCTACCTGCGGCAGCAGACCTCCGGAGTCCACGGACGCCATTTCCAGATCTTCATCGAGCTGCTGGCCCCGCCCGGACAGGTGCATCGGCGCAGCTACGGCCTGGAGGACACGGTGGTGGTGACGCCTTCCGCCGAGCTGCGCACCTTCGATATCCGCCACGCCTATCTGCATTACCTGCTCGACCCCATGGCGACGCAGAACTCGGAAATCCTCGAGCGCAAGGATTTTCTGCTGCGGCAGGCGCGGCGGGTGGGGCGCCTGGAGGATTCCTTCCGCGACGACATCCTGGCGCTCGCCACCGAGTCGCTGATCAAGGCCGTGGAATCGCGGCTAGATCACGATCCGGCCGCCATCGAGCGGGCGCTGTACCAGGGATTCGTCCTGGCGCCGTTCTTTTCCGAATACCTGCCGATTTACGAACGGCAGGAACAATCGATGCTGATTTATTATCCGGAGATGGTGGGCGCGATCGACCTGAAGACGGAAGATGTGCGACTTTCCCGGGTGGATTTCAATGCCGGCCCGCCGCACGCAAAGCCGGCGGCGCCGGTGGCGGCCGCACCGGCCGCGCCCGCGGCTCCGCTGACCGGAGCGGCCAAAACGCTGGACGATGCCGAACAGCTTTACCTGGCGCGCAACCTGGACGCGGCCAAGGCCAAGTACCTGCAGGTTCTGGAGCAGACGGACGAGAAGCCGCTGCAGGCGGACGCGTATTATGGATTGGCGCGCATCGCGGCGTTGAGCAGAGACCCGGAGACTGCCGTAAGGCTGTTCCGCAACGCGCTCGATCTGGAGCCGCGGCCGGCGACCCGGAGTTGGGTGCTCGTATACCTGGGCAAGCTGGCGCTGGCGGCTGACGATCCCGGGCAGGCGCAGCAGTATTTCACGGAGGCGCTCCAGGTGAAAGAGATTTCGGACAAAGCGCGCAGAGAGGCCGAGGACGGCTTGCGCGTGAGTGCCAAACCATAGATCGAAGGAGCAATTTGGATGAGACGACACTGTTTGACCGGCGTCCTGGCAATGGCCGCCGCTGCCGCCGGGCTGATGGCGCAGCCGAAACCGAAGTCGAATGCCGAAGCCGACGCGGTGCGGGCTATGTTTGCGGCGAAAGGGCAAAGCCCGGACGCGACCATCAAGGCGGCCGAGGACCTGATGGACAAATTCGCCGACACGGCCTACAAAGAGGTGGCCCTGCTGCTCGAAGCCGACGCCTACCAGGAGAAGGGTGATTACGCCGACGCCGAGATCACCGACGAGCGCCTGCTCCAGGCGTTCCCCAAGAACCCGCAGGCGGCGATGCAATTGGCCGAGCTGATCGTGCAGCACGTGCGCGACAACGACCTCGACAAGGAGGAGCAGCTCGCCAAGGCGGAGAATCGCATCAACGGCGCGCTGGCCAATCTCGATGTCAAGCCGTGGGCCGGAATACCGGACGCGACCTGGGATGAGAACAAGAAGTACATGAAAGCCGAGTTGCAGAACGATCTGGGCCTGGTGGCGATGACGCGCAAGAATTACGCCGCGGCGATCGCCGACTTCAACCTGGCGATTCAGGGCGACCCACAGCCCGCTTACGAAGTGCGCCTGGCCACGGCAGATATGGAGGCCGGCAAGTATGACGACGCCCTGACCCTCTGCGACAAACTGCTGGCCGATCCGCAGCTGCATCCCACCATCAAAAAGCTGACGCTGGATGTGAAGGCACGGGCGACGAAGGCCAAGGGCGCGCCCGCGAAATAGCCTGCAGCCATGCGCGCGGAGCTGGCCAAGCTCGAATCGAGCATCGACCACCGGTTCTCGAATCCGGCGCTGCTCGAACGCGCGTTGACGCACAGCTCGGCGGCCAACGAGTCGCGCGCCGGACCCGGCTCCGGCTCCGCGCTGGGCGACAACGAGCAACTGGAGTTTCTGGGCGACTCGATCCTGGGTTTCCTGATCGCCGAGGCGCTCGTGCTGCGGCAACCGGAGTCGCGCGAAGGCGAACTTTCGCGCCTGAAGGCGCACCTGGTGAGCGCGGCCCATCTGCACGGCGTGGCGCGGCGGCTCGACCTGGGCAGTTATCTCGAACTGGGGCGCAGCGAGGAGATGAGCGGCGGCCGCGGCAAGAAGACGCTGCTGGTGGACGCGCTGGAGGCGCTGATCGCCGCCGTCTACCTGGACGGCGGCATCGAGCCGGTGCGCCGGTTCGTGGCCGCGCACGTGCTTGACGCTCCCTTCGCGGGCGACGAGGAAGCCGGCACCGACATCCAGCCGGCCATCACCAACTTCAAGAGCGCCCTGCAGGAGCTGGCGCAGTCGCGCAAGCTGCCGCAGCCGCGGTACGCGATTGTGCGCGAACGCGGCCCGGAGCACTCCAAGACCTTCACGGTGGAGGTTCGCGTGGGCAAGGACCTGGCCGGACAGGCCGAGGGCCGCACCAAGAAGATCGCCGCGCAGCGGGCCGCCCGCGGCCTGTTCGACCGGTTGCTCGAAACCGGCGCGGCGCCGGAAAGCGCCGGGTAAGGTTCGCAGCGCCGGCAGGCGGCGCGCCGCCCGCGGTTTCGTTTCGTTCCAACGCGGCCGTGATATAGTTTTTCCATGCATCCCGCCTCAGCCCAGGAAACCGAGAACAAGGCTCTGATCCGGCGCTGGTTCGAGGAAGTCTGGAACGCCGGCCGGATCGAACTGGTGGACGAGTTGCGCGCGCCCGATTCGGTGTCGACGGGTCTGGTCGAGCGCGATTCGGAAAGCCGCGGCAACGCCCCGTTCATCGCGTTCTACAACAACCTGCGCCAGGCGTTCCCCGATCTCCAGGTCCACATCGAGGACATGCTGGCGGAAGGGGACAGGGTCGCCGTGCGCGCCACTTTCGAGGGAACGCACATGGGCGACGCCCTTGGTGTCGCTGCCACCGGCCGCAGGATCAACGTCGCGTGCATCGCGATCGCGCGCGTCGAAGGCGGCAGGATCGTCCAGGGCTGGAACAGCCTGGACCAGCTCGGGATATTGCATCAGATCGGCGCGCTGCCCGAGAAAGGAGCGGCTGCCGGGTTCTTCACCGGGCGCTCCTGAGCCGTCAGCGCGAGCGAGAACGCGGTTGACAGGCGGAAGCGCCTGTCCCACTTTTCACGGCGACATCGCTGGGCCGTCTTCATCCTTTCGGATGACGGCTGCTCTCAAGACGCGACTGTCCCGCGATGCCGGGGACCGTTATTGCTCGACCAGCTCCACGCGGCGATTCTGGGCGCGTCCTTCTTCGGTTTTGTTCGATGCCACCGGCGCCAGCGGGCCCGCACCTTGCGCGATCAGCCGCGCGGCGGCCACCCCGTATTTGCCAGTCAGCGCTTGCACCACCGCATCGGCGCGGCGTTTGGAGAGATCCATGTTGGCCGCCAGGCTGCCCACGGTGTCCGTGTGCCCCACCACCAGCAGCTTCAGATCCGGGTTTTCCTGGAGCAGCTTCGCAATCTCCTGGAGCGCGGGATCGGATTCCGGCTTGACCACCGCTTTGGCG
>Ga0335078_10007414_pt1 | contig 16272 bp, 12 predicted proteins | sample Lox_Sample_32_FD_206711 | JGI IMG/M metagenome (GOLD analysis project Ga0335078, IMG submission 206711) | Soil microbial communities from Loxahatchee National Wildlife Refuge, Florida, United States - Lox_Sample_3.2 | ecosystem: Environmental > Terrestrial > Soil > Wetlands | place: USA...
CGACGGTCTTGCCCTGCAAGCGGCTGCCCTCGGTCAGTGAGCAGATGGCCAGGTCCCGCATCTCCAGGTCGTCGGCGCTGAAGGCGGTCAGCAGCATCGGGCCGGCGTGCACCGCGACGACGCGGCCTCCGCCGGCGCGGGTGACCGACCTTATTAGGGTGACAGTTTTCCCAGCTCACAGTGTATTTCCGGGCGGCCGCGCCTGCCGTCCGCAAGCCGTTCCGGCACCGGCAAGGCGGCCCAGGCGGGACGCCGATTGCGCGCGTGCTGGATTGCCGAGATCTCGACATCCGCCGCGTAGCGGCGAACCCGCAGGTCAGGCACAGGATCTAAATCAACGACTACCGGAGATCTGGTGCCCCAAAAGCCGAGTGCGTCAGCATAGGTGCGTTCAGCTGCGAGTTATAGCGAGGTATGGCCGCTCTGCTGCTGGATCGTCCCAATCGTTAGCCGTGAGTTCGCGGCTTGATCCATCTCCGACAACATCTTCCGAGGGCCATTGCAGGAGCACGAGGCGACCTTGGTGGCCTCGGAGCAGTTGCCGGAGGGCCTCCTCAGCCCATGACCGAAGATCTTCCTCGCGGGTACATGGGTACGCACCACGTAGCAGCCAGATGAACTCATAGAGCCCAACACTCGATGCCCCCAGAAGATCACTTACCTCATGGACGAGCCAGCTGGAAGCATCCTCCGTCATGGGAGCGTCGGATTTCCGAACAGCGGCACCTTCACCGTCATACCGTTCTGCGAAACCACGGCATATGGGCCGGTGGTGAGTAGATCGGGTCGTGACCCTAGAGGATATCCAGGCATGATTCGGATCTGCCGGCCGGGGTTAGCCGGGTCGCGGAACACTTCACCATAGCCGGTCTTGGAAGTGCCCCTTGTCCAATCCGAAGGGATACGGTTCCTAACTTGATCTAAAGTCAGTCCCGTTAGGCTACCCGGCTGGAAGTCCTCCGGTCCCAGGATCTGACCTGTGCCAAGGGAGGCGTCTCCTGCGGCATTTTCGCAGGTCATGAGGCCGAGGGGGTCGGTTTGGGTGGTGGGGTTGGGGACGTAGGTGTGGGGGTTGGGTGCGGGGGCCAGGCCGAGGGGGTCGGGGGTCAGGTAGCGGCCGGTGGCCGGGTCGTAGTAGCGGTGGTTGTTGTAGTGCAGGCTGGTTTCCGGGTCGGCGTACTGGCCGGGGAAGCGCAGTGGGGTGGTGGCGCCGCCGGGTTTCCAGATAGTGGCGCCCCACAGGGTGTGCTGCTGATAGCCGGCCAGGTCGCCGAGGTGGCTGAGGAGTTCGCTAGGCGCGCCGATCAGATCGGTGACGATGGCGTAGAACCGCTGGTCGATGCAGGGCTGGGGGGCGTCGCGCAGCCACTGCCGTTCGGTCTGGGTGATTGGCGTGAAGGTGCCGGGCTGGTAGTCCCAGGTGGTGATTCGCGCCGTGCCTGTTTCACCGCCGGCCGGGGCTCCGCCGCCGGGCACGGCTCCGCCGCCAGGCGGGGCTCCGCCGCCGGGAAGGGCTGTCGCCTCCTCGCCGGTGGTGGCCTGTTCGGCGAGGGTGGGGCCGTCCCAGGTGAAGCGGGTCTGCGCGGTGATGGCGCCGTCGGCGGCGAGGTGCTGTTTGGCGATCCGGCGGCCGAGCGGGTCATACAGGTAGCGCCAGCGGCTGCCGTCGGGGGTGGTCACCGCGGTGAGGCGGTCGTCGGCGTCCCAGGTGTAGTGCCAGGTTTCGGGTGTGCGGGACAGCCGGGCCCGGATGCGGGTGGTGACGCGGCCCTGGGCGTCGTGGCGGTAGCGGATCGCGCCGGAGCGGGTGATCAGGGTGCCGGTGTAGGCGCGGGGTCCCTGGGCGTCCGCGGCGAGCGCGGCGCCGCCGGTGGCCGGCGGCGGGGCGGGCCAGCTAGCGGCGGTGATGTTCCCGGCCGGGTCGTAGCCGTAACGTTCGGCCCAGTCGGGGCCGTCGACCGCGGTGACCCGCCCGGCGGGGTCCAGGCCGAAGCGGCGCGGCCCGGTCAGCAGGTCGCCTACGCCGGTCAGGTGACCGCCCGGCCGGTAGCGGTACGTGCGGTGCTGCAGCAGCCGGCCTGCCCCGGCGTCCGCGGGCCGGGGCAGGCCTATCCCGCTCCCGGTGCTGTCCGGTTGGGGCCGGCCCGCCGCGTGGGCGCGGGTCCGGGCGGTTGCGGCGGGCTGCGCGGTGAGTGCCTGGCCGGTGAGGCGGTGGGCGGGGTCCCATTGCTGGGCCAGTGTCACCTCGCCGGGTAGTTCGCGCAGAATCTCCCGCCCGGCCGTGTCGTAGCCGAACCGGATGGCCTTGCCGCCTGCGGTCAAGGCGACGGGCCGCCCGGTGGGGTCGTAGTCCCAGCAGCTTTCCGCGCCCGAGGGGGTGACCCGGCGGACTCGGCGCCCCGCCGCGTCGTAGACAGAGGTAACGGTATTGCCGTTGCAGGTTTCCGCGACTACGCGCCCCACCGGGTCGCGTTCCAGCCGGATGTGCGCGGCAGCACTGGCGGCGTGCACGAGACGGCCGGCCGGGTCGTAGCCGAACACCGTGACGGCGCCCTCAGACTCGCTGCGGACAAGGTTGCCGAGGCTGTCGTAGCGGTAGGCGACGCCCTGCCCGGCGCCCCCGGCCCGGCCGGTAAGCTGCCCGGCGGCGTCGTAGGCGTACCGCGTGCTGGCGCCGTTGAAGTCGGTTTCCGCGGTCAGCCGCCCGGCCGGATCCCAGTGGTAGCGCCAGGTCAGCCCGCCCGGGCCGGTGACCGTGGTGAGGCGCAACGCGGTGTCGTAGCCGAACTCCAGCCGAGCCCCGTCAGGGCCGGTCCGCGCCGCCACCAGGTCGAAACAGGTGTACTCCGCGCGGGTCAGCCCGCCGGCCGGGTCCAGATAACCGATGAGGTTGCCCTCGCCGTCATAGCGGAACCGCTCGGCCGCGCCGTCCGGCAGGTCCCGCAAGGTCAGCTTGCCCTCGACGCTCCAGCCGAGCCGGGTGACAGCGCCGTCCGGGCCGGTGACCGCGGTGACCCGGCCGAATTCATCCCGCTCATACCGGGTGACCTGCCCACCGGGGCCAGTCACGGCGACCGGCAGCCCCGCCGCGTCGCATTCGACCTCGGTGGTGTGCCCGGCCGCGTCGGTGATCGTGGCGAGGTGGCCGCGGCCGTCGTAGCCAAACCGGGTGATGGCGCCGTCCGGGCCGGCCAGCGCGGTACGGTTGCCGCGCGTATCGTAGTCCTGCCGCCAGCTGGCCCCGTCCGGGCCGGTCACCACCACCGGCAGGTCCAGCTCGTTGTAGCGCGCCACCGCCGCGGAGCCGTCAGGGCGGATGACAGCAGCCAGGTTCCCACGGTCGTCGTATCGGTAGCCGGTCACCCGGCCCAGCGGATCCGTACGGGACAGCAGCCGCCCGTACTGGTCCCAGCTGGAGCGGGTCACGTAGCCCAGCGGATCGGTTTCCGCGGTGACCTGCGAACGGCTGTTGAGCTGGTAGGCGGTGACCGCGCCCGCCGCACCGGTACAGGTGGTGACCCGGTTCTCCTCGTCGTAGCCGAACCAGCAGCTCAGCGCGCCGCCCGGCCCTTCGCCACGCACGCACCGGCCCCGCTCATCGTAGGTGTACCGGTACCAGCAGCCGCCCCGGTCCGTCCAGCCGGTCAGCCGGCCCGCGTCGTCGTGGCCCATCCGCAGGGGCCGCCCGGACGAGTTGACCACCTCCGCCAGATCACCCCGCTCGTCATAGGCGTAGCGGACCAGTTCCACCTCACCACCGCCAGCACCAGCCCCCGCCAGGAACAAGCCGGCGACCCGACCGCGGGCGGTCGCCACCCGGATCTGGTAGCCGCCGCTATGACCGATCGAGGCCGGCGCTCCCGTCGCGTCGTAGCTGAACGTGATCTCATCTCCGGCCCGGCCGGTGACCGATACAAGCGGCAGCACCCCCGCGCCCGAGGCCAGCACCGGATGCCCCGCCCGCGGCGCGAACCGCCACACCAAACCGGCCTGCGGATCGGTCACCGTATACCCGCCGCCAACCCGGGCCAGCGGCCAGCGCGCCCCGTGCGAGGGCAGCACCGGCTCGCCGCCGGCCGCCGGGTGCGGGTAGCACAACACCACCCCGTCCGCCGCCGCGAACAGCACACCGGCGCCGTCGACTTCCAGCCGCTGGTCCAACGTGGAAGCCCACGACCGCCCGAACCACCGCCCCGCGCGGTAAGCCGACCGGTGCGCTCGCCCCACCACCAGCGCCAGCACTCCCGCAAGCGACACATCGTCCTGGCGCACAACCACCTGCCCGGACGCCACATCTACCGGATCACCCTGCAACGCCATGTCCGCCGGGCCGCGCGCCGCACCCGCCGCATCTCCCGCGGCATCCCGCAAACCCGAGCTGCCGGCGTCCGCACCAGCGCCGGCCGCAACCCGCTCACCGGCATCCGCGGCTGCATCGGCGGCGGTCCCGGCCCCGTCCGTGCCGGCCGCAAGCGCCACGTTCGGTACCAGCTTGCCCAGCGCCTGCGCCGGGTCCCCCCGCCACCCGCTTCCCAACATGCCCTTGACAAGATCTTCTGGATGACCGGCGTCGTGCACCAACCCCGCCAGGGTGCCCGACAGCCCCTGCGCGTACTGCGGCAGATGGGTCAGGTTGTACGGGTCGGCCGGGTCCAGCGACCGGCCGAACCTCACCAGATCCCCCGCACCCTTCACCACCCCGCCGGTGAAATCCAGCCCCGCCAGCTGCCCCGCCGAGCCAGCATCTTCCGCGTCATCCAGCAGCCGGCGGGCGAACGACGGCTCCGTCGGCGCCAGGTCCGCCGCGACGCCGATCTTGGCCTGCGCACCGGCCGCCGCCTGATCCCGCTGCCCGCGCGCCCGCGCCAGCACCGACCGTGCCTCCTCCCGCAGCCGTTCCCCTGGATCGGACAACGTCCCAGGCTCCACTGGCCGCGCACCCGGATCCTTACCGGCCGCCAGTGCACCGTCATACGCCTGCGCGGCCCGGTTGTAGTGGCTGACCCGCTGCGCATAGTGCGCCTGCGCCGCCGCGGTGGCACGGTTCCCCTCCTCATACAAGTCGCCCGCCCGCCCGGCCTGGGCCTGCGCCGACGCGACCGTCTCCCCAAACGACAACAACGCGGCCGCCGCCGCGCCGCACGCCGACTGCGCATCGCCCCACCGCTTCGGCTGCGGCCAGTACCTCGACCGGAACGCCTCCGCCGCATCGCCCGTCCACCGCGCGGTATCGATCCCCGCCAGACCAGTCGCGGTTTCCCCGAACGCGCCAGAAAGTGCCCGCAACCGCGCCGCGCTGCGGCTGATCGCCCCCGGATCTCCGTGAATCAGTTCGGTGAAATCAACGGTCTGGCCAAGCTGCAACTCCGCAACCACCGCGCCCAGATCATCGCCGACCAGGTCCCCCGCCGCGTCCACCACCTGCCCCGCCCCGGACAGGCCCACCGCGTCCAGGCCATCCCCCACCGCGCGCGCACCAGCATCGATCATCCCGCCCGCCGCACGCTCCGCGCCGGCCACCAGCCGCTCCGCACCACCCCCCAGCGCCTCCACCACACTGCCGAACCAGCCCACCCCAGCTCACCCGCCCCCGCCGGCGACGTCCCGTCCCTCGCCCTGCCACGTTTGCTTGAGGTCGCTACCCCACGCGCTCGCGCTGAAATCGTCCGGCTGCGACATCGCCCCCACACCGTCAGCCTGCGCCCACGATCCCCGCTCCACCTGCGCATCACTCAGATACGGATCACCAGCGGCGGCGTCGGTCACATCCTTCAGCGTGCCGATCACATACTGTTCAGCGTCGTAATACGCACCCGCCGTCAAGCCCAGCCGCACCGCGATCTCATTGCCGTCCTGCACCAGCGACCGCACTCCCCACGACCAGCGGTCACAAAACCCCCCGAACGCCCCCCGCAACCCGGCATCACCGATCTGCAACCCGCTCAGCGCAAGCCCGGAAAACCCCCGTCCAACCTCCGCCTCCTCATCAAAACCCAGCCCCTTCAGCGCACCGATCGTGTCATTGATCCCCCGCGCCACCTCACCCAGCGCCGCCCGGTCCACCGAAAACCCGCCCGCCACTCGCGCCACCTCCCGCAACGGCTGACTCCCCGCAAACCACCGGTCCGGCCGCGACGCCGGAAGCGCCAATCGTAGCGAACCGGGAACTCAAAGCAACGATTCGCCCCGAACCAGGCATACCGGAATGGCCGTTGCCGTCCCTTGCCACCCGCCATAACACGCAGGAGTCAGGCCGGGGACACCCTGCGGCGGCCGTTGCGGATCATTGTTCATAACGGCTGCCGTGGCCGTGTCGCGATCTTGTTCGGTGGTTACCGGCGGGCACCGGACGCGGTCGCGAAGTCCGCGGTACCGTCCGGGCCAATGGCCGGAATATAGGGAATGATCCCGCACCGGAAGGCGGCCGTCTGAAGATCCAGCGAGAGGCGTCGCGCATCGTAGACCAGGCCATCCACCTGCACCAGCCAGGCCATGGGATTCTCAGCGACCACGTCCGAGCGCAGGAACTCCGGTTCGAAAGGACTGATCCTCAACAAGTCGCGCACCTGCTTAGCCTTGCTGCCCATGGTGCCCTTGGCCAAACCGAATGCCACGCTGAGCTGATCAGGCGTCGCGGTCGGCAGCCGCGACGAGTCGAACAGGAAGTTTGCCTGTCCAACTGCGTAAACCACCCCAACTGCGGCTTTGGGATCTTCAGCTCGTCCAAGCCCATCACGGCACGCAGTTTCGCATAGCCCGGCCCGGCGCGTCCGCCGACCCCCAAACGCCGCCGCTGTCACACGCCCCGCAATCAAGGTCAAGGTCGGTTCAACCGCTGTGCGGAACCAACTTGGCGAGTAGACCGATCTTGTCTTGCTCGGCCGCGGCGCGCGCCGGCCCGTTGATGACCGTCTGCAGTCGGCGCGCCGCATCCAGGTGATCGGCTGTCCAGATCATCCGCACGGCCGTTGCGCTCGCCCGGCCATCGTCGTCGCGCAAGTCGTGGCGCACAGCTTCGACGAGGCGGCCGTCGGCAGCCGTGTCACGGGCGAGCGGTCCGCGCAGCTCACGCCGGTTGATCAGGCTGCCTGCAAGATCGTCGTACCAGGCCCGCACACGTTCGGTCATCTTCAGAATCTCATAGCGGGCGGCGGTCCTGTCGCCCGCCGCGTTGCCATCGTCCCGCTCCCAGAGATCGAGCACCGCGTCGGCGGCCAAACGAAGCCCGGCGACGCCGGTGACCAACCGGGTCACCTCGGCAAGCGGAAGAGGTTTGGCGCCACGTTCGGCCAGGTAACTGCGGAACGCGTCGTCCAACCGGCGCGCCGCCGCGGCCGCGCGAACAGCGTCGCCGTCCGGCGCTGCTGATGAGGGCGTGCCGCCGTCGCCATGCTGCATGCCGAAATTCACCGCGCTGGCAAGGTAGCTCACGGTGTCGGTGTACGCCTCGGACAATGCCTGGCGGAGCGCCGCGGCCGCGCCGCGCGGCCAGAAAAGCACCCCGACGACTAGGCTCACCGCGCACCCGAGGGCGATGTCCTCTACCCGCAGCAGGCCGATCCGCCATCCGGCCGGTTCGATGATGTTGAACAGGATCACCAGCGTCAATGTGAACGCCGCCTGGCCGGCCGCGAATGAAATAGCGGCGGGGGCGACGCCAGCGAGAAGGATCGCCGGCGGCAGCACAAGCCACAACAACGTCGTATTCGTACCGATCACCGCGAGCAAGGCCGCGCCGATGATGAATCCGACTACCGTGCCGAACAGGCCACGAACCACGTTCTGGCCGGTGTTCAACGCGTTCGAGCGCAGCACAGACAGTGTGCCGAGAACCACCCAGAACGAATGCTGCACGCCCGTCAGCCTCGCTACGAGTACCGCCAGCCCGAGTCCGACCGCGCCACGCACGCTGTTGTGCAACCACACCGAGTGCCACTCGATGTGAGCTGCCGCGCGTTCCTGCGCCGCGGACAGCGTCCCTGGCAGGCCCTCGGGCTGGCGACCCAACAGCCGCTCCCGCCAGCTACGTCGCTCCGCGGCCGCAGTCCGGTCGACGTTGCTCGCAATGAGCGAAACCGCAAAGCTCAGCTCCTGGGCGCGGAAGCTCGGATCAAGGGAGGTGATGAACTCGCTGACAGGCTCGTGAGCCGCAGCGGGGCTGGGCCCCGGCACCGCCCGCCGGACCTGCAGGTCGGCAATCGCGCTGCGTTCCATCCTCGTCAATGCGCCGGTCAACTCGGCCACTGCGGCATGCAATTCGCTGTTACCGCCCGTCACGTCAAGCAGATCTGCTCCTCGTTCGAGCACCGCAGCCGCGGCCAACCTGACCGCGCACGCCGCGCGGTCGGCTGCCGCGCCCTCGGCGCGCCGACCGCACTGAACGACGACACTATTCAGCCAGCCCAACTCGTCCACCAGCCGCACGACCGCCCTGTCGGCTGTGCTCAGGCCGGTCGGACGGTAGGGCGTGGCGAGGAAAGCACGGCGGAGCGCACTGACCGCGTCGTTCGCCTGCACGACCGCGCGCTCGTGGTCGAGCTCAACCGGCCTGTCCTCGCCGCCGAGCTCGTACATGGCCTCAGAACTCAGCCGCGCGGCCAACGCCCGGCAGGCGGTGATCGTCGCTGCGCGCAGCGGATCGCGTGTCGGCGCGGGCCACAGGAGCGCCACCGCCACCAATGCGGCGCCGCCAGCCATCCCCCAGCCTGCCAGCCGATCCGGCACCGATGACATCGGCCCGGCGAGGGACACCGGCAATATGAAGGCCAGCAGCAGCGACGTTGTCGCTCTGGCCAGTACGGAGCTGACCACCCCGGCGAAGATCACCCCAAACCCGACCACTGCCATCGCGGCAGCCGCGAGCCAGACAGTCTGCGACGCCAGCGTGCCAACGCAGACGAACACGCCACCCACAACCGCGAGCGCCGCCTGCGCCCGCAGCCGCTCACGCATCGGGCCGGTGAAGTCAACAAGCAGCAGCATCGCGAACGATCCGAACGCCGCGAAAGTCGCTACGGCGGCGTTGCCGATGACCTTGTCACCCACCGCGAACATGGCCGGCATGACGATCGCGGTTCGTCCCGAACGGCGTAGCGCCGCGAAGTCGCGATCGCGTTGACCGAGCCACTGCACGGGGTGCATGTACCGTTCGGCCCGCCTATCCAGTAGTCCCGCCTATCCAGTAGTCCCGCCCACCCCGTGGACCCGCCCACTCCGTAGACCCGCGCACCCAGGACCCGCCTACCCCGGAGACCCCCTACCGAGGAGACCCCCTACCGAGGAGACCCCCTACCCAGGAGACCCCCTACCCAGGAGTGGAGAAAGCACCGCGCCTCGTCATCCAGCCTTCTATCATTCGTCGCCGCAAAGTCAACGGCAACTATGGAGCGTCAAGATCACCAAGGCGTCAAGTCGACGCCGCCGGTGGCTGGGCGCGCCGGGCCACCGGCACCGGGTCGGGGCGGACAGCGCGCTCCTCGGCCTGAGTGATGGCCCAGGCGACGTTGATGGGGCCGATACGACTGAACGCCTGGGGGAAGTTGCCGATCATCTCGCCGCTGGGCGCGTCGATCTCCTCGGCCAGCAGGCCGACGTCGTTGATCGAGGCAATCGCCCGCTCGAAGGTTGCCTTGGCTTCGCCAGCTCACCGGCGAGCGCCTGCGCCTGGGCCAGCCAGAAGGTCCATAGCAGGAAGGTGCCCTCCTCGCCCTCGAGGCCGTCGCGAGCCAGATGGCGATATACCAGGCCGCGCTCGTCGGTCAGCCGGGCTGCCGTCGCGGCGATGGTCGCCTTCATGCGCGGATCCTCGCCGGGCAGGAAGCCGGTAATCACCAGCATCAGATTGGGCACGTCAAGCTCGCCGCTGCCGAAGGCCTGGGTGTAGGCGCCGGCGCGCTCATTCCACCCGTGCTCCAGGATGGCCGCGCGGATCTCGTCACGAGCGGCGGCCCACCCCGGCACACGGTCACGGCTTTCGAGCGCGGCGCCCACGGCGATCGCCCGGTCGAGCGCGCGGGAAGCACAGCCAGTCCACCCGAGCCGGCCCGGCTGACCAGCGCCGCCGCGCGGCAGTCCGACAGGAGAGCAGAACGGGCTGCACAGACATGCCAGTCACTGTGACCTCGAGCACCGGGGGCACCTGAAGCCTCACGCGCCACCGGACGGGGCGGGCTCACTGCTTGCCGTTATGTGGGCACGGACCTCATGCATATCGAGCTCGCGGGCCTTGGCAATCAGTTGCTCGAGCGCAGGCTCCGGCAGGGCGCCCGGCTGCGCGTAGACAACGATCCCGTCGCGGATCACCATCAGCGTCGGGATCGAAGAAATCCCGAACGCGCCAGCCAGCTCCGGTTGAGCCTCGGTGTCGACCTTGGCGAATACCGCGTCCGGGTGCCGGTCTGACGCCCGCTCGAAGACCGGGCCAAACATGCGGCAGGGCCCACACCAGGCCGCCCAGAAGTCGACAAGCACCAGCCCGTCGTCAGTCGTCGCATCGAAATTCTCCGGCGTAAGCTCTACCGTCCCCATCGCACGCCTCCCCAGCTCACCGGGCATCATCTTATACCCGCAGGGGTATGAAACCACCCGTGGCGCTTCTGCATTCCCGTCGTCGGTCAGGGCGGGGCAGCTAGGTCCGTATCATGTCAAACACGCCTGTACTCGTGAACGAGGCGATGAGCGTGATATCCGCGGGACGTTTCGCCGGTGAGGAGCATCTGCGCCGCACCGAGGAACTGCTGCGTCCCGTCCGCGAGGCGCCGCGCATTCACGAGTCGCAGCACGCGGCGACCGCCGCGCACGTAAGCGGCCGCGAACTCGGCGCGCAAGGGTAGTAGGGTCGTGGGGATCGTGGGCGGCGCTGCGAACGGCACTCTTCATGTCATCTGGGACGATGCGCTGGCAGCCTACGACTTCGGGCCCGGACATCCGCTTGCCCCGGTACGCATCGAGCTTACGATGGCACTTGCCCGCGAACTCGGCGTGTTTGATGCCCCAGGGATTTGCGTGGAAGTCCCCGAACCGGCCAGCGACGCGCTCCTCAAGCTCTTTCACGACCCCGCCTACATCGCGGCCGTCCGGCGCGCGGGCCAGACATTCGCGCCGGACCATGCGGTCGGCCTGGGCACGATCGACAACCCCGTGTTCGGCGGGATGCACGAGGCGTCCGCGCTCGTCGCCGGAGCCAGTGTCGCCGCCGCGAGCGCCGTGTGGAGAGGCGCGGCCGGGCATGCCGCCAACCTGGCGGGCGGAATGCACCATGCGATGCGCGACGCGGCCAGCGGGTTCTGTGTGTACAACGATCCCGCGGTCGCGATCAAGTGGCTGCTCACCCAGGGCGCCGACCGGATCGCCTACGTCGACCTCGACGTGCACCACGCCGATGGCGTGCAGGCGGCCTTCTACACAGATCCTCGCGTGCTGACGATCAGCCTGCACGAGCACCCGCGCACTCTGTTTCCCGGCACCGGCCTTGCGACCGAGACCGGCTCGGGCGCGGGCACCGGTTATACAGCCAACGTCGCGCTTCCGGCCGGCACGGGTGACGCGGGCTGGCTGCGGGCGTTCGATGCGATAGTCCCGCCGCTGGTGCGGGAATTCCGGCCGCAGGTGCTGGTCAGCCAGCACGGCTGCGACAGCCACCGGCTCGACCCGCTCGCCCATTTCGACCTGAGCGTCGACGCGATGCACGCCGCCTGCGTCGCCGTGCACCAGCTGGCGCACGAGACCGCGGGCGGGCGCTGGGTGCTCATCGGCGGCGGTGGCTATGCGCTTGTGCAGGTTGTGCCGAGAGCCTGGGCTCATCTGCTCGCCGTGGCCGCCGACCGGCCGGTTGACCCCGGCGCGCAGACACCGCGGGCATGGCGCGAGTACGCGGAAGCGCGGACCGGTGAAAGTGCGCCGGAATGGATGACCGACTGGGAACCCGCCGTGTACACGCCATTCAGGAATGGTTACGATCCGGCCGACCACGTGGATCGGTCGATCATGGCCACCCGGCTGGCGCTGTTTCCTGACCACGGGCTAGACCCGCAGCCCTGACGGGCCTCCAGGCCGGGCAGCGCGGGGTTGACCGGCTCGGGGATTTGCCTGGGCGCCCGAGCAGGCGATGCGCGGGCCGCTCGTCAAGCATAAGGATGCCGATTGTGTTGTCGCAGTTCGTGGTGATCGTGACCGAGTCGACCGGTTCGAGGGGGATCACCTCTCCCTCGTAGCCAGCGTCGTGGACACGCGTGGGTGCGATTGGCGGTGGTGGGGCAGTTCCCGGCTCCGAGCACATGGCAGTCTCGCTCTGCGTCAATGCGGTACCCCGGCGTGACGGTAGCACCGCTGACCCGCGCGGCCTGCGGCCCGGCACCTCGCGATAGGGCGCAGCACGAATGCTTCTGCTGACTGTGGTGCCGGTGGCCGAACACATGGGGTCCCGCAGGCCTGCGCGGCGGGCAGGCGCCCGGGTTCGGCTCGCGCTGCCCCTGCAGATCCAGGCCCGTATGGGGTGACGAAGACCGCCAGCTGACGCGCGCCCCGCCACCCCGGTGGGCTTGGGAAATGAGCCAATAATGAGCCCACCTCGTGTAAGCACGTGCCCGGTCAGGCGTCCCGTCGCCAGGGAGCGGTAACCATGACGAGGAGGGTTTGCCAGTACACCGGCGTGTCCTCTTTGCTGGCTGCGCCGGGCGGAGCGGCAGGTAGATCGCTAGCCGGTGGTTCCCGGCCCACATGCTGTGCGGGCCAGCGCTCCGGCGGGCGGCTTTGCTGCGCCTGGTGAGCGGCCGACGGTAAAGACCTCAGAGTCATATGGGTCTCCTTTAAGCGCTGGGGCCGTCACCGAGGTTTACTGACCGTGGCGGCGGTTCCCCCGCCATGTCCTGGGTGACCACATTCTTGCGGATGTTCGCCGTTTCCTCCCGAACGTTGATCGCGACACGCCGGTTCTGCAGCCGCCGTCTTGCCTCAGCGGACGACCATTCCCCGGCTATGAGCTTTGGGGCGCGTATCAGCTCAGGCAGTCCAAGAGATCCGGCCACGCCCCGGCCGTTTGCCCTGGGCCGGTGGCAAGCACAACGCGGTAGAGCACGAGCAGACCGGTCCCGTCCAGCCTCGCCCTGCCGCGGCGCAGGCGAGGTCGTCTGGACCGGTTTCGGCCGATGCCGTCGTGTGTTGGTTTGATGCCGTCGTGTATTGGTTTGAGGCGTAGCGGCGTGTCGCGTTGATCTTCCAGCTGGGTTAGTGATCAATACGATCTGTACCAGATTTCGCCGCGTTCGCCTGATGTCTGCGGAATGGGGCGTGTCGCAATGCCAGCCACAACGGGGGTTTCCATGACCTGGTGTCAACACGAGTGTGACCGCGGCCACCAGTTCCGCCTCCTCGGCGTGGTCGCCTGCGGGGCCGCGACGTTCGCCATGTTAGCCGCGCTGGCCGTGGCCTCACCCGCCATGGCCGAACCGGCGGCCACGGTCGCCCACCCCGCCGGGACGGCCGCGACCCCGTATTCCGGGCTGGCGTTCGACACCTGTGCCGCGCCGTCGCTGGCGGCGATCACCTCGTGGGGCCGGTCGCCGTACCGTGCCATCGGCGTGTACATCGGCGGCATCAACCGCGCCTGCAGCCAGCCAGAGCTTACGGCGGGCTGGGTTGCCGCGGTATCGAAACGGGATTGGCGGCTGCTCCCGGTGTACGTGGGCCTGCAGCCACCCTGCGTAATCTTGAACACGCGAAGAAAGGCGCAAGGGGCTCAGGCAGTAAAACGCGCTGCTCAGAAGATCACACCGGTCGAGGCGGCGAGCCAGGGCACCGCCGCGGCCGACGATGCGGTCGCGAAGGCCAAGGCGCTCGGCATGCAGAACGGCAGCGCCGTCTACGACGACATCGAGAACTATTTGACGACCGACAGGTCCTGCCGGGCCACCGTCCTCGGGTTTGTGTCCGCATGGACCAAGGAGCTACACCTGCTCGGTTACCTGGCCGGCGCCTACGTCAACCTCGGCTCCGGCGCGCCAGACCTGTCCAGCGTCTACACCTCGATGTCGCGGGCGCGCCCGGACGCGCTATGGGTAGCCCGCTGGGATGGGAACTCGTCGTTGACCGGATGGGCGGGCATCCCCGACAGCAGGTGGGCAGTTCACCAGCGGGCCAAGCAGTTCCGCGGCACCCACAGCGAGACCCACGGCGGTGTCACGATCGACATCGACAGCAACAACCTCGACGCGCCCGTCGCCACCGTCGCCTACGGCTACACGATGAAGATTGGGCTCAACGCTCGCACCGGCCCGTCCAGTTCGGACCCGATCGCCAGGACGTACGCATCCGGGTCCAGGGCGCCTGTCATCTGCCAGGCGCCCGGCTCCCCGATCGGCACAACGAGCGTGTGGGACAAGCTCGCCGATGGCACCTACGTCACCGACTACTACGTCAGCACCCCCTCCAACACCAGCTACAGCGCGCCCCTGCCCCGCTGCCGATACCCATACCAGGTGACAGCCTCCGCCGGGCTTTACGAGCGGACCGGGCCTGGAGCCTCGTACCCGGCCGCCGGCCTACTGCCGGAAGGTGCCCTCACCTGGGAGTTCTGCCAGCGGGCAGGTTCAGCGGTCGGCACGACGTCGGTGTGGGACAAGCTCCAGGACGGCCACTGGGTCTCCGACGCCTTCGTCGCCACGCCGAGCAAGAGGACTCACAGCGCGCCCGCACCGCATTGCTGATGGCGCGGGGCGCTAAAATCCGTCCAGGACTTCGACTGCGGCCGGCCTTAGCGGAGCGAGAACACAGCTGTCGTGCTGTGCACAGCCCCATCGGTGGCAGTGACCGTATAGGTTCCTGGCAGTGCGCTTGCCTCCGGCGACGGGCAGCCCGGATCGGAACGTTCGCGATTCCATGAAACCTGCTTTACCAATGGCACACCGCGCGGCAGCCGGATCACCTCGGAAGTGGAGCCATGCGCGCAGTCCGCCGGGCTCCATTCGTGCACCGGGCCGGACTCGACCACCAGTCGGAGCGACCGAGGGCCGACATCGAAGGTACACGTGTGCTCTCCCGCGTTCACCACGTAAATCGTGAATACCGGGTCAGCCGGCTGCGGGTAGGCCTGCTGGCTTTCGAGCAGGCTGATGACCACGTCGCCAGGAGCGCATGTGCTCCCGATCCGAAGCGCTGCATGCACTCTCGGGGGCGCGCTCTTGCTCGGGGTCGGCCGCGGCCTTACAGTCCCCGTTGGTACCCCCGTCGGCGTAGCGCTGGACGCCGGGGTGGCACTGGACGCCGGCGCACTGGACGCCGCCTGCTGAACGCCGGCGGACGTCGGCCCGGGCGCCGCCTGCCCGGGCGTCCCCGGAACACTACCGGCCGCTGAGCACGCCCACGCCAATAGCCCCAGGACACCAAGAACACCCGCGAGCACGAAGATCCGCCGCCGCCAGTAGGACTCCGGACCGCCTTGCCGCCAATCGCCATCAGGCATATTCGGATCCATACCGGAAGTATGGCGACCAATGGGCAGATCCTCCCGCCGACGCGCCGATCTTGAGGGAAGAACAGGGACATCGGCGCGCCGCAGCCGACGTTCGTACGCCTAGCGGACCGAGGCCTGCGCTGCGGCCGGGTACTCGACGCGGGCTGCGGCACCGGGGGGCACACACTGCTGGCCGCCGCTCACGGAGCGGACGCTGTGGGCGTCGATGTTTCGCCGCGAGCCATCGCCCGCGCACGCGTGGAGGCAGCCGAACGAGGCGTGTCAGGCCGGTTCGAGGTCGCCGATGCGCTGAAACTCGGAGGGCTCCAAATGATCTTCGACACGGTCATTGACAGCGGGTTGTTCCACGTCTTCGGCGACCAGGACCGAATACGGTACGTGAGCAGCATCGCGTCGGTGGCACAGTCAGGCGGCAGTTGCTACCTGCCGTGCTTTAGCGACCGCCAGCCAGGAGCCCTGGGCCCCGCCGGGTTCGCCAGGACGAACTCGCACAGGCGTTCAGCGACGGCTGGGCCATCGCAGACATCGTCGCGGAGGAGTTCGCGATCAACCGCGGATCAGGTGCCACGACCGCATGGGCCTGGCTGGCCACTATCCGCCGACTGTGATCTTCGGTCCCGAGAATCTGCACTATCTCCAGCAATCAAAACCCCGACGGTTGCCTGTAGCCTGCGGAGGCGGGAGAGCCATCTTCGTTCCTGGCCGTGATCGCCGCGAGCCTCAGGTATGGCGCGGGCTGAAGAAGATCACCGCGACGCCTGCCGCGACGATGGCGGCTCCTAGCCAGTCGTAGTTGTCTGGCC
>Ga0335078_10007415_pt1 | contig 16271 bp, 16 predicted proteins | sample Lox_Sample_32_FD_206711 | JGI IMG/M metagenome (GOLD analysis project Ga0335078, IMG submission 206711) | Soil microbial communities from Loxahatchee National Wildlife Refuge, Florida, United States - Lox_Sample_3.2 | ecosystem: Environmental > Terrestrial > Soil > Wetlands | place: USA...
CCGAACTCGGCATCGGCGCCGCCTGGATCGAGCAGGAGCACCGCTACCTGGGCATCCCGTTCCCGCCGCTGGGCGAGCGGTTCGACCGGCTCGGCGAGCAGCTGGAGATCATCACCGGGCTGTGGGCCACGCCGCCGGGGGAGCGGTTCAGCTTTCACGGTAAGCACTACCGGCTCGAGGAGTGCGCCAGCGTCCCGCGGCCCGCGCGGCGGCCGCCGGTCATCATCGGCGGCGCCGGGCCGCGCCGCACCCCCGCGCTGGCCGCCCGGTTCGCCGACGAATTCAACAGCGGCATGCCGGACGGGCTGGCCGCGCGGTTCGCGAACTTCCGCCGGATCTGCGAGGAGTCCGGCCGGGACCCGGCCGGCGTCCGGCTGTCCACCACGCTGCCGCTGTGCTGCGGGCCGACCCGCGCCGCGGCCGCCGGCCGCGCCGCCGCCCTGGGCGAGGCCGGCGCCCGGATGCTGGCGATGGGCGTCACCGGTACCCCCGGGGACGTCCTCGGCCGCCTGGCCGAACTGCACGCGGCCGGCGCCGACACCGTCTACTTCCACCTGTACGACGTCACCGACCTAGACCACGTCCGGCTCCTCGGCCGCGAGGTCCTGCCGCAGGTCACGAACATTTAGTACCGAACGGGCCCGGCTTTTCGCTATCCCGCCCCGCAGGAGCCCGCGAACAACGAGAGCGTCACGCGCTGCACGCGCGCCTGGCCGCCGACCCGCACCTCCAGCGGCACGCAGCCCCGGATCCGCCCGTCGGTGAAGGCGAAGCCCTGGGCGTAGAACCCGTAGGCGTGCGTGCAGGAATGATAGGTGGCGGCGGTCACGCCATGGGGCGCATAGGGGTTGTCGATCACGACGTGCCCGCGCGCCGGAGCGCCGATCGTGACCGTTACCGTCGATCCCCCGGTCACGACGAAGGGGATCTTGTAGTCGCCGTGCCCGCCGAAACCCGCGGGATCCGCGGTGGCCACCATCTTGCCGCTGATGATGATCAGCGGCCCGACGGCCAGGTCGCCCGGTTCCGGCATCGGCGGCATCGAGCCGGCCAGGAAGGACTCCTCGCCGCAGGAAAAGACCTGCGGATGGCCCGGGCTCCCGGGCGGCCCCGAGGCCCTCGTGGTTGGCACAGCATGGTGAGGCGCGCTCGAGGCCGCGCCTCCGCTGCACCCCGCCAGGGTCAGGCAGGCCAGGATCGGCGCCATGACGAGCAGACGGCGGCGCATATGTGCATTCTGCCCCGTGCCGCGCGAATCGTCACCGCGCACGCCACTGGCCTGGCTGGCGGACGGCGATCGCGGCCCCCCGCGGTCACCACCGCCGGCCCCGTGGCCAGGGCGGCCAGCGAGGCGCTGAGTGAGAACCCCGGCGCCCCGACCAGCGCGAACGCGCTGAACACGACGTTCCCGGTCATGTTAGCCACGAACACGCGGCCCAGCAGCAAGATGCTGACCGCGTCCACCACGCCGGTCACCACGGTCAGCACGAGCAGCAGTGGCGGGAGAGGCCCCTGGGCCTTCCCGCCGGCTCCGGTCCCAGCTGGTTGGCTCGTCATCCCCTAGCATCGGGCAAGCGTTACCCGCTGATGATCTCCGTTGTAGCAATTTCCCACTACGCCGGATTCTGCAGGAACCAGTCTTCACAGCTCAAATGCAAGTTCAGCTCACGAACTAGCCGTAAGTTCGGGCTAGGGCATCCTCCTGGAAGTCACTATGCGTGATGACTGTCGTCTGGCTTGAGTGATGGCCAGCTCGGGTAGCTGCTCGGCGGCACGCTGGATCCTGGGCGGGTTCCGGCCCGGGCCGGCCACGGCCGGGTCGACGATCGTGCGGGCGCCCTGGGCGGCCAGCGCGCTCAGCTTGGTCACCGCGTCGGTGATCCGCTCGTCCTGGCTGCCCCGCTCGCCGGGGTAGTTCTGCTGCACGTCGGGTGTGAGCACGAGGATGTGCTCGTGCCTGCAGGCCGGCGGTCCCGGGCCGGGCCGCGGACGGCGGGGACCTGGCTCATCCGGCCCGCAGCTCTCGTTTGAGTATCTTCCCGGTCGGTCCCTTTGGCAGGTCGGTGACGATCAGTACCTCGCGCGGGTACTTGTAGGCTGCCAGCCGTTCCCGGCAGTACGCGATGATGTCGTCGGGATCGGCCTGCGCGCCCGGCTTGGGCGCGACGAACGCCATCACCTCCTCGCCCAGCCGCGGGTCGGGCCGCCCGATCACGGCGGCCTCGGCCACCGCCGGGTGGGCGAACAGCACCTCCTCGATCTCCCGCGGGTAGACGTTGTAGCCGCCGCGGATGATCAGGTCCTTCTTGCGGTCCACGATGAACAGGTAGCCATCCTCGTCGGCGTAGGCCAGGTCGCCGGTGTGGAACCAGCCGCCGCCGAACGCCTCTGCGGTCGCCGCGGGGTTGCCGTAGTAGCCCTTCATCACGTTGTGGCCGCGGATGACGATCTCGCCGATGTTCTGCGGCCCGGGCGGCAGCGGCTTGTCCTCCTTGTCCACCACCCGGACCTCCACGCCCCAGATCGGCTTGCCGATCGAGAGCACCTTGCGCTGCCCGGCGCTGATGTTGAAGGTCGTGGTGCTGGCCGTCTCGGTCAGCCCGTAGCCCTCCAGGATCACCACGCCGGGGAACTTCTCCTCGAACGCGCGGATGACCTCACCCGGGATCGCGGCGCCGCCGGAGATCCCGACCCGCAGCGACGACAGGTCCCGGCCGGCCACCTCCGCCTGCAGCAGCGCGTAGTACATGGTCGGGACGCCGGAGAAGATCGTGCACCGGTGCCGCGCGATGGCGTCGAGCACCGCGTCCGGCTCGAACCGGGGCAGCAGCACCAGCGTCCCGGCGAACCGCACGCACACGTTCAGCACGCTGGACAGGCCGAACACGTGGAACAACGGCAGCACCGCGATCCCGATGTCGTCGTCGCGGAAGCCGAACAGCTCCCCGGCCACGGTGCAGTTCATGTACAGCTGGTAGTGGGTCAGCTCGGCGCCCTTGGGCTTGCCGGTGGTGCCGCTGGTGTAGATGATCACCGCGGTGTCGCCGGCATCGGTCGGCTCGATCTCGCCGGTGTCATCGGCGAAGTACAGCTCGTCGTAGTGCCTGGTACCCTCCGGCCGCTGGTCGCTGCCCGGGAGGTTCACCACGTACGCGGGCACATCCCCCGCCAGGCGGGCGCCGGCCACCGCCTCCGCCGCGAAGCCCTCGAAGGTGATCAGCAGCCTGGACTGCGAGTCCTGCAGCTGGTAAGCGACCTCGGCCGCCTTCAGCAGCGGGTTCAGCGGGACCATCACCAGGCCAGCCTTGAGGATGGCGAAGTAGGTGAACAGGAACTGCGGCAGGTTCGGCAGCTGCACCGCCACCTTATCGCCGCGGCGCAGCCCGGTGCCGAGCAGGGCGCTGGCCACCCGCCCGGAGATCTCGTCCACCTGGGTATAGCTGAAAGTCAGGTCGCTGATGTGGCACAGCGGATAGTCCGGCTTGGCGTTGCGGGACTCCCGCAGCATGGTCGCCAGGTTAAAGCTCATGACACTCCCGTTACGAACTGGTAACCCACTCTATGACGCCGCCCGGCCCAGCACGAGCGTCATCTGCGCCCGGCAAACCGCACACGCCCGGCGTTTGCCTCCCTTCCCAGCCGAACAGGATCAGCCAGGCGAGCCTACTGATGGCAGACAGCACCAAGAACATCCACTCATGCGCGATCACCGCGGCGACTCGCATCCAGGGCCCGGTGCCCCTCCTGGGGCACCGGGCCCTAGTGTTGCCCACCCAGCGCCGCACCGGCGCTTGCCGCTATCAGAGATAACACGTCGGAGTCCTGCCGTCCCTCGGGAACGAGGCTCATAGTTCAAGCTGCGACTTCCGCAGGACGGCATGCGGGTTATCAGCCGCCGTTCCCCGGGGGCAGTCGCATCCGCGAGAAAATCCGGGACGGGGCGTCAAGGACTGCGCCCTGTTCTGCTTCTTCCACCAGGTTGTCATCCACCAGTGGGGCTGGACCGTCGTCCTGGACCCCGACGGCACCACCACCGCCTGGAACAAGGACAAGACCAAGCTGTTGCACAGTCACGGACCGCCAGCCAGGCCCGGGTGACTCAACCGGCCCCGGTCTAGCCGTGAGAGGCTTGACCCTGACACGGTGTGAGGCTGTAGACCGGACACGTCATGTTCAGTAGGGTACCGCCTCTACCAGGCGGGCCAGCTCGACGAGCTGAACCGCGTCATCGCGCTCAAGGACCTCGGCTTCACCCTGCAGCAGGTGCAGGCGATCCTCGAGGAGAAGGTGAGCGTGACGGAACTGCGCGGCATGCTCCGGCTGCGCCGGGCGGAGATCCAGGCCAGCATCGAGGCCGAGACGACCCGGCTCGCCCGGGTTGAGGCGCGGCTGCTGACGATCGAGGTCGGCGAGGTGTTCGGGTGGCTGGACCGCCACGGCCTGGTGCCCGCGGGACCGCCGTTCTTCAAGTACAACGTCATCGACATGGCCCGCGAGCTCGAGATGGAGGGGGGTGTCCCGGTCGCGACGGCTCCCGACGGCGACGACCAGATGGTGGCCGGGGTGCTCCCGGCCGGCCAGTACGCCACGCTCATCCACGTGGGCCACCCCAGCGAGCTCATGGCGGCCACCAAGGTGCTGCTGGACTGGGCGGCCGGGCAGGGCCTGACCTGGGACGTAACCCCGAGCGAAGACGGCGACCGGTGGGCCTGCCGGCTGGAGAACTACCTGACCGACCCCGGCCAGGAGCCCGACATGAGCAAGTGGGTGACCCAGCTGGCGTTCAAGCTGGCTGACTAGCGTCAGCCGCCGTTATTAAGGACCACAAATCCGGTCCGGGTAATTTGTGCTGGCCAACTATTAGCGCGGGGCTTTCGCGGCGCGGGTTGTCGCCGCTCACAACGGGCCAGCGTGAAGCTTGTGGTGGCCGTCGTTGAATCTGCGGGCGCCGACGCCGAGTATATCCATCATGGGATGCGAATACCGGTTGCAATTCATTTGCGGCCGGGGCGTAAATAGCCGCCGCGCGCAATTTACCCGGGCCCGGACGGTCTGTTGACCGCCAGGCCGCCCATTCCCGCGCATCCGCGCGTGGGGACCCGCCTCGCCTACTGGCTGCAGCGGGCCCTGCGGCCGCGCTTCGGCGTCCGCTGGCTCAGCGCCAGGGTCGAGGCGTCCGGCCTGGTCCGCCCGGTGTTCACCGCCGCCGAGCAGGTGACCAAGGAAACCCTGTTCGGCTGCCGGATGTGCGGTCAGTGCGCGCTGCCCGTCACCGGCTACGTGTGCCCGATGGGCTGCCCGAAGGAACTGCGCAACGGCCCCTGCGGCGGCGTCGGCGCGGACGGCGGCTGCGAGGTGTACCCGGAACGGCGCTGCGTCTGGGTCGAGGCCTTCGAGCGCGCGGCCAGCCAGGGCCGGGCCGCCGACCTGCGGCTGCTGCACCTGCCCATCGACCACCGCCGCTGGGGCGAGAGCTCGTGGCTGAACTACTGGCAGGGGCGGGACGAGGGACTGTGGACATGAGCCTCCGTGACCGCCTGAGGGCGGGCAGCTTCGCGGTGACGGCGGAGATCAGCCCGCCGCGCGGGGCTAGCACGGAGCCGGTCACCGCCACCGCCGCCTTGCTGCGGGACTGGGTCGACGCGGTCAACGTCACCGACAACCAGGGCTCCAACGTCCGGCTGGCCAGCTGGGCCGGAAGCCTGGCCGCGCTGCACGCCGGGCTCGAGCCGGTCATGCAGATGACCTGCCGGGACCGTAACCGCATCGCGCTGCAGTCCGACCTGCTCGGCGCGTCGGCCCTCGGCATCAGGAACATCCTGGTGATGACCGGCGATCACCCCAAGTTCGGCGATCACCCGGAGGCCAAGCCGGTCTTCGACCTGGACAGCGTGCAGCTGCTCTGGACGCTGCGGCACATGCGGGACCAGGGCACCGTGCTGACCGGCCGGGCGCTGAAGCCGCCCCCGGACTGCTTCCTCGGCGCGGTGGAGAACCCCGCCGCCCCGCCGGCCGAGTTCCGGGCCGAACGCCTCGGCAAGAAGGTCGCCGCGGGCGCACAGTTCGTGCAGACCCAGTTCGTCTTCGACGTCGCCGCGTTCGCCCAGTGGATGGCTCAGGTCCGGGACCTCGGCCTGCACGAGCAGTGCTACATCCTGCCCGGCGTCGGGGCGGTCAGGTCCCGCAACGCGCTCGACTACATGCGGGACAAGGTGCCCGGGGTGTACGTGCCCGACGACGTGTACCGCAGGCTGCGCGCGGTCCCGGCGGACCAGACCGCCGCCGAGGGCGCGCGGCTCGCGGCCGAGACCATCCAGCAGCTGAGCGCGATCGAGGGCGTGGCCGGGGTGCACCTGCTGGTGGCCGGGAACGAGCAGGCCGTCCCCGGCATCCTGGACAGCGCGGGGGTCCGGGCGGAGGATCATGGACGTTGACCTGAGGCCGGTCAGGAAACTGCGGGAGTCCGCCGCGGCCCGGTCCGCGCTGGGCCCGATCATGGAGGCGGCCTGCGCCGCGCCTGCCGACCTGGGCCGGCTGCGCGTGGTCTGCGACTGGATCCAGTACAAGCAGAACTTCCGCGAGGCCGTGGTCAGCAGGCCGGTCGCGAACCCGGCGGACACCGCGGACACCGAGGTGGAGATCGCCTTCGACCTGCGCCGCTGCGCGGACATAGACCCGGAGAACCTCTCCGCGCACGTCAAGCAGGCGCTGGCGGAAGGACAGCCCGGGCTGCCCCTGGAGCCCTGGGTGCCCGGCCGGGACAGCTGCATCTGGCGGTTCAACCAGCTCTACTGGCAGGCGCTGACGCACTGGGAGGTGGCCACCGGCCGGGAGTACGAGCAGTCCCTGCCCGGCGGCGAGAGCGACGCGCGGAACACCGAGGCCGCGCGCGAGCTCATCCTGGAGCTGTTCCGGATCTGGGACGAGCTCGACGCCCGCCGCGCGCTGCCCGAGGAGCTATACGTGCTCGAGCTCGGCGTGGGCAACGGCAACCAGGCCCGCACCTGGCTGGACGAGTTCCTCCAGCTCGACCGCAGGCACGGGCGCGAGTACTACCACCGGCTCCGCTACCTGATGGGCGACTATTCACCCCATGTCCTGGAAAGGGCCCACCGCGCCGTGGCGCACCACGCCGAACGGGTCAGCGCGCTGGTGGTGGAGGCCACCCGGCCGTCCGTCACCCTCGGCTTCCTGGCCGGCAAGGCCTTCCTCGTCTACATCTCCAACGTCTACGACAACCTGCCCACCGACGAGCTGGCCTGCATTCACGGGCGCACGTACCAGGTCGAGACGCAGGCCTTCCTGACCGACGACGACGCCGCCCAGATCGCGGAGCGGTTCGGTGCCAGCCAAGACGAGCTGGCGAAGCTCATCGACCGGCTGCTGCGCATCGGTCCCGAACTGCTCAGCGAGTCCTCGCCCGGCCAGTTCCCCGACCCCGGCCAGGCGGTCGCGTTCTGGCAGGCCACCTGGGAGGCGCTCAGACTCCGCGAACGCTACGTCCCGCTGGAGGGCCTGGACAGGTACCAGATCACCCCCTCGCTGACCGGCGAGATCCTCAGGCCGCTGATCGAAGGGCACGGTGACGTCCGGATGCACGTCAGCAACGGAGCGCTCGGCAGCTTCACCGGGACGCTGCCGCTGCTGCACCCGTTCGGCCGGATCCAGTGCCACGACCTGTTCCTGACCGGCAGCCGGCAGTACCGGACCGGGTTCTACGGCCCAGGCAAATACGACGGGTCCGTGGTCAACTGGGTGAACGGCCCGCTGCTCCAGCTGATCGCGAGCCGCCGCGGGTTCGGGGTCGAGTTCACGCCGTTCCGGCAGCGGCCGGGCTCCAACATCACCACCCTCACCGCCCAGGCCAGGGACTAAGGGACAGAAGAGCCATGGAGCCGATGAACACCGTACTGCTGCCGACGACCGTGGTCGGCTCCTATTCGGTGCCGGAGTGGCTGGAGCGGCTGAAGACCGAGTACTACCAGCGCCGGATCAGCGCACAGCACCTGGCCGAGATCCACGAGGTGGCCATCAAGGCGGCGGTCAAGGACCAGGAGCTGGCCGGCATCGACATCGTGTCCGACGGCGAGCTGCGCCGCGACAACGACGTGGACTACTTCCTGGCCCGGATCCCCGGGGTGAACATCCCGCAGCGCGCCAAGACCGACTACTTCGACTACTACGACGCCGAAGTCACCCGCCCGCTGGCCGAACTTCCCGGAGAACCGGGTGCCGGCCCGGCGGGGCTGGCCCTGGCCGACGACTTCCGCTTCACCCGGCAACTGACCCGCAAGCCGATCAAGTTCTCGTTCACCGGGCCGTTCTCGCTGTCCCGGCGGATCCGCGACGACGCCTACTCCGAGCCGGGCGACCTGGTCCGCGCGCTGGCCCGCCGGCTCAACGCCGAGGCCCGCGAGCTGGCCCGCGCCGGGGCCGGATTCCTCCAGATCGACGAGCCGTTCCTGGCCGGCTACCCGCAGCAGGTCGAGCTCGCGATCGAGGCGGTCAACATCGTCACCGAGGGTGTCAACGCTACCTGGGCGCTGCACGTGTGCTACGGCAACCGTTACGCGCGGCCGTCCTGGGAGGGGCACTACGACTTCCTGTTCCCCGCGGTCAAGGCGGCCCGGGTGGACCAGGTCGTCCTGGAGTTCGCCCGCAAGGGCCTGGACGACCTGCGGCTGATCCGGCAGTACGACTGGGACTCCTGGCTCGGCCTGGGGGTCATCGACGTCAAGAACCCCGAGGTCGAGGCGGCCGAGCTGGTCGCGTCCAGGATCAGGCGCGCGCTGGAGTACGTCCCGGCCGACCGCCTGATGATCAACCCAGATTGCGGGCTGCGCCACCTCGCGCCGGACGTGGCCCGGCAGAAGCTGCGTGCCATGGTGGCGGGCGTCGCCATGGTCCGAGCAGAGCTACCCGGAGGAGAGACATCATGAGCACCGAGGGCGGGTTCCTTTTCACCTCCGAATCCGTGACCGAAGGCCATCCGGACAAGGTGGCCGACCAGATCTCCGACGCGATCGTGGACGCCGCGCTGGCCGCCGACCCGCAGTCCCGGGTGGCGGTCGAGACCCTGCTCACCACCGGCCTCGTGGTGCTGGCCGGGGAGATCACCACCAAGGCGGTGCTGGACTTCGCCGCCATCGCCCGCGAGGTGATCTGCGACATCGGCTACGACACCGGCGATTTCGGCTTCGACGGCAACGCCGTCGGCGTGATCACCGCGCTGGACCGGCAGTCCCCCGACATCGCCCGCGGCGTGGACGAGTCGCACGATACGCGCAACCTGGGCAGCACCGACCCGTTCGACTCCGCGGGCGCGGGCGACCAGGGCATGATGTTCGGCTACGCGAGCAGCGAGACACCCGAGCTGATGCCGATGCCGATCGTGCTCGCGCACAAGCTGGCCCGGCGGCTCGCGCAGGTGCGGCGCGAGGGCCTGCTGCCGTACCTGCGGCCGGACGGCAAGACCCAGGTGACCGTGCGCTACGACGCGGACGGCAGGCCGGCCGGGGTGGAGAAGGTGCTCATCTCCACCCAGCACGAGGACGGGGTCGAGGCCAAGCTGCCCGACGCGCTGTGGGACCAGGTGGTGACGCAGGCGCTCCCGCCGGAACTGTACGACCCGGCCCTGCTGCGCACGGAGTTCTACGTCAACCCGACGGGCCGCTTCGTCATCGGCGGCCCGGTTGGCGACACCGGCCTGACCGGCCGCAAGATCATCGTGGACACCTACGGCGGGTTCGCCAGGCACGGCGGCGGCGCCTTCTCCGGCAAGGACCCGTCCAAGGTGGACCGGTCCGCCAGCTACGCGGCGCGGCACGTGGCCAAGAACATCGTGGCCGCCGGGCTCGCCGACCGGGCCGAAGTCCAGGTGGCCTACGCGATCGGGATCGCCCGGCCGCTGTCCCTGCTGATCGAGACCTTCGGCACCGAGAAGATCGACCGGGCCACGATCGCCGGCCTGGTCCGCGACCACTTCGACCTGCGGCCCGGCGCCCTGGTGGAGGCGCTGAACCTGCGCAGGCCCGTCTACAGGCAAACCGCCGCCTACGGCCACTTCGGCCGCGACGAATCGGGCTTCACCTGGGAGAACACCGACAAGGCCGCCGCCCTCCGCGCGGCGGCGGGTCTCGGCTGAGGTCCGCCGCGCCAGCCGGGCCCGCAAACCCCCCCTCATGCACCACCCGGGCCCGGCTGGTTCCTTCATGCGCGCCCCGTCCGGCCCGTTCGGAATCCTTGTGGCCGGGACACCGAATCGCGCGGGCGTTTTTGGGCGCGGTGTCATTGTCCGGCGGGATCGGCCGTGGGAATCTCCGCATTAACGTGCGGTAATGGCCAGCTGTCCCTTATTCACGCTGGTCAGGGCGGCCGCAGAAAGGGGTCGCAGGTGCTGGCCGCAGTGACGAGATCACCCGGCGAGATGGTGGTCGGGGACGTCACCGGACCGGGCCGCGCCCGCGCCGGTCACGTTATCGTGCGACCCGAACGGGTGGGTATCTGCGGCTCCGACTTCCACCTGTTTTCCGGTGACGTGAGCGCGCTCTCCGGAAACCGCGACTTCTACCCGCGGATCCAGGGCCACGAGGTGTCCGCGATCGTGGAGGATCCGGGGGACAGCCAGACGAGCCCCGGCGATCGGGTCGCGCTCTGGCCGCTACTGCCGTGCGGCCGCTGCTACCCCTGCCGCATCGGGCGGCCCAACGCCTGCCCGGCCTTCCGCCTGGTCGGCGTGCACCTCGACGGCGGCCTGGCCGAGCGGCTCGAGGTCCCGGCGGCCCTCGTCTTCGGCGCCGGCGACCTGGATCCCGATAGCGCGTGCTTCGTCGAGCCCGCCTCGGTGGCGGTGCACGCGCTGGCCCGCGGCCGGCTGCGGGCCGGCGAGCAGGTCGTGGTGTTCGGCGCGGGCCCGATCGGCCTGGCCACGCTGGTCGCCGCCGTCCAGGCCGGCGCGCGGGTGCTGTCGGTCGACCCGCTGGCCGGCCGGCGTGACCTGGCCAAGCGCCTCGGTGCCGAGATCGTGGCCTGGGGATCGCCGGACGATCTGGCCACGCAGGCCCGCGAGTGGACCGGGGGCGAGGGGCCGCCGCTCGCCGTCGAGACCAGCGGTGAGGCCGGGCTGCTCGCCCAGGCGGCCGAGATGGTGGCGCAGGCCGGCCGGGTCGTGGTCGTCAGCCTGTCCTCGGGCACGGCGCCGCTGCGGTCGGGGGCCTTCCCGGAAAAGGAAATCGACGTCCTCGGCTCGAGCTGCGCCACGGCCGCGGATTTCGCCCAGGCGATACGCCTGGTCGCGGCCAATCGTTCGGCCCTCGCCCCGGTTTTCTCGCACCATTTCCCGCTGGCCCGCGCGGCCGAGGCGTTCGAATTCGCGATGAGCAGGCCACCGGACGCCATCAAGATCGTCGTGACCGTGAATTGAGACACCCAACTCACCGCCCTGAGGGGGACAGATGAGAAGACATGACTCCGCGCGAAGAACGATCCTGCTCGCCGCCACGCTCGCGCTGGCCGCGGCCGGCTGCAGCAGCAGCGGTAGCAGTAGCACCGCTAGCGGCACAGGATCCACTCCAGCCGGCGGCTCGTCCAGCAGCGCCGGCGCCGCGACCGTCGACACGTCGAGTTGCGGCAGCAAGCCCGGCGTCCAGGCAACCGGCACCCCGATCCCGCTCGGCGCCATCGCCACCAACCAGCCGGGCACCTCGTTCACCGACATCCCGAACATGGCCAAGGCCTACTTCGACTGCGTCAACGCCAACGGCGGCATCAACGGCCACCCGATCAAGCTCTATATCGCGACCGAGCAGACCAACCCGGCCCAGATCGCGGCCGACGCCAAGCAACTGGTGCAGACCGACAAGGTGGTCGGCATCGTCGGCAGCACCTCGATCATCGAGTGCTCGATCAACAGCAGCTACTGGCAGAAGCTCGGCTTCTACGTGATCGACTCCGGGATCGCGCCGGAGTGCTACTCCACCCCGAACAGCGCCGCGGTCAACATGGGCCCGCGGTACAGCTCGGACGGGGCGGTGCAGTACGCGCTCGCCCAGCACGTCTCCAAGGTCGTCTTCGACCAGGCCAACGTGCCCGGCACCGGCTACATCGCGGCCGGCCCGAACGCACTGGCCAAGGCGGCCAGCACCCCGATCGTCGACCTGACCGAGAACGTGCCGATCACGGACGCCAACTCGGTGGCGATCAAGGAAGTCAACGACGCGGGGCCGGGCGGCGCCGTGATACTCAACTTCACCCCGCCGCAGGCGCTGGTCATCCTGCAGGCGGCCCAGAAGCTCGGGCTGGAGAACCGCGTCAAGCTATGGGGCTGCTCGACGCCGTGCAACACCGACTTCCTGGCCACCTCGCTGGGGTCGAAGTGGAACGGCAAGCTGTTCGTCAACGCCGAGCTGGCCCCGCCCGACGACACGAACACGCCCTCGATGAACCTGTACAAGGCGATCCTCAAGCAGTACGGCTCATCCGTCCAGGGCGGCATCGGCAGCTTCAGCCAGATGGGCTTCACCGAGGCCGAGATCGCCGTGCACGCGCTGCAGTCGATCACCGGGCCCTACACGGTGCAGAGCGTCAACGCCGCGTTCAAGGCGGTGAAGGACTTCGACACCGGCCAGCTGTGCCAGCTGTGGACCTACGGTGCCTACCCGCTGCACATCCCGAACAACTCCGACTGGACCGTCACGCCGAAGGACGGCAAGATGACCACGGCCCAGGGCTGCACGCTGATCTCGAAGGTCGACCCGCAGATCGCGCAGTACCGGAACGTGGCCGGAACTGCCGCCAACGCACCAGCATGACCCGGGAGCGGCGCTGGTTATGCCACCCTGGGCGAACTTCGAGCCGTTCATCGTGAGCGGCCTGGCCCTGGGCGGGGTGTACGCCCTGTCCGGGGTCGGGCTGGTCGTCCTGTACCGGGCCACCGGCGTGCTCTACCTGGCCTTCGGCGCGATCGGTGCGCTGGGCGCGCTGATCGCCTGGTCGCTGACCACCAGGGCGGGCGCGCCCGGCTGGGCCGGCTGGCTGGCCTGCGTGGCCGTGGCCGGGGCGGTGACCCTCGGCTACGGGCTGCTGTTCGGCCCGGCCCTGGCCAAGCGGGATCCGCTGATCAAGGCGGTGGCCACCATCGGGCTGACGCTGATCCTGTACGGCGTGATGGACCTGCTCTGGACGACCAGCGGCGGCCAGGCCCGCTCGCTCACCCTGCCCACCGACAACGGCGGCTTCACCGTGGCCCAGATCCAGGTGACCTGGACGCAGGTGATCGCGCTGGCGGCCGGCGTGGTGCTCACCGTGGGCACCGGCGCGTTCCTGCGGTTCACCAAGCTCGGCACGGCCATGCGGGCGATGGCCAACGACCGCGACATCACCGCGACCCTCGGCGTGCCGGTCAGGAGGGTAGAGGCCGCGGCCTGGCTCGGCTGCGGCATCCTGGGCGGCGTCGCCGGGCTGCTGCTGGCCGACCTGGTCGCGCTCGACGCCACTACGCTCACCTTCCTGGTGATCTCGTCACTGGCCGCGGTGCTGATCGCCCGGCTCCGCTCGATCACGGTCACGTTCGTGGCGGCGATCGTCATCGGCCTGCTGCACGATCTGCTGACCCCGATCGCGTCGCTGACCAGCTACCGCGACATGACCCCGTTCGTGATCGCCGCGATCGGCCTGCTCGTGCTGTCCCGGCACCAGGTCATGACCCAGTCCCGCGAGGAGGCCTAGTGAGCGGTACAGTGCGGGCCACGCTCGAGCGCGCGAGCCCGGCACGTATCGCCCGCAGGCCCACCCGGCCCCAGCTGATCAGGGCCTCCGTCACGACGGTGCTGCTGTTGTTCGCCTTTTTCGCGCTGCCGGAACTGCTGAGCCTGTACTACATCGACACGATGACCCAGGTCGCGGTGTACTCGATGGTGACGCTGGCCCTCGGCCTGCTGGTTGGCCGGGTCGGCCTGTTCTCCCTCGGCCAGGCCGCCGTGCTCGCCATCGGCGCCTGGGCGGCCGCCCGGCTGCTGTTCGCCACCACGCAGCCTTACCCGCTCGTCCTGCTGGAGGCGGGCCTGATCACGATGGTGGCGGGCCTGCTGATCGGGCTGCCCGCGCTCCGGCTGCGCGGCCTGTACCTGGCGCTGATCACGCTGATGCTGGCCGGCGGCATCACGGTGGTGCTGGCCACGGTGAACTTCCCGAACGGCGGCCACGGGTTCCTCGGCTACAACGGCAGCCTGCTGCACATCCCGCCGATCCGCCGGCCCAGCATCGCGGCCAGCGACCCGGCCTACTACCGCTTCTCGGTGATCATCGCGATCGTGATGTTCGCGCTGGTGCTGGCGCACATCAAGACCAAGCCGGGGCGGGCCTGGGCGGCGATCAGGCAGAGCGAGGCCGCCGCGCTGGCCGCGGGGATCAACATCTGGTTCTACAAGCTGTGGGCGTTTGCCCTGGCGTCCTTCATCACTGGCGTCGCCGGCGGCGTGCTGGCCGGCGCGATCCACTACCTGTACTCGATCAACTTCCCGACCCAGGACTCGATCACGCTGCTCGCCGTGACGCTGATGGGCGGCGTGTTCAGCCTGTGGGGCGCGGTGGTCGCCGGGATCCTCTACCAGTTCCTGCCCGCCCTGCTCAACAACTGGGGCGTCTCGGCCGACTGGCTGATCATCTTGTTCGGGCTCGGCGTACTCCAGGTGCTGACGACGGCGCCGGCCGGGCTGGCCGACCAGGTGCCCAGGGACCTGCGCCGGCTGGGTCACCTGCTGGGAACCCTGATCCGCCGCTTCCGCCGCGGGCCGGGAGGTGACGGAGCATGATCGAGGTCGACGGCCTCACCGTCCGCTACGGTGGCGTCACCTCGCTGGACGCCATGAGCCTGACGTTCGAGCAGGGGACGTGCGGGCTCATCGGGCCGAACGGCGCGGGCAAGACCACGTTCTTCAACGTGCTGAGCGGCTTCGTCCGGCCCGCCGCGGGCAGCGTGCAGGCGTTCGGGGTAGACCTGCTGTCGATGGCCCACTACCGCCGCGCCCGCTGGGGGGTGCGCCGGACGTTCCAGACCGAGCAGGCCATCGAGGAGCTGTCCGTGTTCGACAACGTGGCCATGGTGCATGAGCACTCCAGGCTCAGCGGCGCGTCCCGCCGCGCTGACGTGCTGGACGCGCTCGCGTTCACCGGCCTCGGCGCCGACCCGGAGGCCAAGGTGCGCACGCTCGGGGCCGGCCAGCGCCGCCTGGTCGAGGTGGCCAGGGCCGTCGTCGGGCGGCCGCGGCTGGTGCTGCTGGACGAGCCCGCCGCCGGGCTGCCGGACGAGGAGACCAGGCACCTGGCCGAGGTGATCCGGCGCATCCCCGAGCACACCGGCGCCCTGGCCGTCCTGGTCGACCACGACATGAGCCTGGTCTCAGCCTGCTGCGCCACCACGGCCGTGCTCGACTTCGGCAAGCTGATCGCGTCCGGCCCGACCGCCGCGGTGCTCCGCGACGACGCCGTTATCCGCGCCTACCTGGGAGTGGCATGAGCGGCGCCCTGGAAGCGAGCGGGGGCAGAGCATGAGCGGCGCCCTGGAACTGCGGGACCTCACCGTGGAGCGCGGCGGCCGCGCCGTGGTCAGGGACGTCTCGGTCGAGATCGCGGCCGGCCAGGTCACCGCCCTGCTCGGGCCGAACGGCGCGGGCAAGTCCACGCTGGTCCTGGCCGTCGGCGGCGTGCTGCGGCCGCGCTCAGGCGCCGTGCTCCTGGACGGCGCGGACGTCGCCGGCCGCCGCCCGGAGCGGATCAGGCAGGCGGGCGTGGCGATCGTGCCCGAGGGCCGCCGGCTGCTGCCCGACCTGACCGTCGAGGACAACCTGCGGGTGGCCAGCTACGCGCTGACCCGCGAGCAGGCTCAGGCCGGCCGGGACCGGGTCCTCGAGCTGTTCCCCCAGCTTCGCCAGCGGCTCACCGCGACCGCCCGGACCCTGTCCGGCGGCGAGCAGCAGATGGTCGTGCTGGCCCAGGCGCTGATCACGCAGCCCCGCTACCTGCTGATCGACGAGCTGTCCCTCGGCTTGGCCCCGGTCGTGGTCAGCCGGCTGATCCCGGTCATCGCCGCGGTGGCCGAATCCGGCACCGGCGTGCTGCTGATCGAGCAGTTCGCCACCGTCGCGCTCGGCCTGGCCCAGCACGCGCACATCATGGAGGGCGGCCGGATCCGCTTCTCCGGCCTGGCCCGCGAGCTGCGCGAGCAACCCGAACTGCTCAGCTCCGCCTACCTCCTCCGCGGCAGCACCGCCGCC
>Ga0335078_10007416_pt1 | contig 16270 bp, 11 predicted proteins | sample Lox_Sample_32_FD_206711 | JGI IMG/M metagenome (GOLD analysis project Ga0335078, IMG submission 206711) | Soil microbial communities from Loxahatchee National Wildlife Refuge, Florida, United States - Lox_Sample_3.2 | ecosystem: Environmental > Terrestrial > Soil > Wetlands | place: USA...
GCCCGGTTGATGCCGCTTCCGGCCGCGTGCTATCCTCATTTCGCGCACCAATCAGCAGGCCGAAGTGGCGGAACTGGCAGACGCAGCAGACTCAAAATCTGCCGCTGTTTAACAGCGTGGGGGTTCGACTCCCCCCTTCGGCACCATGCTAAATGCTCCCTCGCAAGTCCCCGTCAGGTTCAACACCCACCCGAGTCAGCGGTTCGACGTTTTGCCTGCGAAATGCCGTGCCGGCGGCGACGAACCGGCTGCCCGACCCGTGCCATCTAACCGGTAAGAGGAGGAGAGCGGGTATGGCAAGAATTGAGGGAATTGAGCCAAAGGAAACATCGTTCTTCATGCGTCAGGTGTTCAAGAAAGTCCGCAAGATCCTGGGCCGCGAGCTGACTCCGCAAAAGATCATTGCGCGAGTACCGCGGGTTTTCTGGGCGGACGTTCTCGGGGAATGGCTGTTGGGTCAGAAAGCGGCGGTTCCGCACCGGCAGCAAATGCTGTTAACGCTGCGAACGGCAGTGCGCGTAGGATGTCCGTTTTGAATCGATGCCAACTCTGCCGGTGGCAGAATCTACGGCTTGACCGACGAAGAGATTGTTGCGATCCGCGAAGGACAATTCGATGGCTTTGTGCCACCGGAAGCGGCCCTCTTGCGGATGGCGGACGCGATGGCCGACACGCCGTCGAATGTGAGCGATGGACTCTACGCGGAATTACGCCGGCATTTTTCGGAAGAACAGCTCATTGAACTTGCTGCGAGCGCGGCCCGCGAAAACTTCCGCGCGCGATTCAACCGCGTCTTTAACGTGGGAAGTGATGGACTTTATCGAAGGGGCTTACAGTACAAGCAGCACCGCGCCGCGTAGAATAACCTGTGCTCGACAGGGCACTTTACAGTCAGGCAATACGACAGCCTGGGCTGGCTCGTTGCCATGGTGCCGTGGGAGAGGAAGTGGGACGAGGAGATAACGGATCATGGTGCACACAATGGTTGACGGAACGTTTCGGCAGACCAACTTGACTGACGAATCGCCCGAGTACTTGGCCAAGCGTGAGGAGCTTCGCCTCGCGGAGATCGAGCTTATGCGCCAGCGTGAGCGCGTCGCGGAACTGCTGCGCCGCCATCTTCCGGAGGGCGCTCCCATTCAGAAGATGTCGAGGCGCAGAAGTTAGACTCCCTCCGGTGCAGCGGCCCACGCGCTCAGTCTTTTTGCGCGGCCTTGAATGCTTCACCCGCGGCCGTGATCGTATACTCGACGTCTTCCTTGCTGTGCGCCGTGGAAAGCATCGCACATTCGAATTGCGACGGCGGCCAGTAGATGCCGCGTTGGAGGATGGCTTGGAAGAATCGAGCAAATTTGGCGGTGTCCGCACGGCGGGCTGCCATGTAGTCCTCGACCGGTCCCGCTGCGAAGAATGCCGTCAACATCGATCCCACGTGATTCACGGTCAGAGGCACTCCAGCGTCTTGTGCAGCGCGTACCAATCCAGCCTCGACTTGTGCTGATATGCCTTCCAGATGCTCATAGAAGCCGGGACGCGAGATGATCTCCAGCGTCTTGAGACCGGCAGCGACGGCCAGCGGATTTCCCGAAAGCGTCCCCGCCTGGTAGACCGGGCCGGCCGGCGCCACCAGATCCATCAGCTCTGCTTTACCGCCGTAAGCGCCCACCGGCAGGCCGCCGCCGATGATCTTGCCGAGCGTCGTCAAGTCCGGCCTGACGCCGTACAGCTCCTGTGCCCCCCCGCGAACGACGCGGAATCCGGTGATGACCTCGTCGAAAATCAAAACGGTGCCTTGCTGGGCAGTGAGTTGACGAAGCTTCTGCAGAAAACCGGCACGCGGCGGTACGCAACCCATGTTGCCCGCGACCGGCTCGACGATCACCGCCGCGAGCTCATGCCGGTGCGCGTCAAAGGCCTGGTCGAGGGCTTCGAGGTCGTTGTAGGGGATGGTGATCGTGAGCTCGGCTAACGATTGGGGCACGCCAGGACTGTCTGGAAGCCCGAGGGTCGCCACTCCGGACCCCGCCTTGACGAGCAGGCTGTCGGCATGACCGTGATAGCAGCCGTCGAACTTCAGGACCTTGTCGCGGCCGGTGGCGGCGCGGGCCACGCGCAAGGCTGACATGGTGGCTTCGGTTCCGGAACTCGTCAAACGGACGCGTTCGATCGAGGGAAACGCCTCCGCGATGGCTTTGGCGAGACGAACCTCGGCTTCCGTGCAGGCGCCGAAGCTGGTTCCGCCGCGAACCGCCCTTGTGATCTCTTCGACCACCTCGGGATGAGCGTGGCCGAGAATCAGCGGCCCCCACGACATCACATAGTCGATGTAACTCCGGCCGTCAACGCTCGCGACGTGCGATCCTTCGCCATGATCGATGAAGATGGGGTCGCCGCCGACCGCGCGAAACGCACGGACGGGCGAGTTCACGCCGCCGGGAATCCTCAGGAGCGCTTGTTGGAAGAGTTGTTGGGATTTGGTCATGACGCGAGGAGCTCACTGCGCTACGGGCTCGCCGTTCGATCCCGATCCCGTCCCGGCGAACGGGTCCAGTGCCATTTCACCGAGGGCGCGTAGAAAAGTCCAGCAGACACGCGGCGCGAGGGTGCGATAGGACACCAAGCCGTCGATGAGGTCCTGGAGCAGATTGCGGAATGCGGTGGTGCGGCGCGCGAATTGGATCATGCGCGTGGTGCAAGGCTCGCCCAGAAACTTGCCCAGATAGAAGCGATGGGTCAGCAGGGCGCCGAAAGCCAGCCGATTCCCGAAGTCGCTCCAGACGCGAGCGGGATAAGTGTCCGGCGCGCCCTCTGCCAACGCCTCGGCCAGCAGTTCCCCCGATCGCATGGCAAAGTAGATCCCTTCGCCGGTGATGGGGTCTGCCAGACCGGCGGCGTCACCGACTAGCGACCAGCCCGGGCCGGCGAGCTTCATCTGCTTCCAGCTATGGCGGCTCAGCACGGGCAGCACATGGCTGAAGACGGGCGCTTCCTTGCTATCGTAGCCATACTGCACCATAAAGCTGTGCAGGCGCTGCTTTAGGTCCGCCATCGACGACCGTCGTGCGCTGGCGGCAATGCCGACGGAGAGATGATCGGGGCGGGGAAATGCCCACGCATAGCCCTCGAATCGGTCAAAAAACTGGACGCGCAGCAGGTCGTCCGATGCGGGCACGTAATAACCGAAGGTCAGCAGGAGATCCTCAGGTGTGAACTCGCGCGCCAACTGTCGTCGGAGTGTGGTCCGGCCTCCGGCGGCGATCACGACGTGATCGCAGGGGTGGCGATCACCAAGCCGGGTCCGCAATTCCCATCGACGGTGGCTGCGGCGGCGGTCCGTGACCGTCGGCCGTTCGATTTCGTTCGCTGCCATCAACTCCACGACCCGATCTCGAACGATTTCAGCGCCGGCGTCCCGCGCCCGATCGAGCAGCAGGCGGTTCAGCACACGCCGCGAGTAGATTGCCAGAGGTCGCCGCATCGCGAATCGCGCGGCGTCGCCGTTGCCGGCCACGAACTCGCAGTCGCGGGTCACGAAGTGCGGTTCAGCGGCTGTGAGCAGAAACGGATAGCGCTCCAGGACCTTGTAAGGCAGGCCGCCGCCGCACGGTTTTTCCCAATCCGGGCGCTCCTCGAAAAGGATGACGCGCAGGTCGCTCCGGCTTCGGACCAGGCGTTCCGCAGTCGTGGCCCCTGCGGGGCCGCCCCCGATAATGGCAACAGTCGTCAGGTGGATCACCTCGGAAGTTTTCAGGATATCACAGCGGCGGTGACGTCTTTGAAGGATGTAATTCTGCAAGAACGATTGGCGTCGTCGCTCAGCCACCATTTGGTGAAAATGATGAACGTGGTATAGTTCACAGTCTGCTTCCGACTTATGGGAAAGCTCGCCATCACAGGGGGACGTCCGATGCGGCGCAAGCCCTTCCCGGCTTGGCCCGTCTACAACCGGCGCGACGCGCTCGCTTTGCAGCAGGTGCTGGAGTCCCGCAATTGGGGTGGATATCCCTTTCCCAACGAGCGCGCGGACCTTTTTGCCCAGGCGTTCGCGCGCTTCCAGGGCGCGACCTATGGCCTCGCAGTGGCGAACGGCACCATCGCGATCGAGGTTGCGCTCAAAGCCGCTGGAATCGCGCCCGGCGACGAGGTGATCGTTCCGGCGTACACCTGGGAAGGTACAGTCGGTCCGATTCTGCTGTTGAACGCCGTGCCCGTGTTCGTGGACATCGATCCCGATACCTACTGCATGGACCCGCGGCAGCTTGAGACCGCGATCACGCCGCGCACGCGCGCCCTGCTGCCTGTGCATCTCGGCATGTGCTTTGCCGACATGGACGCCATCCGGCGGATCGCGCGCAAGCACAAGCTCATAGTGATCGAGGACTGCGCTCACGCCCACGGCGGCCGCTGGCGCAAGAAGGGTGCCGGCGCGATCGGTGATATCGGCTGCTTCAGCTTCCAGTCCAGCAAGCTGATGACTTCGGGCGAAGGTGGCGCGGTGATCACGAACAGGCTCGAGTACTTCGAGCGCGCCCAGTCCTACACGAACTGCGGACGAGCCAGCGACTCCGATCACTTCCGGCATCGACTCATCGGGTTCAATTACCGCCTGACGGAGTTCCAGGCCGTGCTGCTCGCGGGCCAGTTGCACCGGCTGCCCGCTCAAGCCGAGATCCGGCAGGCCAATATGGAGCGCTTTGAGCGCCGGACCAGCGGCGTCGCAGGTCTTGCGACGCTGAGGCGGGATCCAAGGATTACGGCGGTGGCGGCATACCAGTATGTCTTCAAATATCTGCCCGAGCAGTTCGACGGTGTGCCGCGCGCGGCTTTCGTGGGCGCGCTGGAGATGGAAGGCATCCCTTGCGACGGGCTGTTTTATGAGCCGGTGTATCGCAGCGCTTTATTCCCGGTCGACCCGAAAGATTTTCCGGCCCTGAGTTGGGGCCGCGACCCCGTGGACTTCAAGTCGGTGCGTTGTCCCGTCAGCGAGCGCGCAGCCTACGAGGAGGCGGTCTGGCTGCCGCATCACATCTTTCTCGGAACCCGGACCGACACGGACAGCATTGCGGACGCCGTCGAGAAGGTGATCGAGAATATCGGTGAGTTGCGCGGGCTTCATCATGAGGCGATCGATCTCAAGGCCATGAGCCGCGCCGAGCGTTCGGCTGTAGAAAAACGGCAATGGTAGGGACTCACGATTGCCGATTTTTGATTGACGATTGCCGATTGAAGATCGAAGGTCGAAACTCGAGTCGCACAATCATTCAATCGTCAACCATCAATCGGAAATCCTATGGTTCTTCCCCTTACTCCCGTTCGATTTAAACTGCACGCCGCCCGCATCTTTGGCCGCAAGACTGCCGTGGTCTGCGGCGAGCATCGCTTTACCTATGCCGAATTCAACGAACGTTGCGACCGGCTATCGAGCGCCCTGACGGAACTCGGCCTCAAATCCGGCGACCGCGTTGCGTACATCAGCTTTAATTGTCACCGGCTGCTCGAGGCCTACTATGGCGTGCCGCAGCTTGGCGGCATCCTGCTGCCTTTGAATATCCGGCTGTCTTGCGAGGAACTGGCCTACATCCTGAACGACTCAAGGCCGCGCGTTCTCTGCTTTGATCCGGAATTCCTGGCCCTGGTCGAGAGACTGCGGACTCAGGCGCCGTCGGTGCAGCACTGGATCGCCCTGCGAGGCGAGGCGCCGTCCTGGGCGCAACCGCGCTCTTACGACCAACTGGTCGCCGAGGCGAGCCCAGGCGAGTACGACTACCGGCAGATCAACGAGAACGCGGTCGCCGAACTGTTCTACACCAGCGGCACGACCGCGCATCCCAAGGGCGTGATGCTGACGCACCGCAATCTGTATCTGCATGCCCTCTACACGGCCGTCGCGATGGCGGGCCGCGACGATGAAGCGCACTTGTACACGGTGCCGCTGTTTCATGTCAACAGTTGGGGCGCGCCCCACATTCTGGCGCTCACCGGCGGGCGGCACGTGATGATTCAGAAATTCGATCCGCGCCTGGTGATGGAACTGGTGAGCCGCGAACGGATCACGAGGCTGCACGTGGTTCCCACGATGATTGTCGCCATGCTCAATTGCCCCGATTTTGCGAAGTACGACCTCTCCAGCGTGCGCGAGGTGATGATGGGCGGCGCCCCGACCAATACTGCGCTGGTCGAGGAAACGGAACGCAAGATTCCAGGTTGCGTCGCGACCGGCGGCTATGGCTTGACCGAGACTTCGCCGGTGCTGACGGTGGCCCGCATCAAGGATCACCTGAAGGGCGACTCGCCCGAGATCCAGTTGCGCCGCAAGGCGACAGCCGGGTGGGCGCAGGGCGCGTCGGAGATTCGGGTTGTCGATCCGAACGGACGCGACGTCAAAGCGGACGCCACCGAGGTGGGCGAAGTTATTGTTCGCAGCGATCTGGTGATGGCGGGATACTGGAAGCAGCCCGACGAGACGGCGCGCGTGATTCGCGACGACTGGTTCTGGACGGGCGATCTCGCGACCATCGACGATGAAGGCTACGTGCTGATCGTGGACCGGGTAAAAGACATGGTGCTCAGCGGCGGCGAAAACATCGCCACGGCCGAGATCGAGCGCGTGCTCTACCTTCATCCCGCCGTGCTGGAATGCGCCGTGGTCGCGGTGCCGGACGATACCTGGGGCGAGGTTCCCAAGGCGCTGGTGGTGCTGCGCCCGGGTTGCGAAGCCGGCGAGCCCGAGCTTCTGGACCACTGCGGCCGGCATCTTGCGAAGTTCAAAGTGCCGAAATCGGTCGAATATCTGCCCGAACTGCCCAAAGGCGGGACCGGCAAAATCCTGAAAAGAGTGCTGCGTGAGAAGTACTGGGCGGGGAGGGAACGGCATGTTCACTAACCGCCTCGGCCAGTCTCCTGCGCCTGCAACTCCGCAACGTTTGCCATGTTACTAGCCTCATTATCTAGCCCAGTCATGTCCAAGAGAGAGGTTGCGGCGTTTTCCAGGGGAATGGGGTTTGTCGAAACCGATTGGAGCGGATTTAACTGCCGTTTTCGATGACAAAAGTTAGGTTCGTTTAGGTTCGTTTTTCAGGGCACTTGTGTTGATTCTAACCGACTTCCTAGGTTCGTTTGGCCAGAATTTTAGGATCTTTTTTGGTTGAATTTCGGGATTTCTTCGAACGGTGCTCAAGCTTCGAGGTGTCAGGACGCGGTTGCCGCCCGATCCGTCTGTCCGCGAGTTCGTGGTGCACGCGACCATTGAAGAACCTCAGCTCTGTGTATGACTCTCTTGTACACCCGCCAGCAGTGGAAGTCAATAGGACCAAAGTCCAAGTGATCACTGAGCAACGCCGCGGTGGCGGGCTGTGTGGCCGGCGTGCCGGACGGGCGGCGCCTCGATGAGACACAACGAAAGTTGCAATCTGTGTGACGCAGTATACTAAGAGTTCTGACTGGAGGTGAAGCAGATTCTTGCTGGTCATGGCGGCCACCGTCAGAACAGCATGCCATCCTGAGCGCAGGATCTGCTCTTGCAAGTCCATGAATCTGGAAATTCAGCAAGACCTCGCGCTCAAACCCTTTACGACTTTTAAGATCGGCGGACCTGGGCGGTACTTTTGCACGGTCGTGGCGCCGGGCCAGATTCGTGACGCTGTCGCGCTGGCCCGCTCCGAGTCATTGCCGATATTTGTTCTCGGCGGCGGCAGCAATATCCTGGTGAGCGACGCCGGATTCCGCGGCGTCGTAATTCATCCCGCGTACACCGGGGTCGAACCGGTCGACGAGGCCGCGTCCCAGCCGGGCCGGCCCGGCGTCCATCTCCGCGTCAGCGCCGGCGAACCCTGGGACCGGCTTGTCGGCTACACGGTGGAACGCGGCTGGTGGGGCATCGAGAACCTGTCGCACATACCGGGGCAAAGCGGGGCGGCGCTGGTGCAGAACATCGGCGCTTACGGCCGGCAACTGAGCGACGTTTTTGAAGAGGCCGAGGTCTTGAGATTAGCGGACTGCGAGCTTCAGACGCTCACGGCTGCGGAGTGCGGGCTGGCCTATCGCCGCAGCATCTTCAACGGCACACGACGCGGAGAATTTCTCATTTGGAGTATCACCTTAAATCTCGGCCTCAATCCACAGCCGCAACTTGGCTATCGCGACGTGCAGGCTTACTTTGCGAATTGCGGAAACGAGCGCCCGAGCCAGGGCGAAATTCGCCAGGCGATTACTGAGATCCGCGATCGCAAATTTCCCTACCCGCGCGAGGAGCGCGGCGGCAATGCGGGATCATTCTTCAAGAATCCCGCGCTCAGCGCCGGGGAGTGGCCGTCGCTCGCGGCGCGGGTTCGCGCGCGTTTTGGCGAGTCGGCGCACGACCGGCTCCTGGCCTCGACGTCGCGCTCTCGTGCCGATGCGGCCGGAGAAACCGGCAGCGACTCCGTAAAGATTCCGGCGGCGTTGCTGATCGACCTTTGCGGTCTTAAGGGGTTGGGAGCGGGACGGGCGTACGTAAATCCGTCGCAGCCGCTGGTGATTCTCAACCAGGGTGGCGCCACGGCCGGCGATGTGCTGCGCGTCGCCGGGCACGTCCGGCGGACCGTTCACCGCGAGACGGGCCTGGCACTCGAACTCGAGCCGGAGTTGGTCGGCTTCAACCCTCAAGAGGTCGAACTGCTCCTTGGGCTGTAGCGCTGCGGTTTATGGTGCAGGCTTCCGGCCTGCATCGCCCACGCGAGGCTGGCAGGCGGTATGCCTGCACCACAAGACCTCAGTCCTATTGCTGCTGTGTCGCGCTCAGATAAGCCTGGACGTTATGCGTATTGAGCACCATCGTCCCCGTGTCGACGATGTCCGGCAGCGGCGAAACGGGCGCTGTCCGCCAGTCGGGAAACTCGTGAACGCGGTTGTGATGGAGATCGTCCAGGAACTGCAAGCCAAAATAGCCCATCGTGTAGGGTTTCTGCGCCACCGTGGCCGACACCATGCCCTGATTGATCAGGGTGAGCGTCTTCGGGTCGGCATCCATGGCCACGATCGGAATCTTGCCGGCCATGCCCAGTTGATCGAGCGCATTGGCCACTCCCGGTCCGCAGGTTGCCTCCAGACAGATGATTCCTGCCGGATGGCCGCCGCGGCGGACCATGTTGCCAATTTCGTTGCCCGCCACATCGGCCGAACCGGAGTCGTTGATCTCGGCGCCGATCACCATTCCAGGATTCTCCTTGACGGCATCGTGTACACCTCGGGCGCGTTCCTCCTGGTTATTTTGTCCGGCGATCTTCACCAGAACGATTCCACCGTGTCCATAAAGCAAGGTCGCCAGCGTTTTGCCGCTCTCCATGCCGGCGCGGTAGTTGTCGGTGCCGAGGAATAGGAGCCGATGAGAGCCCGGCGAGTCGGAATCGACGCAGATCACCGGGATGCCCGCGGACACGGCCGAATTGATGGCGTCCTTGAACAGATCGGCCTGCGCCGGCGAGACCAGAATGCCTGTGGGCGCGCTCGCCACCGCGTCTTGAAAGGCCTTGAGTTCGTCATTCGGAGCGTAAGAAGCGGGGCCCACGAATTCCGTCTTCACGCCCTTCATCGCCTTGGCGCTGTCCAGAAAGCCGGCCTTGGCGTTCTGCCAATAAGGAATGTTGACGTTCGCGGCTACGAAAACGTAGCGCTCGTTGGAATGCGCTGCCGGACCGCACGAAGTGATCAGCAGCAGAAACGGCAATGCGATGACTTGCAGGATTTTTGTGGCACGGGCCACGATCCACCTCCCCTGGGCCGCCGTAATTTGTGGTACTTACGCCTTTATAGTACCGCTTGATGAGGTTTGCAATAGCGTGTTGGTCGTCACTGCCCAACGTGACGGAGCCGGATCCGCCGGCGGCCATCACTTTCGACGTAGGTGTAACGGATCGCTTAGCAACGATTTTCAATCTAGGGCAGAGGCCTGTTTTACTTGACAGGGGTCAGGTGAGGTGCGAGAAACTGAAAGACCACTCGGACAAGACTGACCTTTGTGGCCGACGACGCTGTGCGGCACTCAACTGATCCGACTCGACTGGAACCGCTCCACTCACTTGCCGGCCTGAGCCGTCGCGGAGGGGGACATTTTGCCCGCGGCATTGCGCAGGAGATTACAAAGATGAAGAAGTTGAAGCATCCATCAACGAATCCCACGCCCTGCGCGCTTCTCAACCGGCGCAAGTTCATTGGTACTATCAGCAGCGCCACGGCCGCGATCGGCGCCGCCGGGACCGGGATGCCGTCACTGCTGGCGGACGACACTTCAAGGCCGGCCGTGATCGTGTCCAGCAGGCGCTCGACATGCGTGTTCAGATGACCCGGAAGGACGCCTCCCTACCCGCGCCGCCCCACACAACGAATGGCGACGAGCAGCGATACTCGGATCATTCGGCCAGCTACAGCAAGGTATCACGAGAAGTTCAGCATCAATAGCAGCAAGCTGGACGGCACGATTGCGACCATCAGCAACCCATAGCGTGCAGGAGTAGCTTGGTTCCTTGACCGGCATGTTGGCTGGATTTGCCGAACCGGATCGCCACCCGCCTCGGCAGCGGGTATGGCGCGCCCGGAGGGGCTCGAACCCCCGACCTACAGATTCGAAGTCTGCCGCTCTATCCAACTGAGCTACGGGCGCGCAACGACTTACAGGTTATCACGTTTTCTTGGTGCCGGTTTTGGTGCCGGTTGCGTTTACGATTCCGTGCAACTCCCTGCGTCTCGCGGCAACGTCAACCGATGACGCGCGCATTCCGGCCTGTGGCCGTGAACCGCGAAGTCGCCCGCGTCGCAGGTGCATCTTTCCTAGACGTCGTCGCCGCCCGCCGCCACGACCGCGGCCGGCTTGAAGGCTCTCCGCTCGACACGGGTCGGCTGAAAATGCTTCCCGCGTTCGGTAAGAAACACGTATTCGCCCCGATTGAAGGGGCTTTGTTTGTGCGCAAGAACGGCTTTCTCGACCATCGCGCCCAGGGGAATATCACGGCTGCTTTTTTCCGTCTTGGTTTCATCGATTTTGCCGCGATGAAGCGAGCGCCGGACTTTGATGATCCGTTCGGAGAAATCGAAGTCTTCCGACTTCAGAGCCAAGAGCTCTGAAGGGCGAAGCACGCTTCCCGCAAGAACGATCACCATGCATCGATACGGCTCTTAGAGGTTCGCCGCCAGGAGCCGCACCTCAGTGAATGAGAATGCGAGCCCGCTTCACACCCTTCCCCTGCGGTAACCGCACACCGATGGCCGGATTGCGCCCGACATAATCCCAGGCCACAGCTGTCTTGAAGACGACACTGAGCGTCGCGCGAATGTGCTTCGGCCCGAGACACTGTACGTGTCCCGGAAGCGCTTAACGAACGTTTGCACGTCAGGAGTTTTCACGTCGCCCAAAGTCACTTCCCGAAATAAGGGAGAATCCAGCGGGCCAGCGTCCCCTCATAAAAATGCCCGCGTGGACGGTCGGTAATTCTTGAGAATTTCCTTCTCCCACTTCTCTGCAAATTCCGCGAACGTCATGGCCGCGACCGGGCCATGCAGCCCCCCGTTCTGTTGTGTACCTTTTACGTCCTTTATCTTCCGAGAAGCTGGACAATTCGAACGGGCAGGAATTGCACATGGCCTTGAGCCCGGGAGGCGAGACACAAGAGTCATGTGCCAGGGGCTTGAAGCGGCGCGCCAAGTCGGCGGGGGGAAGTAACATCTGCGCGGAATCGGCGACGGCAGAAGCTCGGATTCGCGTTCACTATTCGGAACTGAAACGGTTGATGAAGGTCGCCGTCGGAAACCGCTAGCGCAGATCGAGGTCAAAGGCGTAGATGTCGGACTCCGGTGGATGACGGTGGCCATCAGCTCGCCACTGGGCGGATATCCGCGGACGCGGTACCGAAACCAGCCGCGCTGGCGCTGGCGCCGGAGAGTCCTTTGTCTTCAATGTGCTCTGTGGAGCAGGGCGTACTCTGCCTTCGCCTGTTTGAGGAGGGGAATATCGGCGTCGGCATCCTTCCAATAGGTCAAGAAATCCTCATAGGCAACAAGCGCCTTAGCGGTGGTGTCGGATTGCCGGCCGTCGTGCCGCGCTCCGGGAAGGTTCCGCGGCACACGGCAGATGGGGGCGGCGGGAGCGGCGGGGTCGAGGTCGGGAGTCACATCAATGCCCGCGTCCAAGGCGAGCGCGCGGGCCAAGCCGAGACGAGCGAGCTGAAAGCTGCCGGGACGCACGGGAATTCTCTGAAAGGTCTCGCCAAATGCCGCCGCCGCATTCGTGCCGTCACGTTGCTGCAGATAGGCCCATCCACGCACATAGGCTGGGAGAGGGTCGTAGGATGGCATCGCCTGTTTCGTCAGGTCGATCGCCCGCCCGGAGTCTTTGTGCCCCAAGGCAATCGCTGCCCTGATGACGGGTAACCAACCGCGTTGTACCTGAGTGTCCAGGGGAAACGTCTTGTCGATCTCGGCAGCCAGTTCCTCCGCTTTGGCCGTATCTCCGGCGCGTGCGAGCACCAGCGCTGCCTGACACGTCACAGCTTGCTGATAGGCTTGTTTCACTGCAGCGTATGCCTCGGCACGGGCCTGCTGTTCGTATCCCAATTCCGCTTCAAAAACGGCCGCCCGCGCTTCCAAGTAGGCGGCTCTCTCGGGTGCATCGTTGCGGCGGGCCGATTCCTCCGCCTGCCGCCACAGTTCGCGAGCGCTTCGCAACCTTCCGTACCCCGCTTGGGTGTCTCCGTGCATTCCGAGCACGATATCTTCGGCGCCGGGCTTGCCTCGGGCCTCCGCTGCCAGCCGCTCCATTTCACTCGTGTCGTCCCTGAGAAAAGCCAACTCGTAGCGTGCGGCGAGAAGGCCCACGGTATCCAGTTTGCGCTCTTCAGCTTGCCTGAAGACCGTCTTCGTCTCCCCGAAGCGATTGAGGTCCATGTACTTCGCGGCCAGCCCGGCATAGATCGATTCGTCAGTCGAGTCCAGGCGGAGAGCCTGGCGCTGCTCCTCCAAAGCTTTCTGAGGATTTCCAAGCACGGTGTACAGAAAGGCCAAATTCTGGCAAGGCTGGGGATCCCTGGGGTACGCCTGCTGATATTCTTCGTAGAGCTGCCGCGCCCTCTCCAGGTCGCCGATGCCGGTCAGATAGTAGGTGGCCTCAATATAGAATCGCTCCCGCTCGCTGACCTTTGCGCGTAGCTCGTAAGCCTTGCGCGCATTCTCCCCGGAGCGTCCGATCTGGTTCAGCCCCTGATAAGCGTGCGCCATGTTGGCGTAGGCCATGGCGAAATTTGGATCGAGCTGCGCCGCCTGTTGGAAGTAGGGTAAAGCAACCGTGTAGCCTTGCGTTTCGCGGATCTTTCGCGCCTCGCTATAAGCCTTCAACGCCCCGAGAGACGGTGTAGTGGCATCCTCCAGCGATGTGGCGTATTGCTGCAAGGTTCCGTGCGATTCGCCGAGCTTGGCGCGCAAGGCCAGCGCCGTGTGATCGAGCGCCTTCAGCACCGCTTCTTTACCGGTGGCCTGTTCCTGGGCCTGCGCCAGCACGTCGCCCGTCGCGCAGTTCACAGCCTCCAATCCGATCACATACTGGCTGCCCAGAGCAGCGATCAGGCCCGCGAGCGCCGCCTTGCCGCCGGTACGCTGGCAGACCTCGCGTGCAATTTCGGGTGTCAATCTCTCTCCGGGAGACCGGCCCATGAGCTTCAGCGTCTCATTCACTCTCTTCTCCGATACCAGGTCAAAAAAGGGCGATTGCTCAAGCTGTACCTCCAGGCCCTGCTTCAGCGTGTCGTCGAACACACTGTCGCCGGTGGTGTTGGTGAAATCGCCCACAACCACAGCGTCCTTGTCCGTCAGCGCCGGCCGGTTGCGCACATACCGATATGCGATGGCGGCCACGACCGCGAGCGCGATTACTGCCGCCGCCGCGTCTCGCCGCGCCAGCCGCCCGAACGGCAGCGGTGATCTGCGATGGGAATCAGCCTTCGTCTTCAATTGCACGAGGTCGGCCCCTATCTCCGCCGCCGAGGGATACCGTGCCTCGCGATCCCTCTCCAGCGCCCGATGGATGATCGCTTCCAGCTTCGCCGGCAGGTCCGGCCTCAGCTCACGCGGTCGTTCGGGGGCTCGGTGAAGGATCTGCTCGTGTACCACAGCTCCCGTTTCGCCCGCGAACGCGCGAGCGCCGGTCGCCATCTCGTATAGGACCAGGCCGAAAGAGAACAGGTCCGTACGGGCATCCAGCTTCTCGCCCCGGATCTGCTCCGGCGACATGTAGCCTGCCGTGCCGATGGCCAAGCCGGTGCGAGTGAGCGTGAGATCGGGAATTAGGGGTTGGGGGTTAGGGGTTAGGGTCTCGGACTCGAGCTTGGGAAACCTCCCCGGCTCCAGGTCATCGGGCTCCGACCCTTCATCGTCGGACCCTAACCCCTGACCCCTAGCCCCTAATCCCTGTAGTTTTGCGAGGCCAAAATCCAGAATCTTCGCTTGGCCCTGCCGAGTGACAAAGATGTTGGCCGGCTTGATGTCGCGATGAATGATTCCCTGCTGGTGTGCCGCTTCCAGGCCGGCGGCAATCTGAGTCGACAAGTCCAGAATGGTCGCGAGCGGCAAGCCTGCTCCGGGTTTCGCGTCAACCCTCGACCCTTGGACGTCGGTCTTTGACTTCTCCAGCAGATCCCGCAGCGTCTGCCCCTCGAGCAACTCCATGACGATGAACGGCTGGCCGGCCTGCTCTTCGATTTCATGAATGGTGCAAATGTTGGGATGGTTCAGCGCTGAGGCGGCGCGCGCTTCGCGCTCGAATCGTTCCAGCGCCACCGGATCGGCGGCCATCTCCTCGGGCAGAAACTTCAGCGCCACTTTGCGGCCCAGCTTGATGTCTTCAGCACGATACACCAGTCCCATGCCGCCGCCGCCCAGCACGTCGAGCACGCGATAATGCGCCACGCGCTGCCCGATCCGGCTGGCGCTCAGGTTGATCGGAGACGACGGGACTTGCGCGGCCTCCGCAGGCGGACGCGCCGGTTGCCGGGGAGCGTGCACCGCTTCCGGGGACTCTACCGCTCCGGCGGAACTATCGCCGGAAGGCTCCCACTCCACCGGCAGCATGAAGCGGTAGCCCCGCCGCGCGAAGGTTTCGATGTAGCGCGGCTGATCGGCCGAGTCGCCCAGCGCGTCTCGCAGCTTCTTGATGGCCGCATTGATCCCATTGTCGAACTCCACCACGGTGTCGTTGGGCCAGAGCCGCTGGCGGATCTCCTCGCGGCTCACCACCTCGCCCGGACGTTCGAGGAGCAGCTTGAGGACCCGGAAGGGTTGCTCGTGCAGGCGGATGCGACGGTCGTTCTTGTGCAGCTCTCCAGCCTTGAGGTCCAGCCGGAAAGAGCCAAAAGAGGCGACTTGAGACGACTGCTGGAGATGCATAAAGTTCCAACACTCACTTGCAAGCGAAAGCAAATGCCCGGGAGTGTACCAAAACCAGCAGGAAGGGCGCAACTGCTGATCCAGAGGAAAAGAAACTCAGCCTTGTCTATTGTTCACAGCCGCTTAGCGAATCATAGTCAAATCATTTCCAAATAATCTCCAAAACATTGACGCATTTTGGGGCCAGTGCCACAGTGCAACCCGCTGGGCCTAAGAGTCCGGCTCGTAAGTATCGGTGGCGAACCGTTAGCAGATCAAACTGCGCCGTGAGGATTACGGGAGCAGCTGCGATAAATGCAGACTACAAACCACAGAGGAGGCTTTACTCATGAAGACTTTAGTCGGCAGCATTCTGGCTCCGAACGGATCGAACATGTTGACTGCCGTCTTCGGCGGCGGTCTTGGCCCAAACAGCGAACCGCTGAACACAAACCGGACTTCGGCCAATACCTGGGAGACCTTCACCCTCATTTTGCAGCCGGGATCGCCGCCAATCGGCCCTGGGATGAGGTTTGCCTTGCGGACATCGTCCGGCAGTAACTACCTGACAGCAGTAAATGGAGGCGGCGTCAGCGGCCCCAACGATGCATCGTGCCCGGTCCACACAAACGCGACTTCTGCCGGGCCCTGGGAAATGTTCACGTTGGTGGTGAATGATGCTCTCAATCCGCCAACGGTGCAGATAATGCCCTCCGGTGCGCAGCCAAATGTCGGCCCCTACTATCTGACCGCGGTAAACGGTGGTGGCGTAGGAGGGCCGAATACCCAGCCCGTTCATACCGACGCGACCATCATTGGTCCGTGGGAGCAGTTCTCGTTTTCGCCAGCCGTGGTGTATTCCAGTCCGATAGTCATTAACTGTAATACT
>Ga0335078_10007417_pt1 | contig 16269 bp, 12 predicted proteins | sample Lox_Sample_32_FD_206711 | JGI IMG/M metagenome (GOLD analysis project Ga0335078, IMG submission 206711) | Soil microbial communities from Loxahatchee National Wildlife Refuge, Florida, United States - Lox_Sample_3.2 | ecosystem: Environmental > Terrestrial > Soil > Wetlands | place: USA...
CCGAAGTGCGTATGGATGAATCGCCACTGCGGGAGCGCGTCCTCGAGCTTTACGCGGAGCTTTCTCACGTACACGTCGACCGACCTGTCGCCGGCCCGCATCTCGCGCCCCCAGACCAGACGAAACAGCTCCTCGCGCGGCATGATCCTGTCCGCGCGGCGTCCAAGCTCGGTCAGGAGGCGCAGCTCCCGGATCGAGAGGACGAGAACGCGGCCGTTCGCGCGGGCAAGATGCTCCTCGGGCAGGATCTGGAGCGGTCCAACCTCGATCACCTCGCTACTTGACCTGGCGACAGCCGGCATCGTGGCGATGCTCCCTGCCGCGACCGGCCACCGCGTTATCGAATCGTGACAACAATGTGAACAAGTTGTGATCAACCCACTCGACGGCGCCGGCTTCGGGGCACCCGGCGCCGCCACGAGGGCGTACGACGGGTCGGCTCAGCGGGTCAGCGCAGCAGGTTCGGGGGGCGCCTCGGCGGCCCCGCGACTCACCTCGATCTCGTCCCCTTCGAGCTCGGGAGCGAATCTGTAGCCAACCCCGAAGTGCGTGTGGATGTAGCTCCAGGATGGCGATATGGCACGCAGCTTCTGGCGAAGCTTGCGGACGAACACGTCGACCGAACGGTCTCCGTGGGCCATCGCATAGCCCCAGACCCGCTCGTAGATCTCCTCGCGGCGCAGCACGCGATCCGACTGTGCGAGCAGTTGCAGGATCTCGAACTCGCGCGCGGTCAACTCCAGGCTCTGCTCGCCGACGTAAGCCTGGTAGAGGTCCGGCCGGATCGTGATCTCGCCGATCGTCGCGGCGACGTCGACCTGCGGCAGCTCCTGGCGCCGATGCCGGCGAACCGCCGCCTCGATCACGCAGATCAGCTCCTCGGGATGACACGGCTTGGTCATCCACCCGTCGGCGCCGAGCCGCAACCCCCGGACGCGCTGCGCCACCGACGACGGGCCCGTGCACACGATCACCGCGAGGCCGGGAAGACGCCCGCAGACGCGCTCGAGGTAGTCCCAGCTTTCAGGGCCGATCACCGACAGGTCGAGCACGAGGGCGTTCAGCCGCATCGCCACCAGCGTCTCGACTGTCGCCGGGCTGGACAGGGCGCGATGGTCGCACCCGAGCGCTCCCAAACGGTTCGCGAGAACCTGCGCGAAGCCGGGGTCGCGATCGATCACCGCCACCCGGAGCCTGGCCTGGGCGCGCTGCGGAGGTGCCTGACTCCCCGGCTGCGCGTCGCTTTGGTCGCGCGACATCGGGGGCACTGTAATGGACGGGACCGGTGGCGAAGGGTCGCGCAGGGGCTTGATCACAAGATCTTTACATGCAAACACCGTGGATCGAACGCGTGTGCGACAGGCGGCCACGGGCAGCGGGCGGTCGGCGGGCCGGGGTGTCGGGCTTCGGCAGGCGGCCCGTCGGGCATGGGTGTTGGGCTTCGGCGGGTGGTCGGCGGGGCGGTGCGCCGAGCTCGGTGGGCGGCGGGACCAGGGGCGACCGGCCGTCCCCGGGACGGGCCCCGGTGGCGGCGGGCCGCTCCCCCGACGCGGTCCACTTCAGGCACCCTGACAGCGAAGTTGAAGAGGTCATGAAGACCTGCCGACAACAGGACTAGCGCCCTATTTGTGACGCTATCCTCACCTCCGACGCGCCCCCGGCGCCCCTACGCAATGGCTTCTCGAACCAAACAGAAGGAAGAGGCACGTGCTCGCCGCCTCGCCGAAGAACAGGCGCGGGCGGAGCGAACCCGCCGCGACCGGCGGATACGGACCGTCGGCGGCATCGTACTCGGAGCGATCGTCGTCGTCGTCGTGCTGATCCTGATCAACAGCGGCGGCAAGAAGGGCGGCATCCAGACGGGCGCCGAGCAGAACGCCACCGTGGCGGCCGTCAACCAGATGTTCGCGGGCATCCCGCAATCCGGCGCCACGCTCGGGAACCCCAAGGCGCCGGTGACGATGACCTACTACGGCGACTACCAGTGTCCGGTCTGCCAGGCGTTCACGCTGCAGGGCGGATTCCCCCAGCTGGTCTCCAACGAGGTCCGCCAGGGGAAGGTCAAGGTCACCTACAAATCGTTCTGCACAGCCACGTGCAACGGCCCGAATCCGAACATCTTCCCGACTCAGCAGGTGGCGGGGCTGGCCGCCGGCAAGCAGAACAGGTTCTGGCAGTACACCGAGCTCTTCTACCGCGAGCAGGGTCAGGAGGACACGGGCTACGTCAACGAGGCCTACCTGACCGCCCTCGCGCGACAGACCACCGGTCTGAACCTGACCACCTGGCAAGCGGACCGCAACGACACGAGCCTGACCAACCAGGTCAACGCCGATCAGCAGGCCGCCAAGAACACGGGCGTCAGCGGCACGCCGACGCTGATCTTCCAGGGGCCGAAGGGCCAGGCGGCACCCAGCGCGGCCGTCCCCACCTACGCCCAGCTCCAGCAGGCGATAAAGCAGGTCTCATGACCACCGCGGTCGGCACGGCGGGCCCCCGGCGCCTGAGCGTCGACGCCAAGCTGCGGATCGCAATCGGCATCCTGACCCTGGTCGGGATCGGGATCGGGACCTACCTGACCTACACCCACTACGCCGGCCTGCACGTCCTGTGCCTCTCGAGCGGCGGCTGCGAGACCGTGCAGCACTCGCGCTGGTCCAAGCTCGACGGCATCCCGGTGGCGACCCTCGGCCTCGCCGGCTACATCGGCATCTTCATATCGGTCTGGATCCGCGGCGAGCTGGGCCGCGCGATCGGGTTCGGGCTCGCTCTTGTCGGATTCCTCTTCAGCATGTACCTGACCTATCGCGAGGCGTTCACGATCCACGCCTACTGCCAGTGGTGCCTCGGCAGCGCGGCCGTTATGACGCTGCTGGCGATCCTCACCACGGTCAGGATGCTCCGCACCGACTCCGCCGAGCCGGTGGCGCCCAAGAAGACCGTGGACCGCGCCGAGCGCCGGCGCCAGATGGCGGCGCGGCGCTAGCGCGGCCCGTCGCCGCTCACGCGCGCTCCCGCGGCCCGGTGGCGCCGTCCCGCCGCTAACGCGCCACGGCGGCCCGGCGCCGCTGGCTTCCGCGTCCTCACGCCGGCGCCACCGTGCGCCTCGCGCGACCCCGCCAATCGCGCCCCCACCAGCGCGATCGCTTTCGCGACCTACACGCCGGCGCCACCGTGCGCCTCGCGCGACCCGGCCAATCGCGCACCGCACCAGCGCCATCGCTTTCGCGACCTACAGGCCGGCGCCACCGTGCGCCTCGCGCGACCCGGCCAATCGCGCCCCCACCAGCGCCATCGCTTTCGCGACCTACAGGCCGGCGCCACCGTGCGCCTCGCGCGACCCGGCCAATCGCGCACCCCACCAGCGCCATCGCTTTCGCGACCTCACGCCGGCGCCACCGCCACCCGCGCCACCGCCACCGCCACCGGCGACACCGTCGTCCCCTGGCACCAATACACCGGAATTCAGCCCGGATAACATCGCGCTCGACACGCTGGCCGAGCCGAGTGCGCGGAAACTCGCGCATAGCACTACTTTCGGCACACTCGACCCGAGCCTGACGCCGAGTGGCGACTTATTCGGCCCCCGACCCGCACTCCCCACCCCCGACCCGCACTCCCCACCCCCGACCCGCACTCCCCACCCCCGACCCGCACTCCCCACCCCCACCCCCGACCCGCCTCACCCACCGCCGGCTGCGCCACTTATACCCCACTTGTGGCATCCATCTGATATATCAGGAGCCAGCGGAAGCGACCATCAACCATGGCCGGCGCGGGAAATAACCAACGAGTAGTCGTCATCGGAGCCGGGATCGTCGGCAACAGCCTCGCGTACCACCTCACGCGCCTCGGCGTCACCGACGTCACGATGATCGACAAGGGGCCCCTGCCCAACCCGGGCGGCTCGACCGGACATGCCTCGAACTTCATCTTCCCGGTCGATCACTCGAAGGAGATGACGCTGCTGACGCTCGAGAGCATGCGCCAGTACAAGGACCTCGGCGTGTTCATCGAGAGCGGCGGGATCGAGATCGCGCGCACCGACGAGCGGATGCAGGAGCTCACGCGGCGGATCGTCTCGGCGAAATCCTGGGGAATCGAGCCGGTCGAGCTGCTGACTCCGGCGCAGGTCAAGGACAAAGTCCCCTACATCAACGAGCAGCTGATCATCGGCGGCTTCTTCACTCCCGGCGCGGGCGTCGTCGACTCGCTCCGCGCCGGCACGATCATGCGCGAGCGTGCCCAGGAAGCGGGCATGACGGTGTCCGCTAACACCGAGGTACTGGGCATCGACGTCGACAAAGGCCGCGCCACCCGCGTCAGAACGACGAAAGGCGACTTCGACGCCGACCTGATCTTGATCGCCTGTGGCGCCTGGAGCCCGCGCATCGCCCGCATGGCCGGCGCCTCGATCCCGCTGACGCCGATGGTCCACCAGATGATCGACATCGGGCCGGCGCCCCGATTCGCGGACACGACGGGGATGATCGAGTACCCGATCGTGCGTGACATGGACACGAACATGTACGAGCGCCAGGAGGGCACAGGGCTGGAGATCGGCTCCTACGCCCACCGCCCGATCACGCTCGACGCCGAGAACATCCCGAGCATCGAGGAGTCGGCGCTCAGTCCAACCGAGCTGCCGTTCACCCAGGAGGACTTCGACCCGCAGATGGAGATTGCGCTCGAGCTGATGCCGGAGATCGTCGCCGACGAGTCCGTCGGCGTGAAGTACGCGATCAACGGCGTGCTCTCAGTCACCTACGACGGCATGCCGCTTCTCGGCGAGACCCCGGAGGTCAAGGGACTGTGGTCGGCGGCGGCGATCTGGATCAAGGAGGGCCCCGGCGCCGGCAAGACCGTCGCCGAGCTGATCGTCCACGGCGAGTCCGAGATCGACGTATTCGAGTCGAACATCGCGCGCGCGTATCCGTCCCAAAAGACCCGGACCCACATCGTCGCCCGCGCCAGCGAGGGCTTCAACAAGATGTACGGGATCGTCCATCCTGGCGAGCAGTGGGCCTCTGACCGGAACGTCCGCCTCTCCCCGTTCCACGCCCAAGAAAAGAGACTCGGAGCCGTGTTCATCGAAGGCGCGGGTTGGGAGCGGCCCAACTGGTACGAGTCGAACGCGCCTCTCCTCGAGGAGTACGACGACCGCATCACGAAGCGCGAGGCCGAGTGGGACTCCCGCTGGTGGTCGCCGATCATCAACGCCGAGCACCTTGCCATGCGGGACCGCGCGGCGATGATCGATCTCACCGCTTTCGCGATTTTCGACGTGATCGGATCCCGCGCCCTGCAAACGGTGCAACGGGTCGCGATGCGCCAGATGGACGTGGAATACGGCCGCGTCGTCTACACCCCGCTGCTCACCCCGAGCGGCGGCTTCAAACAGGACTTGACGATCATGCGCCTCGCCGACGACGTGTTCCGCGTCGTGACCGGTGGCGCGTACGGGATGTCCGACAAGAAATGGTTCGCCGACCACCTCCCCGACGATGGCTCGGCGCAGATCCACGACCAGACCAACGCATTCGCCACCCTCGGGCTGTGGGGCCCGCGCGCCCGGGACATCCTGCAAAGCGTCACGAACGATGACGTCTCCCACGAAGGCATGCCGTTCGCCCGCTGCAAGCAGATCGAGATCGGTCCGGTCACAGCACTGGCCTCCCGAATCTCATACGTGGGCGATCTCGGCTGGGAGCTGTATGTCCCGATCGAACAAGGCGCGCGGCTGTGGGACATCATCGCCGAGGCCGGGAGGCCGCACATGATCATCCCCGCTGGGATCGGCGTGTACGGCACGACCGGCCGGCTCGAGAAGTGCTACCGCGCTTACGGCGCCGAGCTCGAGGGCGACTTCAACGTGGTCGAGGCCGGCATGGCCTGGGGCAAGGTCAAGGACCAGGACTTCGTCGGCAAGGAGGCGCACCTGCGCCACCGCGAGGAGGAACCCGCGGCGGTCATGTGCACCCTCACCGTCGACGACCACACGTCGAAGTCCGGCGTCAAGCGCTACATGTTGGGCCACGAACCGATCCTCACCCGCGCCGGCGAGCCGCTGACCGACCGCAAGGGCCGGCGCTCGTACGTCACGAGCGCCGGCAGCGGCCCGTCGCTCGGCAAGTACATCCTGATGGGGTACCTGCCGCCCGAACACGCGGTCGTCGGGAACGAACTCGCCGTGGAGTACATGGGCGGGCGCTATCCGGTTACGGTCGTCACCAGCGATTCCACGCCCGTGTTCGATCCGGACAACAACCGCGTCCGATCATGAAGATCCTGGTGTGCGTCAAGCGAGTGCCGCTCACCGGCGGCAAGATGGTCCTGACCGACGATCAGCGTGCGATTTCCACGCGCCACCTCGGCTTCACGGTGAGCCCCCACGAGGAGTGTGGCGTCGAGGAGGCCGTCCGCCTGATCGAGCAGCACGGAGGCTCGTCGGCCGTGCTCACGCTCGGCCCGCCCGAGGCCGAGGAGCAGCTGCGCGACATGATGGCGCTCGGGATCGACCGCGCCGTCCACCTTGTCACCGACGGGGAAGAGTGGGATCCCCAGGCGACCGCACAAGCGATCACCGACGCGATCCGCAGCGAATCGGACCCCTACGAGCTGATCCTGTTCGGAAACGAGTCAGCCGACGCCGGCAACTACCAGGTCGCGATCCGCGTCGCGCACAAGCTCGGGCTCCCGGTCGTGACCGGGGTGAAGGCGATCACAAAACAGGACGGGGAGCTCCGATGCGAACAGGAGGTCGCCGGCGGGCGAGACGTGTACGCAGTTCCCATCCCGGCCGTAGTCACCGTCAAGGAAGGCCTCAACCTGCCGCGCTACCCGTCGGTCCCCGGCCGCCTCCGGGCCAAGCGCAAGCCGCTCGAGACCTCGACCCCAGCTCGCCCCGAACCGAGGCTCGAGATGGTGAAACTCACCCTCCCACCCGGTTCCGGCAAGCAGGCCGAGGTGCTGGGCAGCGGCGCGGACGCTGCCCCGACGGTCGTAACCGTCCTCCACGAGCTGGGACTCGTATAGCGTCATGATCCTGGTCTTCGCCGAGCGCTCCGACGACGAGCTCTACCGCCAGGCTCTGACCTTCGCCAAGGGCCTCGATCGGGGCGAGGTGCAGGCGGTCGGCATCGACGATCCCGCCGGCTACTCCCCCGACGGTTGGGGCGCCGCGCTCACGCAGATCACCGAGGAGCGCGGACCGACCGTGGTCGTCGGGCCCGGGACCGACCGCGGCAACGAGGTGCTCGCACATGTTGCCGCGCGGCTCGACCTGCCGCTCGCTGCCAACTGTGTCGAGGCGACCACCGGGGACCCGCTCACGCTGACCCGCGTGCGTTGGGGTGGGAGCCTGCTCGAGCAGGCCCGGCTCCACGGAACGCCGGCGCTCTTGACGGTCGCTCCCCACGCCGTTGCCGCGGACGACGACAGCACCGAGATCGAGCCGATCGACGCCCCGCCGACGGCGAACGTGCGTGTGTCGGAACATTCCGCCACCGTCACCGCCGGCGTGTCGCTGGCCGACGCCGACGTGGTCGTGTCGGGTGGGCGCGGCGTCGGCTCGGCCGACGGGTTCAGCGTGATCGAGGAGTTGGCGGCATTGCTCGGCGGGGCGGTCGGCTGCTCGCGCGCGGTCACGAGCGCGGGCTGGCGGCCGCACACCGACCAGGTCGGGCAGACCGGGACGAAGATCTCGCCCTCGCTCTACATCGCCTGCGGGATCAGCGGCGCCACCCAGCACATGGCCGGCTGCAAGGGCGCCAAGAAGCTGCTGGCGATCAACCCTGACAACGAGGCGTCGATCTTCGCGAGCGCTGACTACGCCGTGTTCGGTGATCTGCACGAGGTCGTGCCGGCGATCTCGGCCGAGATCCGCAAGACGCGAAGTGTCGGCGGCGCCTCAGGGGGCGGCGGATCGCCTCGCTGATCTCCGCCCTGGCGCTGGCCGCAGCCCTCGCCGTTAGCGGCACGCTCTTCATTTCCCGTGTCCGCGTGCTCGCGGGGCTCGTACAAAGAGCCGCGCCGACTAACCGCACCGGCGATGTCCGACGGCGCACTCGCAACGAGGCCGCGATCGTGCTCGGCCAGCGCAAGCTGCTCCAGCGACTCGGGCCTGGGCTGTTGCACGCGTTCATCTTCTGGGGCTTCCTCGTGCTCATCCCGACGATCCTGATCGCGCTGATCGGCGTGGTCGATAAGCACGACACGCTCCCGTGGCTCGGCCACCAGGGGTGGTACGCGCTGCTCGTCGACATCTTCTGCGTGCTCGTGCTCGCCGGCGTGCTCGGAGCGCTGTGGATCCGCAAGGTGCAGAAGCCGAGGCGGTTCGAGGGCAGTCATCTCGGCGAGGCCGACCTGATCCTCGGCCTGATCGCCACGATCGTCATCAGCCTGCTCCTGTGGCACGCGACCCGGATCGCGCTGCACCTGAACGAGTGGCCGGCGTCATGGTCACCGGTGTCGGACGCGCTCTCGAAACTATTCGCCGACGACCAGGCCACGAAGGTGCTCGAGCGCGTGTTCGTGTGGATCCACGTGCTGACGATCCTGACGTTCCTCGCGTACCTCCCCCGCTCCAAGCACCTGCATATCTTCGTTGCCGCCGTCAACGTGTGGTTCGGGCGCACGCGGGCGGGGGGCCGGCTCGAGCCGCTCAAGTTCGATGATCCGGATGTTCCGGAGGAGGACTTGAGATTCGGCACCGGCACCGCACCCGACCTCACCTGGAAGCAGGTGCTCGACACGTTCTCGTGCACCGAGTGCGGGCGCTGCCAGGACGCGTGTCCGGCGTTCGCCACCGGCAAGATCCTCAGTCCCAAGCTCGTGATCATGGGGCTCCGTGACCTCGTGCTCGCTCAAGACAACGAAGCTCCGCTGGTTCCGGAAGCCGTCCCCGCAGACATGGTGTGGGACTGCGTGACCTGCGGCGCGTGCGTGCAGGCGTGCCCGGTCTCGATCGAGCATGTCGATCACATCGTTGACCTGCGCCGGCACCTGGTGATGGTCGAGTCGAGCTTCCCGGCCGAGGCCGAGCCGATGCTCCGCGATGTCGAGCGCGCGTCGAACCCGTGGGGCAAGGCGCAGTCCGAACGCGCAGACTGGGCGGCCGAGCTGGGCGTCAGGATCCTCGAACCGGGCGACCCCGCCCCCGAGTACCTGTACTGGGTAGGCTGCGCCTCCTCGTTCGACGAACGAGCCCGCAAGACCGCAGAGGCGACCGCCAAGCTGCTGCAGAGCGCGAACCTCGACTTCGCGATCCTCGGCCCGCGCGAGAGCTGCACCGGCGACCCCGCGCGCCGGATCGGCAACGAGTACGTGTTCCAGGCGTTCGCCGAGCAGAACGTCGGGACGCTCAACGAATCCGGAATCAGGAAGATCGTCACCGGCTGCCCCCACTGCTTCAACACGATCGCCAACGAGTACCCGGACTTCGGCGGCAACTACGACGTGGTGCACCACTCCGAGCTGCTGTCGACACTCGTCCGCGACGGCCGCATCAAGCCGACGAAAGCGCAAAGCGACAAACCGATCACCTACCACGACTCCTGCTACCTCGCGCGTCACAACGACGTGGCCGAGGCACCAAGACAAATCGTGTCCGCCCTCGGGAACCCGGTCGAGATGAAGCGCTCGCGCAAGCAGACGTTCTGCTGCGGCGCCGGCGGCGCGCACATGTGGATGGAGGAGCGCGGCAAGCCGATCAACGAGGAGCGCGTCCGCGAAGCCGCCGCCACCGGCGCCGGCACGCTCGCCGTCGCCTGCCCGTTCTGCACCGTGATGCTCGACGACGGCGTCCAGAGCGCCGGCGCGGGCCTGCGCGTCGTGGACGTGGCGACGCTGCTATCCGAGGCGATCGACGACGGCGGCTGATCGCTCGGCGACACCACGACTCGTGCCGTCGAAGCCACCCACTGAACCCTCGGGCCACCGCCTCGATCACGCCGGCCGGGACCGCCCGGAGCAGCCGCCCGCCGAGCACAACGTCCGGATCGTCCCCGGTCCGCTGCGGGCGGCGTAGCGCAGCCACGGCGAACGCGAACCACTTCGTCGGTCAACCGGCGGACGGTGGACGTGCGGGCGGCGGGCTAGCCGACCAGCGCCTCGAGCTGGCGCTCGAGACCCGCATCGCCGACCTCGACGACGACGAGCGGCAGACCGATTCGCGCCGCAGCGCGCTCCGCCGCGGCGCGGGTCGCCGGCGTCGGCCGCTGCGCCAGCCAGATCACGCGCGTGTAGTGCCGGAAGTATTCGTCCCGGAGCGATGGGTATCGGTCCAGACCCAGCTCGCGCCACACGGTGTGCTCGAACGTGCGCGCCAGGAAGTCGGTCAGGAAGTACGTCCCCGGCTCCTCCTCCATGGCGGCCGCGACCTCCTCCCCACCGAACACGTCGTAACAAGCCGATCCTTCGAGACGCGCGAGACCCAGCCCGTCGAGCGCGCCGTACGTCCCGCAGTCCCCGTACGCGACGGCCACGACCTCGTGCTCGGCGGCCAACCCGGCCACCGCCGGGGCGATGCGGTCGGGGTGGTTGTGCAGCAGGGCCGGCACGGGGATGACCTTCAGGTCCCAGCCGCGTCGCGACGCGATCCGGCGCACATCGACCGCCAGGGCCCCGCACGCGACGACCGCTTTCATCCCGGGAAGGCCAGCTCGTCGACGAACATTTCGTTGAAGTCCGGTCGTCCCGACAGCTCGACGTACTCGACCTCGCGCAGGATCGAGTACGCCTCGGCCCGCTCGCGCACCGACAGGGCCGCGATCTTCGCGCCTTCGCCGGCGACGTTGCCCGCGGACACGATCCGCGGCAGCGCGATCTTCGGAACGAGCCCGATCCGGATCGCGCTCAGAGGCGTCAGATAAGCGCCGAAGCTGCCCGCGAGCAGCACCTGGCTCACATCGCCAACCGAAACGCCGAGCTCCGCAAAGAGAATCTTCCAACCTGTGGCGATCGACGCCTTGGCGAACTGGAGCTCGCGCACGTCGCGCTGAGAGAGGAACAGCGACGATTCCGGGTCCGTGCCGCCGCGCCAGTCCAGCACGAATACGCGCTCCTTGCCGATCATCGTCAAACGGTCCGCCAGCCATGGGTGGGACTCCGCGGCTTCGGGGTCCGGGATGAACCGCCCCGAATGGTCGAGCAGGCCGCAGTGGACGAGCTCGGCGACCGCGTCGACCAGCCCCGACCCGCAGATCCCGGTCGGCTCGACGTCCCCGATCACATCGAGCGCGACCCCATCCGACGCAGAGATCTTCACGCCCTCGATCGCCCCCGCAGACGCCCGCATGCCGCAGCGGATCTGTGCCGCCTCGAACGCCGGCCCCGCCGGCGCCGCCGTCGCCACCACCCGGTCGACCGACCCCAGCGCGATCTCGCTGTTGGTGCCGACGTCGATGAACAACCTCACGCGGCGGTCGCGCGTCAACCCAGTCGCCAGCATCCCCGCGACAATGTCGCCCCCGACGTAGGCGCCGAGCGACGGGAACACGAACGCGGGCGCTCTCGGATGCACGGCAACCCCAAAATCGCGCGCGAGCACATCGCCGAACGAGTGCGTCGAGACCACGAACGGCGCCATCGACAGTGGCTCGGGGTCGATCCCGAGTGCCAGGTGCATCATCGTGACGTTGCCGCACACGGTGATCTCATACACCTCGCGGGGCTCGACGGCCCCGTCAACGCATACCTCGGTCACCAGCTCGGCCAACGTCTCGTTCACGCGCGAGCGCAGCGCGCCCAAGGCGTCCGGGTCCATCATCGTCGCGGAGATGCGCGTGATCACGTCGGCGCCGTACGGCTGCTGGCGGTTCAGCATCGAGCGCACCGCCGCCGGCTGGCCGCTCTCGAGGTCGAGCAGCGTGGCCACGACGGTCGTCGTCCCGAGGTCGAACGCGATCGCGAACCGCCGCGCGGTCGTATCGCCCGGCTCCAACCCGATCAGCTCCTGATCGGCCACCACCGCAGTGACGTCGAAGCCGGACCCCCGCAACACCGACCCCAGCGACCGCAGCACCTCCACCGACGCGTGCGGCTCCAGATCCTCCAAGCCATCCAGCACGCGCTGGAGGTCCGACCGCTGGTCCTCCATCGACGGCTCGTCCAGGACCAGGTGGCGCTTCTGGACCGCCGGGCGCAGGATCACGTGGCGCCCGACGCCGGCCAGGGCTGCCTTGGGCCGCGTCTGCAGGGGCGGCACCTCGACCACCAGGTCGCCGCGCGCCGAGGCCCGGCACGCCAACCGCCACCCCTCGCGGAGCTCGTCGGTAGAGAACGCCCGCGGGTCCAAAGGCCCCACCGGGATGTCTCCCGAGACGATCCGCACTCGACACTTCTTGCACGTGCCGTGGCCGCCGCACGTCGAGTCGATCGCGATCCCGTTCCAGCTCGCCGCGTCGAACACCGGCGTGCCGCTGGGGACGCGGACCTCCGCGCCCTCGGGCAGGAACCGCAGCCGCACGCGCTCGGCGCCGTCGCCCGGCGCCGGCTCCGGACCCACCGGATCACCTCCCCCGTCGGCGAGCGACAGCCTGCGGCGCTGCGGCGAGGGCCCCGTCACGACACGGGAGCCCCCTGGGCGACCGTTGCCTGGCGCGCCCGGTGCGCCGCGATCCAGTTCGCTCCCCATTCGTCGTGGCCGAGCAGCAGGTCGGACGCCCGAACCGCGTCGACGCACACCTCCGATGCCGACATGATCGCGCTGGTCAGCCCCGCCGCCATCGCCATCGGCAGGAACGCGGCGTTCAGGACCAGCCGCTGGGGGAGCCCGAACGACACGTTCGACGCCCCGAGGCACATGTTCACCCCGAGCTCGTCGCGGATCAGGCTGATCGTCGCGAGAGTGGTCCGCACCGCCGAAGGGTCGGCGCCGACCGTCATCGCCAGCGGGTCGATCACGACGTCGTCACGCGCGATCCCATAATCCGCCGCGACCGAAACGATCTTCCGCGCGCACTCGAGCCGCTTCTCCGGCGTCTCCGGAATGCCGGTCTCGTCGTTGGCCAGGCCGATCACCGCGGCGCCGTGGCGGGCCACCAGCGGGAGGATCTCGGAAAGCCGGTCGTCCTCCGCGGTGACCGAGTTGACGAGCGCCCGTCCTTCGTACACCGACAGCCCCCCCTCCAGGGCCTCGATCACCGACGAATCGATGCAAACCGGCGCGTCGACCGCGGCCTGGACGGTCTGCAACATGGCCTTCAACAGGTCGGCCTCGTCGACCAGGGGGATCCCGGCGTTGACGTCGAGCATGTCCGCGCCCGCCTCGACCTGGCCGACCGCGTCCGCATTCACGGTCGAGAGCTCGCCGCCGCGCAGCTCCTCAGCGAACTTCTTGCGCCCGGTCGGGTTGATCCGCTCGCCGATGATGCAGAACGGACGATCCGCCCCGATCTCCACGGTCTTCGACCGCGACCGCAGCACGGTCACGGCGCTCATACGAGCACCTTCTCGCGCCGCAGCTGGATCAGCTCCTTGGCCTTCTTGACCACGGAGGACGCGTCGGCGGAGTACCCGTCCGCGCCGACCGCGTCGGCGTACTCCTGCGTGACCGGGGCGCCGCCGACCATCACGATCACCTGGTCGCGCATCCCCGCCTTCTCGAGCGCGTTGATGTTCGCCTTGAACATCGGCATCGTCGTGGTGAGGAAGGCCGAGAACCCGACGATGTCGGGGTTGTGCTCCTCGATCTCCGCGATGAACTTCTCGGGCGGCACGTTCACGCCAAGGTCGATCACCTGGAAGCCGGCGCCCTCGAGCATGATGTTGCAGAGGTTCTTGCCGATGTCGTGGACGTCGCCCTTGACGGTGCCCATCAGGAACGTGCCGACCTGCGCCGCGCCGGTGTCGGCCAACAGCGGCCGGAGGATGTCGAGCGCGCCCTGCATCGCCCGCGCCGCGATCAGCATCTCAGGGACGAAGAAGTCGCCGCGCTCGAACCGCGCGCCGACCTCCTCGAGCGACGGGATCAGCGCGTCGTACAGCATCCGGTCGGGCTCGAGCCCCTGCTCGAGACCCTGGTTCACGCCGTCGCGGACCGCCGGGGCGTTTCCAACGAGCGTCTCGTCGTACAGAAGCTGGAGGATCTCTTCGTCGGTCACGCCGCCCTCTCTCCTTGGTCGCGATGGCCGAGACGGCGGCTGAGCGTCCGCGCCTCGCTGGTCAAAATCGGATTCAGCTCCTCGATCCGCCCGGGCGTCATCCGCAGCGTCGGGCCCGAGATGCTGAGCGCCGCGATCACCTCGCCGTGCGCGCCCCGCACCGGCGCCGCGATCGCCGCAAGCCCGATCTCGAGCTCGTCGATCGATCTCGCAAAGCCGTCTCGCCGAACCGCCTGAAGCTCGCGGTTGTCCGCGGCCACACCCCCAGTCCCAGTCCCAGACGGCGCGCGGCCGAACGCCGCCCGGCCGAAGGCCGCAAACACCTTGCCGTTGGCGGAATGCTCGTAGCCCACCGAGCGCCCGAGCCACTGCCCGGCGCCGAGGAAGTGCCGGCTTTCGACCTGCGCCACGTGCTCGACGCCATGATGTGCCGGCACGGCCAGGTTGATGGTCTCGCCGCACGCCTCCGACAGCGCGTCGAGCGAAGGTCGCGCCAGCTCGATCAGGTTGCGCTCGAGCATGTTCCGCTCCGCCACCCGCAGGATCGCCGGTCCCGGCCGAAGGCGCCCGCGCTCGCCGTCCTGCTCGATCAGGCCGCGCCGCTCGAGCGCGCTGACGAGCCGCGACGCGGTGCTCTTGGGAAGCCCGGCGGCGGCGGCCAGGTCGGTGAGCGCCACGGGCTGCTCTGATTCCAGCACGCGGACGAGCAGGTCGGCACCGCGGTCGATTGCCGCGGTTCCGTGAGCGTGAGCTTGGAACTGTTGTTCCACGCGGTATAGATTACGGACGCAACGGGCTACGTCAACCCCCCCCCGCCGCCGACAAACTCCCAAGGCGCCGCCGACCAACCTCAACCCCGAGGAGCCAGCCGTGTTCGTCAACTCGATGCCCCGATACGAGATCCTCAGCGAAGACGCGATCGCCGTGATCGATCGCGGCTGGAGGCGGCTCGTGTCGGAGATCGGGATCGAGTTCCTGCTGCCGGAAGCGGTCGAGATCCTCGGCAACGCCGGCCAGATCGTCGAGGACGAGAACCGCGTCCGCTTCGACCCCGAGTTCGTCCTCGAGCAGGTCGCGAAGGCCCCGCGCGAGTTCGAGCTCCAGGCCCGCAACCCGGCCAACACCGCCCACATCGGCGGCGAGCACATGGTGTTCGCGCCGGTCTACGGGTGCCCGTTCATCCGCGAGGGAGACGTGCGAAGGGACGCCAAGATGGCCGACTTCGAGAGCCTCGTCCGCCTCTCCCAGGCCTTCCCCGAGCTCGACTCGCCCGGAGGGACGATCTGCGAGCCCGAGGACCGCCCGCTGGACTCGCGCCACCTCGACATGGTGTTCGCGCTCCAGACGCTCTCCGACAAGCCTTACATGGGGTCCGTCACGTCGGGACCCAACGCCGCCGACACGATAAGAATGGGTGAGATCCTCTTTGGGGGACGGGAGCAAATCGAGCGCGCGCCGGTCTCGATCAGCCTCATCAACGTCAACTCCCCGCTCCGCTACGACGACCGCATGCTGGCCGCGATGTTCGAGTACGTGAAGGCCAACCAGGCGGTCGTGATCACGCCGTTCCTGCTGATGGGCGCGATGTCGCCGGTGTCCCTCCCGGCGACGCTCGTGCAGCAGGTCGCCGAGGCACTCGCCGGGATCGCGCTGGCGCAAACGATCCGCCCCGGCGCGCCCGTGGTGTTCGGATCGTTTCTGAGTAACACCGACATGCAGTCGGGCTCGCCGTCGTTCGGCACGCCCGAGTCGGGCATCGGCGTGCTCTGTACCGGGCAGATCGCGCGGCGGTTCAACCTCCCCTGGCGCGGTGGCGGCGGGCTCAACGCGTCGCAGACCGTCGACGCCCAGGCCGCGTACGAGTCGCTGATGACGCTGCTGCCGACGTTCCTGGCCGGCACGAACTTCGTCATGCACTCGGCCGGCTGGCTCGAGGGCGGGCTCGTGTCCTGTTACGAAAAGTTCATCGTCGACGTCGAGCTGTTGCGCGAGCTGCGCCACGAGTTCACGCCGCTCGAGATCGACGACGCGTCGCTGGCGTTCGACGCCCACACCGAGGTCGGGCCGGGCGGACACTTCCTCGGCGCCGCCCACACGCTCGAGCGCTTCCGCGAGTGCTTCTACCGGCCGCTGCTGTCGTCAACCGAGAACTTCGACCGCTGGTCCA
>Ga0335078_10007419_pt1 | contig 16266 bp, 10 predicted proteins | sample Lox_Sample_32_FD_206711 | JGI IMG/M metagenome (GOLD analysis project Ga0335078, IMG submission 206711) | Soil microbial communities from Loxahatchee National Wildlife Refuge, Florida, United States - Lox_Sample_3.2 | ecosystem: Environmental > Terrestrial > Soil > Wetlands | place: USA...
ACGGAGCTCAGCCGGACACGGTGCTAGCCGGACACGGTGCTAGCCGGACACGGTGCTAGTCGAACACGGTGCGGCGGCGATGCACCGACTGGAGCAGGCCGATCGCGATCATGTCGGCGAAGATGGCGGAACCGCCGTAGGAGACGAACGGCAGCGGGAGCCCGGTGACCGGCATGATGCCGATCGTCATGCCGATGTTCACGAACGACTGGAACGCGAACCACATCGCGACACCGGACGCGACCAGCAGGCCGAACAGGTCGTCCGCCCGGGTGGCGATGCGCAGCGCCCGCAGGATCACCACGCCCAGCAGGAAGACGATCACGATCGTGCCGATGAAGCCGAGTTCCTCGCCGGCCACGGTGAAGATGAAGTCGGTCTGCTGGGACGGGACGAAGTTGCCCGCCACCAGCTGGCCGTGGAACAGGCCCTGGCCGAACATCCCGCCGGAGCCCACCGCGATCTTGGCCTGGGCCGCGTTGTAACCGGCGCCGGCCAGGTCCTGGGATGGGTGCAGGAACGAGGTGAACCGGGTGAGCTGGTAATCCTTCAGCAGGTTCAGCCCGCCCGCCGCGGCGATGGCCACCGCCACCACGCCGGTGAGCGCGGCGATCACGCGCAGCCGCAGCCCGGACAAGACGATCATGGTGGCGGTCACCACCACGAGCACCAGGGCGACGCCCAGGGCCGGCTCGACTGCCACCAGGCCGATCAGCGGCGCGGCGCAGGCCAGCGCGATGAACAGCGCCCGGACGCGGGGGCGGCCCGAGGCGGTGGGCCGGCTCGGGCTGAAGACCATGGCGGTGATGAGGATCAGCGCGATCTTGCCGAACTCGTTCGGCTCGACCTGGAAGCCGCCAGGCAGTGAGAACCAGGCGCGCGCGCCGTTGACCACCGAACCGAGCGGGGTGAGCACGGCCAGCAGGGCGAGCACGGTGCCACCGTAGAAGAACGGCGCCCAGGTCCGCAGCTGCCTGGTGTCGACCAGGCTGACCCCGATCATGAGGACCAGCCCGATCGAGACGTTGAGCAGCTGCTTCTTCAGGTACGTCCGCGGGTCCTGGCCCGCTGCGAGCAGGCCGGGCTCGGTGGCCGACCAGACCAGCAGGGTGCCGATCGCGGTCAGTCCCAGCACCACCACGACCAGGATCCAGTCCATGTGCCGCAGCGGGGAGTTCCTGGCGAAGGCCCGGGCCAGCAGGGAACGCGGCCGGCGGGCGGTGAACGCGCCCCGGCGCGGCGTGGTCAGGCCGCGCGGGCTGTAGCTTGTCGGACGGCCCAGCATTACTTCCCCCCGCCGGACTGGGCGTAACCGGACGGCGGCTTGATAGCCCCGGTCGTAGTGATCTGCGGCAGCGCGGACGGCACCAGGCCGCCGCGCACCGCGGCCTTCTTGCCCTCGAGCCCGTAGATGCCATCCCAGATCTGCCGCACCGCGGGCGCGGCCACGTCGGCGCCGTAGCCCGAGTCCGGGACCATGACCAGCACCACGTACTTGGGGTGGTCGCAGGGTGCGAACGAGGCGAACACCGAGGTCGCGTTCTTGCCGAACAGCTGGGCGGTTCCGGTTTTGCCCGCCACGCACACCTTGTCCAGCGGGAAACCGCCGAAGGCGCCCGCCGCGGTGCCCTGGGTCACCACCCCGGCCAGCGCGTTCCGGATGTACGCCAGCGTCCGGCCGGAGACCGGCAGGTGCCTGATCACCGGCGGGTTGATCTTCTGGACCACCTTGCCAGTGGTCGGCGACACCAGCGCCTTGCCGATCCGCGGGCTGTACAGCGTGCCGCCGTTGGCCAGGGCGGCGTAGGAGTTAGCCAGCTGAAGCGGCGTGGTGGTCACGTAGCCCTGGCCGATCGCGGCGATGGCCGCCTGGCCGGGCTCCCAGATCCACCCGCTCAGGCAGTCCTGGTGCTCGATCTGCTGAACGTAGGTGTAGGAGCTGCTCGGTTTCTTGTATCTGCACCAGTTCTGGCCGGTGTAGGCGTTGTCCTTCCACAGGTAGTACAGCCACTTCCTGGTCGGGATGGTGCCGGTGGACTCCTCGGGCAGGTCGACGCCGGTGTCCTTGCCGAAGCCCCAGGCCAGCTCCATCGCCTGCATCTTCTGCACCGGGGTGTTCGGCGACTGCCTGCCGTTGGCCCAGAGGTTGTCGTGCTGGTACATGCCGTAGCCCAGGTTGTAGTACACGGTGTCGCAGGACTGGATGAGCGCCTGGGAGAAGGTCATGTCGCCCAGGCTCGGCTCGCCGTCGTTACCGAAGGTGTGCCCGGCGATGGTGACCGAGCCGGGGCAGCCGTACAGGCCGTACAGCGGGTACCCGTCGGCTACCGCGGCGGCGGTCGAGGTGACCTTGAAGGTGGAGCCGGGCGCGTACTGGCCCTGGGTGGTCCAGTTGATGATCGGCTGCCCGCCGGACTTGCCGAACAGCGCGTTGAACTGCCGCTGGGAGATGCCGCCCGTCCACACGCTGGGATCGTAGTCCGGGTAGCTGGCCATGGCCACCACCCGGCCGGTGGTCGTCATCACCACCGCCGCGCCCTGGTCGGCGGCGTTCCCTGACGCCCGCGACCGCGCGATGGCGCCGTCGAGCGCGTTCTGCGCTACCGCCTGGACCTGTGCGTTCAGGCTGGTCACGAGGTCGTCGCCGTTGGCGGGCGCGGTCTGGCTCACGGTGCCGGTGACGTCACCGGCGGCGTTGACCGACACCACCTGGGTCCCAGCCTGGCCGCGCAGCTGGCTGTCGTACTGCGCTTCCAGGCCGGCCTGGCCGACCAGGTCCACCCCGGAGAAGCCGGTCACCGGCAGGTGCCGGCTCTTGACCTGCTCCGGGGTGATGGGCTGCAGGTAGCCGAGCACCTGAGCCGGGTTGGCCCCGCCCGGCTTCGGGTACTGGACCACCGGCTGGACCTGGGCGGTCACGCCGGGGAACTGCTTATGCTGCTCCATCACCTGCAGCGCTATCCGGGGCGAGACGTTCTGCGCCACCGGGATGGGCTGATAGGGCGAGCCGGCCCAGCAGGGTTGCTGGACGCCCTTGGTGCACAGCCGGGTCTTGTCCGACAGCAGCTGGTAGGACAGGCCGAGCAGGGGCGCCAGCCGGTGCAGCACCGGCGCGGCGCCGCCGGGCTGCTGGGACAGGTTCATCATGTCCACGGAGACGACCAGGGCGGTCTTGTTGGTGACCAGGCGGTTGCCTACGTCGTCCAGGATCTGGCCGCGGACCGCGGGCACGATCACGTTCCTGGTCTGGTTCGCCGCGGCCAGCTTGGTGAAGGCGGTGTTGTTCATCACCTGCAGGTACCAGAGCCTGCCGCCGAGCGAGATCAGCATGGCGGCCGCGACCGCGTAGAGCACGAGCAGCCGGCGACGCGACGCCAGGTTCATCGGTAACCTCCCGAGCGCCATCTCCGCCTGGACCTCGGCCGCGGCATGCGCAGCCGGGGCGAGCCCGCGTGGCCGAGCCCGCGGCCGACGAGGCCGCGGCCGGCGAGGCTGCGGCTGACGAGGCCGCGGCCGGCGAGGTTGCGGCCGATCCGGCGGCCGCTGAAGGCACGGCGGCCCATTGATGCGCTGCCCAGTGAGCTGCGGCGCGAGGAGGCGGCGCGCAAGGAGGCGCCGCGCGAGGAGGCGCCGCGCAGCCAGCCCCGGGCCGGTGATTTCGGGCCTTGCGAGCGACGCAGGGCGCTAGTGAGCCTGGTCAGCGAGTTACCCCGGGAGAACCGGGGGGCGTGCCCGGTCAGGCCGCCGGCCGCCAGGTTGCCCCGGTGCCGAAGCGGTGAGGCCAGACCGAGGGATGGGGACCGGCCGAACACGGCCGGCCGGCTCAGCGGGGAGGACTTGCGGCTGAACACTGAGCCGCCGAGCAGAGAACGGCCCATGCTCGTACTGCCGAGCCTGGAGATACCCGGTCTGCTGGAGCCGAGCCTGCTGGAGCCGAGCCTGCTGGAGCCGAGCCTGCTGGAGCGCGGCCCGGCGGAGCCGAGCAGCGAGCCGCCGAGCACGCCCTCGCGGCGCCGGCCGCCGAACCTGACCCTGGCCGTGCCCGCGCCGAGACCACGGGCCCCGACCGGGGCGAACGCCGCACCCAGGCCGACCGGGTACCGCTGTCCGGGCCGCCCAAGCTTGAGCTGAGGCTCGCGCCGGGCGGTCGGCCGCACGGCGCCCGGGCCGCGCAGGCCGCCGATCGAGCCCGACCCCTTGTCCCGCTCGGACAGCCGCAGCCGCGGCGCGTTCCCGCCGGCCAGCTGCCTGATCGCGCCCTGGCTCGCGCCCGGGGCCGGCGTCCTCGCCTGGCTGGGCGACCAGCCAGCCCGCCGGCCCTCGTCGCGCGCGCCGCCCAGGCGCAGCGCCGCAGCGACCGCGTACAGCACGAACGGGCACAGCAGAACGTCGTAGGCCACGGCGGCGGGGAGCACGTTGGTGATGGCCGGCCAGGTGACCCGCGGGTCGCTGAGCATGACGCCGAGCAGCGCCAGCAGGGCCTCGCCGACGACCGCGCCGGCCGCCGTCACCACGATCTCGAACAGCGCCGTGTGCCCCTGCTCCGCGTCGCCCGCGGCGTCGTCGGCCAGCAGCCCGCATGAATATCCGACCAGGCAGAAGACCAGCGCGTTCTGGCCGACGAGGTGGCTGCCCGGCGGCGCGACGTCCAGGGCGAGGCCGGCCAGGAAACCGGTCAGTACCCCGGCCATCGGCCCGCCGGCCAGCGCCAGCGCCGCCACCACCAGCAACACCAGGTCGGGACCTGCACCGCCGGGAAAGGCGATCCGGTCCACGACGGTCAGCTGGACGACCACCGTGACGGCGACCACGACGACGGCGATGACCGCGCGCACCTCAGTGACCGCCCGGGGCAGACGATGAGACGGGCGGTGAGGCGGGGGCCGTTGCGGAGTAGGAGGGGGACACGGTGCCCGGCGGGCTCGGCGTCGCGGTGACGGTGACCGTAGGGGCCGGCCGCGGCAGGATCGAGATCCTCGCGCCGTGCCGCGGCACCTGCACCACCACGCCGACCACGCCGAGGGAAGTGAAGCTGACCGCAGGCCGGACCATCGCGGTCTGGGTGAGCGCGCCCGCGTTGTTGCTCACCGAGACGATCGTGCCGACGGGCACGCCGGGCACCTGGGGCTTGTCGCCGACCGAGGCATAGCTGACGACCTGCTGGCCGGGGTGCAGCACGGCGTTCGCGTCGAACAGGCTCAGCCGCAGCATGGCCGAGCCGGACAGGGATTTACCCGTCCCGGTCACCGCGCCGATCTCGCCGCTGTCCGCCAGCTGCACGCCCACCACCGACGAGGCGTCACTGGCCAGCAGCACGGTCGAGGTATTCGCGCTCACCTGGGTGACCAGGCCGACGAAACCCGAGCCGTTGAGCACGGTCTCGTCGACCTTGATGCCGTCGTCGCTGCCCACGTCCAGCGTCACCGTTTCGGAGAAGCTGCCACCGGCCGCGATGACATTGGCCATCACGATCCGGTAACCGCCCGCGTCGAGCTGCAGCAGCTTGGCGAGTTGCTTCCGGGCGGACTTGTTCAGCTGGGCCGCGCTGAGCGCGGCGCGGAGCTCGGCGTTCTGGCGCTGCAGGGAGGTGATGGTGCCCTGCGCCGAAGGACCACCGGTGATCGAGTCGAACACGCTGGCCACCGGGTCGGTCACGTCATGGGTGACCCGCTCGATCGGGCCGAAGATGTCCGCGCCCAGGCCCCGGGCCGGCGAGGCGCCGCCGTCCTTGAAGTCCAGCGTGATCAGCGTGATCGCGATGATCAGGAGCACGCCAAGAACCAGGCGGGTACGCCGGTTGTCGTGCACAGCCGCTCCTCGTCCGCCCGCCGTGGCCGGACGGCGGGTTGTTACGGGGTGGCGCTGGTCTCAGCGCCTGGTGTCGGGCACCAGTACCTGACGCAGGGTCTCGAAGTCCTCGACACACTTGCCGGTGCCCAGCACCACGGAGTCAAGCGGGTTGTCCGCGACCTGCACGGGCATCCCGGTCTCCTCCCGGATTCGTGACTCTAGTCCGCGCAGCAGCGCGCCGCCGCCGGTCAGCGCGATCCCCCGGTCCATGACGTCGCCCGCCAGCTCGGGCGGGCACTTATCCAGGGTGTTCTTAACCGCGTCGACGACCAGGTTGACCGGCTCCTCGATTGCCTTGCGCACCTCGGCCGCGGAGATCACCACCGTCTTCGGCAGGCCGCTGACCAGGTCCCGGCCCCTGATCTCGGCGTGCGGCTCGTCCTCGGCGGGGAACGCGGAGCCAATCGCCATCTTGATCTCCTCGGCGGTGCGCTCGCCCAGCATCAGCGAGTACTCCTTCTTGCCGAAGGTGATGATGGCCTGGTCGAGTTCGTCCCCGCCGACCCTGATGGACTGGGAGGTGACGATGCCGCCCAGCGAGATGACCGCGACCTCGGTGGTGCCCCCGCCGATGTCGACGACCATGTTGCCGGTCGGCTCGTGGATCGGCAGGCCGGCTCCGATCGCGGCCGCCATCGGCTCCTCGATGATGTAGACGCGGCGGGCGCCGGCCTGGTGGCCCGCCTCCTTGACCGCGCTCTGCTCCACGCCGGTGATCCCGCTCGGCACCGCCACAACGAGCCGTGGCTTGGCCAGGTGCGTGCGCCGGTGGACCTTCTGGATGAAATAGCGGAGCATCCGCTCGGTCACGTCGAAGTCGGCGATCACGCCGTCCTTGAGCGGGCGCACCGCGACGATATTGCCGGGGGTACGCCCGATCATGCGTTTAGCCTCGACACCCACCGCGACTATCTGGCCGTTGTTGGTATTGAGCGCAACCACCGACGGCTCGTTCAGCACGATGCCGCGACCACGCACGTAGACCAGCGTGTTCGCAGTGCCGAGGTCGACCGCCATGTCGCGGCCGAGGAACGTCAGCGCGTTACTCATCGGGAACGGGACCTTCCGCGGGCTGTGGTCTGAAACTGTCGATAGGGCCGCCAGGGAACAGCGGCTCCAGTGGTCGTACGTTGACGAACAGTGACGACGGCTAGGCCGGTTCCGGGACGAACTGACCCAGGACCTGTCTACCTCGCGAGCCCGGCGCGTCGGGTCTTATCAGGACGGCAGAATGTTCTGACAAGGACGCTCCTTCACCGGGCAAACACACAACTCGCCGCGGTCGACGATGCGATTCGCTACTATCGCCAGCTTACCCATGATCGAGCGTGGCACCCGCCCCGGGGACCGGCGCGCCGCCCGAGACCTCTCCCGGGCCGACAGGGTGCTGCTCCCGGTTCCGTTCCGGCCTGGCCCCGGATCTAGCCCTCTGTCTGGCGCCTTCCGGTGCAGGCCAGGACCAGTGCGACGGTTCCAGCGACGGCCGCCGCGGTCAGCGTCCAGTCCCCGGCCGCCGTCGCCAGCGCGGCGTGCGCCGCGGGCACCGTGGTGGCGCCGGTAAGCGCGCGCAGCTGCACCGCCCCCGCGGCCAGGTAACCCGCCACCAGGCCGGCCAGCAGCAGGACCAGGCCGGCCAGCGCCCCAGGCGGCCCGACCGCGCGGAGCGAGGCGGTCAGGGCCACGGCCAGGCCGGCCGCCGCCGGCGCGCACAGCAGCATGAGCATGCGGCCCGACGGAGCGGCGAGTCCGGCCAGGTCCAGGGCGGCCAGGCCGGCCGCCGCCAGGACCAGGCCGGCCGCGGTCAGCTCCCGGGGATGCGACCGCTTCGGCAGGGCCAGGCCGACCCCGCACAGCGCCGCCGCCAGGACGGCTCCGCCGGTTTCCGCTGTGGGCTGGGTCGGCGCGGTCAGCGCGGTCACCGCGCCGGCCGCCGGAGCGAGGACGAACCCGGTCACGGCGCAGACTACGGCGAAGCGGCCGGCGCTGCCCGTTCGGGCCGTGATCGCGGCGATGCCGGCCAGCGCGATCGCGTCGGCGATGGCGGCCGCATCTACCGCAGGGCCGCCGCAGTAGGTGACGGCCACGGCGATCGCGCAGATGCCCGCCACCGGCGCGGTGAGCAGGGCCAGGTGGGCGCGTTCGGCCGCCGGGAAGGCGTTCCTGGCCGTCGCCACGGCGGTACCCTCGGCCAGCAGTGCGTACAGCGCGGCGAGGGTGAGTGCGGCGGCCGTCAGCCACGGGTAGGGCTGCAGCGCCCCGTGCCAGCCGCCCGAGCTGATCCGGTGCCGCATCACCTCGGGCGCCACGGCCAGCCCCGCCACCATGACCGCGGCCCACCAGCCGGCCGCGAGCCGGCCCGCCGTGGCGGGAAACTGCCGGTGCCGCTCGCCGGGCTGGTGCCGCTCGCCGGGCTGGTGCGCTTGCCGCTGGTGTGCCCGGCGCTCGGTGATGACCGCGATTACCCCGGCCAGTGCGACGCCCGCGCCCGCGCCGTGCAGCGACCGGTCCGCGCCGATCAGGACGACCGTGCGGGCGGCGTCCCCGAGCGCGTCCGCCGCGGCGAGCAGGAACAGGCCCGCCAGCAGCATCGGCCCGGCTCGCATCCGCCGCACCGCCAGCGCCGCGAGCGACCCCGCGACGGCCATCGCGGGCAAGGCCATGCCGGATGCCCGTAGCAGGCTGGTCACCGCGTCCGGTCCCCCGGCGGCCAGGCGGGGCGGCAGCGACCAGGCGATGGCGTCCGGAATCTGCGCGACGGCGAGCGGGACCACGGTCGCCACGATGGCTAGCGCGCACAGGCCCGCGGCCGCGGACCGCACCGCCGCCGCCACGCGCGCGGCAAGCCCAGCGCCTCCCGTGCTCCCCGCGGTCGGTGCTGGCGTCGTCGATGGGGCCAGCGGGGCGGGGCCGATGGCCGGAAGCGGCGCGGTAATCGGCTCGCGGCTCCAGATCGGGGGCGGCTCCCGGGCTGTCCGGGGCCGAAGGGGCAACGGAGCCGGAAGCGGCGCGAGGGGGGGCGTGCGTACGGGAGCCGCCGAAGATCCAGGAGGTGCTATAGACGCGGGAGGTGCCGGGTCGGACGCGACGGAGGCGCCCCTGCGACGGAAGCGGCTGGACTTGGCGGCAGCGTGCGCGCCTCCGCGCTGACGCGGGACGGCATCGCCGGTCCGCGCCTGTCCTTTGCCCAGCTCCTCTGTCACCTCAAGCGCTCCGACTACTTATAGCTAACATTAGATTACATATAGCTATCGGCAGCGTAGCGTGCCCGAGGCGATCACGTAGCGAAAAGGTTCCAGAACCTCTTCTCGCCCCAGAGTGATGTCGGAGGGAAGGCGGCGGAGGGGAAGGGGCGAGCGAGGAGTAACGGGTCAGGAGACGTCGGGGCGGGGGGTTACGCGGCGGGCTAGCCAGATGCCGACGACCCAGAGCGCGGCAAAGATAATGCCGAGGATGTACATGGCGGGGACGACTACGCCGGCGGCGATGACCAGGAGCTGCAGGACGGTGCCCGCCAGCAGGGCCCAGGCCATCCGCGGCCGGCCGACTACGCCGCCGATCACTACGGCGCAGACGGCCAGGGCGCCGCCGACGCCTCCGGCCAGGCCGTGGTTCGCGTGCTCAAGGACGATGGCGACCGGGATGGCGAGCGCGATGACGATGGCCTCGAAGACCAGCACGGTGCCGCAGAGCTGCCTGATGCTCTTGCCTTCGAGGGGGATGCCGAGACCGCTCATGACAGTTCGGCCGCGGTGAACGAGTGCCGGGAGGGCTGGCTGGCAGGCGCCTCGGGCGGCAGCTCGCCGCCGGACGGGCCGAGCAGCCTGCGGGCATCGCCCGCGGTGATGACGGACCCGGTGATCAGCACCGCACCGCGGCCGGGGCCGGTTTCCGCGACGGCCTCGTCGGCCAGCGCGACCGCGGCCTCGATCGCGTCGTCGAGGCGGGGAGCGGACCGCACGCGGTCCTCGCCGAAGATCTCGGCGGCCAGCTCGGCGGTCTCCTCGGGGTCCATCGACCGCTCGGAGGAGTTGCGGGTCACCACGATCTCGTCGAGCAGCGGCTCGAGTTCGGCGAGCATCCCGGCCACGTCCTTGTCCCCGCTGGCCGCGAAGACGCCGGCGACGCGGCTGAAGTTAAATGACTCCTCTACCCCGGCCACGGTGGCGGCCATGCCGACCGGGTTGTGCGCGGCGTCGATGAGGATGGTGGGGCTGCGCCGGATGACCTCGAGCCGGCCGGGCGAGGTGACCTCCGCGAACGCCTCCCGGACCAGGTCCGCGTCGAGCCCGGCCGACCCGTAGATGTTCTCGTCCGAGACGCCGGCGAACGCCTCCACCGCGGCCAGCGCGCAGGCCGCGTTGCCCGCCTGGTACGACCCGAACAGCGGCAGGAAGATGTCCTCGTAGGTGCTGCGCAGGCCGCGCAGGGTCAGCTGCTGGCCGCCCACCGCCTGCTCGCGGCTCAGCACGCCGAACTCCACGCCTTCCCGGGCTACCGTCGCGCCCACCTCGACCGAGTGCCGCAGCAGCACTTCGGCGGCGGCCACAGGCTGCTGGGCCAGCACGGCCGTCGCGCCCGGTTTGATGATGCCGGCCTTCTCCGCCGCGATCTCCTCCACCGTGTCGCCGAGCAGCCTGGTGTGGTCGATCGAGATCGGGGTGATCACCGCCACCACGCCGTCCGCGACGTTGGTGCAGTCGAGCCTGCCGCCCACCCCCACCTCCAGCACGACCACGTCAACCGGCGTGTCGGCGAAGATCGCGAAGGCCATCCCGGTGAGCACCTCGAAGAACGACATCGCAGCCGGGTGATGCTCGTCCACCAGCCGGACGTACGGGAGGATCTCGTCGTAGGCCTCGACGAACCGCTCGGCCGAGACCGGCGCGCCGTCGACGACGATCCGCTCCCTGATCGAGACCAGGTGCGGGCTGGTGAACCGGCCCGTGCGCAGCCCGCGGCCGCGCAGCAGCGCGTCGGTCATCCGCGCGGTCGAGGTCTTCCCGTTGGTGCCGGTGATGTGGATGACCGGGCACGCCCGCTGCGGATCGCCGAGCAGCCCGACGAGCTCGGCCATCCGGTCCAGGGCGAGGTCCACGGAGTGCTCGGGCCGGCGGGAGATGATCTCCCGCTCGACCTCGCGCATCCGCGCGTCCATATCCATCGCTTCAGCCTATGTTGTGGGCACGGTACGGCGAGCAGCGCGGGGCGTAGCCTCGCGATCGCGCGGCTTGCGGAGGGCCTCCGGCCCTCTCAACCGCGTGATACTACGGCGAGGACCGCAGCATATCGGGGGGTTCCGGGCGGTCGCCCCCCCGGACCAGCACCGCGAGGCGCTGCTCCAGACGGGCGATGTCGGCCTGGGCTGCCTCGAGGCGCTGACGCGTCTTGTCCACCACCGCGGCGGGCGCCTTCGCGGTGAAGCCGGCGTTGGCCAGCTTCCGCTCCGCCTGCTCGGCCTCGGCCCGGGCCGCCGTGAGGTCCTTCTCCATCCGGCGGCGCTCGGCCGCGACGTCGATGACGCCGGCCACGTCGAGTTCGGCCGTGATGCCCTCGACCTCGATCGACGCCGACGCGATGAAACCGTCCGAAGGCGGGTTGAGCCGCAGCAGCGACCGGATCCGTTCTTCGTGCCCGGCCAGCGGCGTGGCCTCGATACCGGCCAGCCGGGCCGCCACCCGCTGGCTGGGACGCAGCCCCTGATCCGAACGGAACCGGCGGATCTCGGTCACCAGCCGCATCAGCGAGGAGATCTCCGCCTCGGCCGCCCGGTCGGCGAACGTGAACGCCGGCCAGGCCGCCACCATGACCGACTCCTCGCCGGTCAGCGCGGCAGTGTCAGCTCCGGGGGGACGAAACCCTGATCCCCCCTGGTACCCCCCGGCCGCCCGGAGGGCGGTCCATAGCTCCTCGGTGACGAACGGCATGACCGGATGCAGCAGCCGCAGCAGCTGGTCAAGCACGAAGCCGAGCACCTGCCGGGTGGTCTCGGCCTGCCCGGTTTTCGCGGCACTGCCGTCACCCGAGGCCAGCGGCACCTTGGCCAGCTCCAGGTACCAGTCGCAGACCTCGTCCCAGGCGAAGTGGTACAGCACCTCGCAGACCTTGCCGAACTCGAACGCCTCGAATAGCTGGTCGGTCTCGGCGATCACAGCGGACAGCCGGGACAGGATCCACCGGTCCGGGACGGAGAGGGCCGCGGGGTCGAGGGCGACCGCGGGCACGTGGGCGCCGTTGAGGAGGGCGAACCGGACAGCGTTCCAGAGCTTGTTGCAGAAGTTGCGGGAACCGGCGGCCCACTCCTCGCTGATGGCGATGTCGCCGCCCGGGTTGGCCCCGCGGGCCAGGGTGAACCTGGTCGCGTCGGCGCCGAACCTGTCCACCCAGTCCAGCGGGTCCACCGTGTTCCCGCGCGATTTGGACATCTTCTTGCCGAACTGGTCGCGGACCAGCCCGTGCAGCACCACCACGCGGAACGGCACGGCGTCCGCGGGCGGCTTATCACGCATCGCGTACAGGCCGAACATCATCATCCGCACGACCCAGAAGAACAGGATGTCGTACCCGGTGACCAGGACGCTGTTCGGGTAGAAGGTACGCAGGTCGGCCGTTTCGCCGGGCCAGCCCAGGGTGGAGAACGGCCATAGCGCCGAGGAGAACCAGGTGTCGAGCACGTCGGGGTCCTGGGTCCAGCCCGGCGGCGGCTCCTCGTCCGGGCCGACGCAGGTCACCTGCCCGTTCGGCCCGTAAAAAACCGGTATGCGGTGGCCCCACCACAACTGGCGGCTGATGCACCAGTCGTGCATGTCGTCCACCCAGCCGAAGTACCTGGCGTTCATCTCCGGCGGGTGCAGCCGGACGCGGCCGTCGCGGACGGCGTCGCCCGCCGCCTTGGCCAGCGGGCCGACGCGGACGAACCACTGCAGCGACTGGCGCGGCTCGACCGTGGTGCCGCACCGGCTGCAATGCCCGACCGCGTGCACGTACGGCCGCTTCTCGGCCACGATCCGGCTCTGCTCGCGCAGTGCACGCACCACGGCCGGCCGGGCCTCGAACCGGTCCAGTCCCTGGAACGGGCCGTGCGCGGTGACCACGCCGTGCTCATCGAGCACGGTGATGCCGGGCAGACCGTGGCGGCGGCCGATCTCGAAGTCGTTCGGGTCGTGGGCCGGGGTCACCTTGACCGCGCCCGTGCCGAACGCGGGATCCACGTGCTCGTCGGCCACGATCGGGATGCGCCGGCCGGTCAGCGGCAGCTCCACCGTCTTGCCGACCAGGTGCGTGTAGCGAGGGTCGTCCGGGTGCACCGCGACCGCGGTGTCGCCGAGCATGGTCTCGGCCCGGGTGGTGGCGACCACGATCGAGTCGTCGTCCCCCTCCGGGGGGGTCTGGGGGGGTCGTCCCCCCGGGCTAACACTGCCGTAGCGGATCGAGATGAGCTCGCCGTCGTCGTCGCTGTGGTCGACCTCGATGTCGGACAGCGCGGTGAGGCAGCGCGGGCACCAGTTGATGATCCGTTCGGCCCGGTAGATCAGGCCGTCGTCGAAGAGCCGCTTGAAGATCGTCTGCACCGCGCGGGACAGGCCCTCGTCCATCGTGAACCGCTCGCGGGACCAGTCCACGCTGTCCCCGAGCCGCCGCATCTGGCCCAGGATCTTGCCGCCGGACTCGGCCTTCCACCGCCAGACCCGCTCGACGAAGGCCTCGCGGCCGAGGTCGTGGCGGCTCAGGCCCTCCTTGGCCAGCTCGCGCTCCACCACGTTCTGCGTGGCGATCCCGGCGTGGTCCATACCCGGCAGCCACAGCGTGTTGTAACCCTGCATGCGGCGGCGCCTGACCAGCGCGTCTATCAGCGTGTGGTCGAGGGCGTGGCCGATGTGCAAGGAACCTGTGACGTTCGGCGGGGGGATGACGATGGTGTACGCGGGGGCGGCGGAACTCGCGTCCGCGGTGAAGTAACCCGCCTTCTCCCAGCGCTCGTAGCGCGGCCCTTCGACCTCGGCGGGCGCATACTGGGAAGGCAGCTCGATGGGACCTGGTCTGCTCACGAGAGGTGAGTCTATTGGGCGCGGACCTCCACCGTGTCCCTCACCTTAAGGGCGAGCTTGGGCGCGCCGGTGATCTTGGCCAGCTGTCCGTGGTTCACGAATTCGACTGTGCCGAAGGTGGTCGTGGTGGCCCACGCGCACTCGCTGACCGGCGAGCCGCTCGAGGTGTCATACCCGCAGACCATCTGGCCGCCGTGCGGTCCCGCGTTCACCACCCGCGAGGACTTCAGGTTCTTCCGGACGAGGTTCATCAGCTTCGCGGGGTTGAAGGTGCCGTCGTAGCCGACAAACATCAGGCCCTTGTAACTGGCCGACTTAAACGAGTTCGACGCCCCCATGTCGTAGACGCCGACCACCGGCTTGCCCGGCTTGCCCGCCCCGACAGATGCCATCTTCTTGACGACGTTCGCCGTCGCGCCCTTGATGCCGGACGCGATCACGGTGGAGCCCGGCTTGTTCAGCGGGTACTTGCCGACGGCGGCGGCCTGCCGCAGGACGAACCCCTGGCCCGCGCCTCCGGCGGTGGACGTGGCGCCCGGCGTGGACGTGCCGCTGGCCGTGCCGCTCCCGCCCTTGGCCACGTGGATGACCAGGAACACGATCGCCGCCACGCCGATCACGGCCGCGGCCAGGTACAGGACCATCCGCATCGCGCCGGGCCGCTGCGGGGACCGCACAGCGGAGCGCGGGCCCGAGCGGGACCGGGATCCGCGGCCCGGTGCGGCGAGGCCGTCGTCGCCGAACCCGGCCGCGGCCGGCGCCTCGAAGCCCTGCTGGCCGTAACCCTGCTGGCCGTAACCCTCTTGTTCGTAACCGCCTTGGCCGTAGGCCCCCTGCCCATAGGCGTCCTGGCCGTAGCCGTTCTGGGCGTAGCCGTTCTGGCCATAGCCGTTCTGGTCGTAGCCGTTCTGGTCGTAGCCGTTCTGCGGGTAGGCGTTCCGCCCGAAGCCGCCGTCACCGAAGGCGTGCTGCTGGTAATCGGAGGGTTCGGCGCCCTGCTGCGGGTACGCCTCGGTCTGATAGTCCTGGTCGGAACCCTGACCCCGGCTCTGGCCGCCGAAGCCACCGGGCGGGACGGTGCCGGGTCCGGTCGGCGACGCGTAACCCGGCTGGCCGAAATCCTGCTGCGCGTGGCGCGGCTGGGCCGGCGCCCCGTAGCCGGGCTGGTCGCCGTAGCCTGCCTGGCCGGCGTAGCCCGGCTGCTGACCCGGGTCCGACCACCCCGAACGGGTCGGGTCTTCGTCGCCGTAACGGCGGTACGCCCCGGTGGCGCCGTCGTCGTAGCCGACGACGCCGTTAGGACCCGATCCGGGCGAGGCCTGCGGGACCTGCGACCCCGGGCCGAGCGCGCGCCGAGGGCCGGAGTTGAACGCGCTCCGCGATCCGGTGCCGAGCGGATCCTCCGTGGCCGACCCGATCGGACGCTGCGGACCAGACGCCGACGAGCCGAACGGGCCCGGCGCGGTCAGCGGGTTCGGGGTCGTCTTCGGCCCCTGAGCCAACGGCGCGCTCAGCGGGTCGGAGCCGTAGCCGCCCGGCCCGGTGGCGGGCCCGGTGGCGGGCCCGGTAGTAGGCACTGCGCCGTAGCCAGGCTGCGGGCTGGATTCCGGCCCGTAACTCTGTCCCGGGCCGTAACCGGGCTGCTGGCCGTAACCGGGGGGCTGGCCGTAACCGGGGGGCTGGCCGTAACCGGGGGGCTGGCCGTAACCGGGGGGCTGGCCGTACCCGGATTGCTCACCGTAACCGGGCTGCTCGCCGTAACCGGGCGGCTGGCCATAGCCAGCGTCCTGCCCGTAGCCCTGGTCGTATCCTGCCGTCTCCTGGTCGTAGTTCTGCGCCTGCTCGTAGCCTGGCAGCCCCCTGCGGCCGGTGCGGATCCTGCCCTCGCCGCCGCGCATCGTACGGTAGCCGCCGGTCGACTCGCCCTGCTGATAGTCCTGCTCGTCGGGGCGGCCGGATTCGTCGGGCTCCTGACGCGAGCCCCAGTTGCCCGTGGGAGCATCCCAACTACTCATCTGCGCTCAATTCCCCGTCGCTATGGAAGACGGCTGCCTTGTCAGCGTCCGAGATCCTGGCGTGAGCGGGAACCCCGCCAGATACGGCAATACTCAGTGAGGCTACATGCGGATAACGATGATCATGGGCAATACGCCCAAAGTCGGCACCCGGTGGACTAGACCTTTACCATCCGAATCCGCAGGCCGACCCCCGGTAGTCGAACACCTGCGCGAATGGTGCGCCCCGAGCTGGGTCAGGCCGACTTCTCGCGCGGGGTGCGCCGCGTGACGTCCCTGGGGACGATGGTCGGGTTGACGTTCTCCAGCACGGCCTCGCGCGTGATCACCACGCGCTCCACGTCCTTGCGGCGCGG
>Ga0335078_10007420_pt1 | contig 16266 bp, 12 predicted proteins | sample Lox_Sample_32_FD_206711 | JGI IMG/M metagenome (GOLD analysis project Ga0335078, IMG submission 206711) | Soil microbial communities from Loxahatchee National Wildlife Refuge, Florida, United States - Lox_Sample_3.2 | ecosystem: Environmental > Terrestrial > Soil > Wetlands | place: USA...
CGTGGAATACATCGAGGAGCATTGGGGACGCCGGATGGCCGCGATCTTTCTCGAGGGAGTGCGGCTCATCGATAACGTTCCGCGCCGGTAGATTCATGCTGCTCGCCATCGACGTAGGAAATTCTCAGATTTACGGCGGCGTCTTCGAGCGCGACGATCTGCGCGTCACTTTTCGCCGTACCTCGAATGTGCGCGCGTCGTCCGACGAATTCGGCACCTTCTTCCGCACCGTGCTGCGCGAGAACAACGTGGATCCGGCCGCGGTAGATGGCGCGGCGGTCTGCTCGGTGGTGCCCGACGTGGTCCACTCGCTGCGCAACGCGTTCCTCAAGTATTTCCGCCTGGAGCCTTTCGTGCTCCAGCCGGGCGCGAAGACGGGGCTGAAGATTCGTTACCGCAATCCGCTCGAAGTGGGGGCCGACAAGATCGCCAACGCCATCGCCGGGGTGGCGCGCTATCCCGGGCGGAATCTGCTGATTATCGATCTCGGCACGGCCACCACGCTGTGCGCGGTCAGCAAGGACAAGGAGTATCTGGGCGGGATCATCGCTCCGGGCATTCGCATGTCGATGGCGGCGCTGGAGTCGGACACCGCGCGCCTGCCGATCGTGGAAATCGTCCGGCCGCCCGAGGTTTTGGGCCGGTCCATCATCGAGAGCATTCAGGCGGGATTGTATTACGGGACACTGGCGGCGATCCGGTCGTTCGTCGCGTCGGTCACCGCGGAATATTTCGCGGACGACCGGCCGGTAGTGATCGGGACGGGCGGTTTCGGAAGGCTTTTCGAGGAAGACAAGCTCTTCGACGCGTTTATTCCGGAGCTGTCGTTGATTGGGTTGCGACGGGCGGTGGAGTTGGCAAACAAATGACGGCGCGTCATCTCATCTGATTTGCCTCCCGGCGAGATGCCACTGCGCGGCCTTGCGGCCGTGGCTCATCAACCCGCTTCCAGCCAGCGCGCGCGATTGGCGTGCGCCAGGGCGAACAGCGCGAGAAATCCCGCGAGCAGCCCCAACGAAGGACCCATCCCGATCACTTGCGGGCGATCGGTGTGGAGCCACAGCGTCAGTGCGGCGTTCGATACCACCGGGATCCACGCGGCGATCACCGGGGGCCAGGGACGGTCGAGCGCAAACAGCGATCGCGAAGAGATCTCGAGCAGGCTCCAACCGATCACGCTGGGACCGAGGGTGAGAAACACCGCCGAGACCAGGGCCGTGGATTGCGCGCGGAATTCGCCGCGCTGGAAAACGATGCGGATCGCCGGTTGGCGGAAAACGATCGCGAACACGCACCCGCTCACCGCGGCCAGCGCGGCTATCGCGGTGGTGCGATCGATCAGCCGGAAGGCCTCGCGCAGGCGGAACCGGCTGCGCAGCCGGGCGATTTCGGGCAGCAGCGAATTCGAAATCGGCGTCACCAGAATCGCCAGCGGCACCCCCACGCCCCGCAGGCAGTAATCGAGTGCCGCGGCCATCCCCGGCCCGGCGTGCGTGCAGTACGCGCGCGTAAAGGTCATGTTGAGGCCCAGGCCCAGCGCGTAGACCACAAAGAACGCCGGCTTGGCGAGGATTTCCTTCCAGTGGATATCGCACTCGCGAGAGGAGTGGATGCCGGCGGCGGACCGCGTGGCGAACCACACGATGGCCAACTGCGCCCAAGCGCCGGCCGTGTATCCGGCGGCGAACGCGTAAACCCCCAGGACCTTCCACAGGGCGACGGCCGCGGCGATCGTGAAAACGTTGAGCGCCGCCTGGTAAAACGCCGTCGGCAGAAATCGCCGGCTGGTATAGAGGAGAGCGCAATGCACGGCCGCCGCGCCCGCCGCGATGGTGGAGAGCGAGAGCACCCGCAGAATGGTGACGGCGGCGGCGAAATATTGCGGCTCCAGACCCGGCGCCAGGAGCCGCATCAGCCATGGCGCGGACACCATCAACGCCGCGGCGACGCCGGAAAACACCCAGATCAGCAAGCGGTTCAGCTTGCGAAACAAGGCGGCGCGCTCCGCGTCCCCACCAGCCGTCAGCATGGGAACGAACGCGAACACCACGCTGTTGATCAGCACCGAATTCAGCGTGTCCATCGGCCCCATGGCCACCGCCAGCGAATCGGCGCGGCTGTGCGTGCCGAGATAGTACGCGGTCAAAGCGACGCGCACAAAACCGAGGAGATTGCCGGTCAAAACACCGGCCACCAGGGTCAATCCGCCGCGCACCACGGGGCTTCCCACGGCACGCAGGAAGGAACCCTCGGGTGCGATGGGCGGAGATGATTGCGGGGGGTTCAGTCGAACCTCTGCGCCGCCGCTACGCCGTCGCCGCGCCGGCTCTCCTGGCGGCGGAAAGCGCGGCTTCGTAATCGGGATGGTCGGCCACTTCCTTCACGTACTCCACGTGGCGAATCCGGTTGTCCGGATCGAGGACGAAAATGGCGCGGCTTTCGATGCGCAATTCCTTGATGAGCGTCCCGTAGTGGGAGCCGAACGAGCCGTCCACGTGATCGGACAGCATCTTGACGTTGTCCACGCCGAACGCGCTGCACCAGCGCTTCTGGGCGAATGGCAGGTCCATGCTTACGGTGATGATGCTGAGGTTGGGAAGCTTGCCCGCCTCCTCGTTAAATCTTTTTGTCTGCGCGTCGCACACCGGCGTATCGAGCGACGGGACTACGCTGATAATGCGCACCTGGTTACCCGTATCTTTGAGGCTGACCGGCTTCAGCCCGTTATCTACCACATGGAAATCGGGGGCTTCATCGCCCGTTTTCAACTCCGGGCCGATTAATGTCAGGGGGTTGCCTTTCAGGGTGGTTGCTCCTGCTCTTTCCATTTGCTCCTCCATTGCTCTTTTCTATTTAGCGATTCAGTATTGTATCAACTCGTCCAGGCTTTCCGCCGTATTCACCGGCATTTGACAGGTGTAATCGCGGCAAACATAGGCGCTGGCACGGCCGTCCACCCGCTCCATCGCGGCGATGGCGGGAATGGCCGCGGAAAGCGCCTGGCGCGATTCGGCGGAGTCCGCCAGCAGCACGATTTTATTGGGCACGAAGCGGCGGTTGAGCGCGCGCAGCAGCGCTTGGGTATCGGCCGCATCGCGATCGCCGGCGATGACGATCTGGCGCGGCTGGCCCATGCGGAATTCGCAAGCCGCCAGCAGTTGCGGCAACGCCACGGGGGCAGCCGTCAAACGCGGCGCAAATGCCGCGAGCAGCCGATCCGCCGATGCCCGCAGATCGGCGCGATTCAAAATCTGCGCCAGGCGCAGCAGATTGGCGAGCGCCGCCGAGTTCCCGGAAGGCTCGGCGCCGTCATAATCTTCTTTCACGCGCAGCACCAGGTCTTCCGCACCATCCTGCGAGCTGAAGAATGCGCCTCGCTCGCGGTCTTCGAACAGCTCCCGCTGCTTTTCGGTGAGCTCGAGGGCAAGTTCCAGATGCCGCCGGTCGAACTGCGCTTCGTACAAATCGAGCAGCGCCTGCGCGAAGAGCGCATAATCGTCCAGAAAGCCGGGAATCGCGGCGTCGCCCTCGCGGTAGCGGCGCAGCAGGACCCCGCTCGCGGGGTCGTACATTTCGGCAATCAGAAACTCCGCCGCCCGGCGCGCCGCGGCGGCGTAGCGCGGCTCGTCGAGCACGGCGCCGCCCTTGGCGAGCGCGGAGATCATCAGGCCGTTCCAGGAGGTGAGGATTTTGTCGTCGAGATGCGGCCGCGGACGGCTGGCGCGGGCCGCGAGCAAGTTCTCGCAGGCGCGGGCGAGCGCTTCGCGGATCTCCTCCACCGTGCGCTCGAAGTGCAGCGCGGTGTCTTCGAGCTCATTCGCCTGGTAGAGAATATTGCGGCCGGTGAATTCGCCGTGCGGGTCGTGCGAAACATTGCCGGTCTCGACCACGCCATAGCGGTGAAAGAACCAGTCGGCCACCGGCGGCTCGATGAGCGCGCGAATTTCCTCCGCGCGCCAGATATAGAATGCGCCCTCGCCTTTTTCGTCCGGCCGCGACGCTTCCGCGGCGCTATCGGCGTCTTCGGCCGAATAAAACGCGCCGCCGGGTCCGGTCATATCGCGCAGCACGTAATCGAAGATGCGCCGCGCCGCCGCCGCGTACTGATCGTCGCGAGTGATCTGGTAGGCTTCCAGGTACGCGACAGCGAGTTGCCCCTGGTCGTACAGCATTTTCTCGAAATGCGGCACGAACCAGCGCTCGTCCACGGAATAGCGATGAAAACCGCCGCCGAGCTGATCGTCGATGCCGCCCTTGGCCATCTCGCGGAGGGTCTTGAGCACCATTTCGAGCGCTTCTTCGCTCTTGGTGCGCGCGTAGTAGCGCAACAGGAAATTGAAGACCGAGGGCCGCGGGAACTTCGGCGCGCCGCCGAAACCGCCCAGGTGCGAATCGAAGGTGCGCCGGAAACTGAAGAAACCGGTATCGAGCGTAGTGGAATCGATATCCGCCCAACCCGCGCGCGCCGGCTCGACCGTCGTCTGCTGGCGCAATTCTTCCACCGCATCGCGCGCCGAATCGAGAATCTGCGCCTGCTGGGTCTTCCAGGCGCTGGCGATCTGCGTCAGCACGGCCGGAAAACCGGGGTGCCCGAAGCGATTCACGGGCGGGAAGTAAGTGCCGCCGAAAAACGGCCGCAGGTCGGGGGTGAGCCATACGGACATCGGCCATCCGCCGCTGCCGGTAGTGGCCTGCACGAACGTCATGTAGATGCGGTCGATATCGGGCCGCTCTTCGCGGTCCACCTTGATGGAGACGAATTCGCGATTGAGGATGCCGGCGATCTCGCCGTTCTCGAAGCTCTCGCGCTCCATCACGTGGCACCAATGACACGTGGAATAGCCGATGGACAAAAAGATCGGTTTATTTTCGCGCCGTGCTTTTTCGAACGCTTCGGCGCCCCACGGGCGCCAATCCACGGGATTGTGCGCGTGTTGGAGCAGATAGGGACTCTTCTCGTGAGCGAGCTGATTGGTGTGCATGAATTCGGCGCGAGGGGACCGATTCCATGGTACACCGAAAAACCCCGGGCGAAGGCGCCGTGAGACAGCGCGCCAGAGCCGCAACCAGAATTCAACGCAGAGTGGCGGAGGGAAGTGGAAAGTGCCGTTCACCACGGCGGCGCGGGGCCACGGAGAAGAACAAAGGCCGAAATCGAACCCCGGGCCTGGTTGCCCGAGAGACGCGGAGAAAGGCGGAAAAACACCGTTCACCACGCTCGAAACCAAAAGCTCATTCCGGCGCCGAGCCGCGGCCGCAACGCAAGGGAGCGGTGCTTTCGGGAGCATCCGCTCGCCGCAGGCGGTCGCGGCCTGGTATCTGCGCGCGTCCGTCAAGGGGCGAAGCAAGTCCTGGCTTTCCGGCCCGTTTTTTTCGGATTTGCCTGGCGGCGCGGCACGCCCGCGCGCAGCCTTTCCGGTTGGCGAACGGGCGCCAGGACGCTGCGCGCCGGTAGCCCGGACCTGATAGCTTAGTATGCGATGAGTCTCCTCCGGTCGGCGCTGGTCTCGATCCCCCTGATCATCGTTTCCACGATCGTGATGGATCTCATTTCGATGGCGATCTCTTTTTTCGATCGTAGCGGCAATCTTCCCCATCGGGTAGCGCGCGCCTGGGGTAAGATACTGCTGGCGGTCAGCTTTATCCGCGTGCGCACCGAGGGAAGCGAAAAGCTCGACCCCAATGCCAATTATGTCTTCGTCTCCAATCACGCCAGTTACATGGACATCCCGGCGCTGCTCTCCACGCTCAAACACCAGTTCCGCTTTTTCGCCAAGAAGGGCCTTTACCGGATTCCGTTTCTCGGATGGCATCTGCGTTGGGCCGGCCATCTGCCGGTCGACCGTTCCAACGCCCGCGCGTCCCTCAAGAGCATGAGCGAGGGCGCGCGCATCATCGCCCAGCGGCACATTTCCGTCGTGCTCTTCCCCGAAGGCGGCCGGTCCCCCCGCGGGCTGCGCGATTTCAAGGAAGGCGCGGCGTACATCGCCATCAAGGCCGGCGTTCCCGTGGTCCCCGTCGCGATTGCAGGATTGCGCGAACTGCTGCCCATGGGCTCGGGCCACATTCGCAGCGGATCGGTTACCGTGCGCATTGCCGATCCCATTCCGACGGCCGGCCTCAAGCTCGATGCGCGCGCGGAACTCACCGCGCGCCTGCACGACGAGATCGCCGCCATGCTGAAGGGCTCCGCCGAGCCGGTGCTACACTCGTCTTCATGAACCGGACCGCGCGCCGCCTGGCGCTGACCTGGTCCCTCGCCGCGGCGTTGGCATTCGCGGCGCCCGCCGATCCCTGGGTTCGCATCCGCTCCGCCCATTTCGAGCTGTTCACCACGGCCAGCGAGCGCGCCGGCCGCGATCTCATCCGCCACTTCGAGCAGGTGCGCGGTTTTTTCCTGGAAGCCTTCGGCTTGCAATCCACGGATCGGAAACCGGTGTATGTGATTGCTTTTCACGGCGAGAAGGAATTCCGGCCGTATCGCCCCAGCCAAGCCGCCACCGCGTTCTATTACGGCGGCAGCCAGCACGATTTCATCGTCATGAGCAATCCCGATTGGGAGCACTACCCGGTAGCGACGCACGAATATACGCACCTGCTGATCGGTCAGCTCGGCGGCGCGATTCCCGTCTGGCTGGACGAAGGATTGGCGGAGTTGTATTCCACGCTGCGGCAGGACGGCGACCGGATGGTGGCCGGGCTGCCGCCGCCGGGGCGGGGAGAGATGCTCCTCCAGGAGCCGTGGATTCCGCTCGACACGCTGCTGACGGTGGGCCACGATTCGCCGCTCTACAACGAGCGGTCGCGCGCCGGCATGTTCTATTCCGAAAGCTGGGCGCTGGTCCACATGCTGTGCATCGACCACAATTATCGGGCGCACCTGCCCGCCATGCTCGAAGCCCTGAAGACGGGCGATAGCGCCGAAGCGTTGCAGCGCGCCTACGGCAAGACGCCCGCGCAGGTCCAGGCCGACCTCGAGGAGTACGTTCGCCGCGCGACGCTGCACGCCTACGAATTCAAGCTGCCGGCGGAAAAAACCGCGGAACCGGACGTCATGGAGCCGCATGCCGGCATGCCGGCGAAACTCGCCATCGCCGAGATGCTGTCCGAATATCCGGGAAAGCTGGCGCAGGCGAAGGAAATGTACCAGGAACTGGCGCGCGATTATCCCGGCCATTGGCAGGTGGAGGCCGCGCTCGGGCGCTTCGCCTGGCGCGAGCGCCGCAACCAGGATGCCGCTATTCACTTCGCCGAGGCCGTGAAACTCGGCGCGAACGACGCGCGCCTGTTTCTCGACTACGCGCGCTCGCTCAACGTGACGGGGCATCCGCAAGATGCGGAGGCGCAATTGCGCCGCGCCGTCCGGCTCGATCCGGCGCTCCGCGACGCGCACTTCGAACTCGGCCTGGCGCTGCTCCGCGCCGGCTCCTGGCGCGACGCCATGGCCGAATTGCAATTGGCGCGCCCCCTCGACCAGCGGCAAGCCTCGCGCTACTTCTATGGCATGGCGTATTCCGCGTACCGTTTGGGCGATTTCATCGCCGCCCGCAACTACCTGGAACAGGGCCGGCCATACACCAGAATTCCGGAAGAATTATCGGCGCTCAACGGGCTTTCGCAGACGCTCGGTCCGCCCGTGGTGGAAGGCTCGCTCGAATCGATCGAGTGCCGCGGAAAGGTCGCCCGCCTGCATGTCCGGGTGAAAGACAGCGAGCGCGTATTCCTCGTCCCCGACCTCAGTGCCGCGAAGGACCTCGCGTGTGGACCCGCCGGTCACATCTCCATCCGCCTGGAATTCCAGGCCATGCCCGCCGGCGCCACGGGCGCGGACGGAATCGTCCGCAAGCTGGAGTTTCTGTAGGTCGGGACAACGGTCGAGCGGTAAGGAGTGAACGGCTCTCGTCGGCGGCGGCGCGAAACCAGTGCCATCGTTTCGATTCAAAAGGCGTTCGTGCGCAATGCTCCGTCCGTCACTGCTCGGGATCGAAATACTGGTCGATATAAATCCAGACCACGCGCGACCATCGCGTCACCGCGGGCACGAGCGGCAAGTAGCAAACGAACGCGCCCAGCATCACCGTATCGAACGGCCACCCCGTCCATCGCCAGAGCAACAGCACGATCGCCAGCGCGGGCAAAATCGACAGCAGATAGCTCACGTACATGGCGCCCATGAAATAGCCCGGCTCGCGTTCGTATTTGAGGCCGCACACGGGACACTTTTCGTGCATAGAAAGATACCCCCGCCAAAGCGAGGCGCGAAAGATCGCGCCCTCGCGGCAGCGTGGGCATTGCTGCCGGACGATTCCGCGAATCGCGCCGCTCACTTCTTCGTCTTCTGTGCCGGTGCCGGCCCGATGCGCTCGATCGATACGCTGATCAGCTTCGGCGGATTTTCCGGAGTTTCGCCGCGCACCGGCACGCGGCCCAGTTGCCGCAGCACATCGTCGCCTTCCACCAATTGTCCGAAGATGGTGAAGTGCCCGTCCCAAATGGCCTTTTGCTGCAGCGCAAAAAAGAACTGGCAGCCGCCGGTATCGGCTTGGCCGGAGTTGGCGATCGCCAGGCTCCCGAAGCGGAACTTGAGTCCGGGCAGAAACTCGTCTTTGATCTTCAGGCCGCACTGGTAGGTGGTGGTGCCGTTCAGGCTTCCCGCCTGCACGGCATCGCCGGGCACGATGCGGAAGAAGGTAATGTTGTCGTAATACGGCCGCTTGACGATATTTCCGTCGAGGTCCCGGAATTGCTGCTGCCCCTGCGCCAGATGGACGAACAGCCCGACCGCCTGCGGCGTGTCCTTTTCGAACAGAACCGCCTTCATGTCGCCAAACTCGGTCTTGAAGTCGGCGTATAGGCCATTTTTCAGAGGCTTCTCCGGTTTTTGCGCAAAGGCGCACGCCGCCATCATGAGTGCCAGAAATGTCCTTTTCATAAGCCACTCATTCTATCGTCAATTGCGAAGCGGGAGCGGAGTCGCCCGCGGCCGCGGGCCAAATCGCCGGATTGGGCCGGCCATGCTAATTTGAAAACACGTATGCAAGTTTCCTGTGTCTTGAGGAACAGCCTATGGCTGGCAGTCCTGTGCCTATACGCCCAGGACACTCCCACCCCCGCTGTCAACCTTGCCGATATACCCCGCATGTCTCCGCGCGGTGGAGCCAACGACTACCAGGCGCACGCCCGAGTCGGCCCCGTCATTATCGGAGCCGAATTCATGCGGCACGCCGTCCCCACTCCGCAAGGCGAGTTCTCCACCGAAGACTACGTCGTAGTGGAAACGGGATTCTTTGGCGCTCCCGGAGAGAAGGCGCGCCTGAACATCCAGGATTTTTCCATTCGCATCAACGGGAAGAAGGCCGTGCCCAGCGAGCCCTTCGGACTGGTCCTCTCCAATCTCAAAGATCCCAGTTGGCAGCCGCCCGAACCGCCGAAGGCGAAATCCTCCGGGCTGCAAACCAGCGGCGACGGCTCGAATCCCGGCGATCCTCCCCCTCCGCCTCCCAAGATGCCTTTGCCGCTGGTGCACATCATGCAGGTGAGGGTTGAGAAGGCATCCCTTCCGGAAGGCGATCGCACGCTGCCGGAGGCCGGGCTGCTGTTCTTTCCGTGCCGGACGCAAGGCGACAAGATCAAGTCGGTGGAACTGATCTACTCCGGTCCCGCGGGTAAGGCCACCTTGACGTTGGCTCCGTAAATGAGCTTCTGGGCCCTCGACCCGCCCGCCGATCCGCGCTTCGACCCGCGGCTCAACGCCTGGATCGTCACCCGCTATCGGGACGTCGCCGCGGCGTTGCGCGAACCGCTGCTGATACCGGCTCTGGCGCGCTCCGCCGTTCCCGCCGTTGCCATCGATCCGGCCGCTCACGCGGATTTCCGCGCGCGGGCGCTGCACGCGTTATCGCTCCCGGCGATCGAGCCGTGGGAAGAACCGTCTACGCTGGCGGCGGCGCGCCTGGCCGGCTCACTGCCGGCGGACGAGCCGGTAGACCTGGTGGAACAGTACGCGCGGCCGCTCTCGCTCGAGATCGCGCGCATCGCGGCGAATATTTCCGCGGACACTGGCGCGCGCCTCGTGCCGCTAGCCCGCGCCGTCTTCGATTCCGGCTGCGAGCCCTACGACGAAGCTCTCGCCGCGGCGTCGTGGAAAGCCATCGTCGAGCTCACCGCCGCTTTCCGCGGCTCGCCGCCCTGGACGATGCAGATGTTCATCGCCCTGGCGGAGTCGCTCCCGGCCTTCCTGGCGAACGCCTGGTTGGCCCTGCTGGAGCAGCCCGTCGAGATTGCCGATTTTTCGAAAGCCATCGACGAATTATTGCGCTTCGCCGGGCCGGCCAAAGCGCAGTTCCGGCAGGCGGGGGCAGACGTCGCGATTCGCGAATGCACCATCGCACGCGAGCAGCGCGTCATCCTGCGCCTGGACATCGCCAATCGGGACCCGGACGAATTCCCCGACCCGCACACGCTTCGCTTCGACCGCCGCGGTCCCGCGCACCTGGCGTTTGGCGCCGGGGGACATGGTTGTGTCGGCGCCCTGCTGATCAAATCGGCCGCCACCGTGGCGACCAGAGCTTTGCTCGATCGATTTGCCTTTGGAGCATACCAGGCGGCGCCGGCGGACCACTTCGCCATCCGCTACGTAAGCGCCTTGCGAGTGACCCTGCGCTCCCGTTCGCTCGCCCAGTAAGATGCGGGTGGGATCGATGCGCGCCGCGCGCATGGATAATCCCGGCAGCCGGGCCGCCACGATGCGCTGCGCCGGGACCGTTCCGGCAATCACGCCAGACCACGCTCTCCCGCGCCGGGAATCGAAACTGCGCCGGCAGTATCCCCACCACCTGCTTGGCGCGCCCATCGGATCGGCATCGAGCGCGCCTCGAAGGCGCCGGATGGTATCGGGGCCGGCTCCCTAATACTCCCCGCCCCGTCCCCCGCGCGGAGGGGGCGGCGGAGGCGCGCCCGTGGTCTTCAGCGGAGCCAGCCCACTGCCTTCGATCGACTTGTTATACGCCGCCACATCCTTGTCCATCAGACCCTTGTATTCCACCTGCACCGCCTGAAGCTGCTTCTCGAGATCGAGTACCAAACCCGTGCCGGTCTCCGTGGGGCCGTAGTCGCCGCTGCCCGCCACATCGCCCGCGCCGCCGCCGATCTCTCCGCTCAGCCACAGGAAATTCATGTAGAGCTTGTATTGCGTCTGGAAATACTTGTCGTCGCTCAACGCTTCGGCGCGCGTGATCAGCTTATACTCCACGTCCTGCATCTTGCGGTCGATCGCGTCCATGGCTTTCAGCAGGGCGTCCTTGCCCGATTGCCCGGTGAGCGTTTTGCCCTGGTCTTCGAGTTGCCGCCGCATCCACTCGATCTGATTGGTCATGTCGGAGACGGTGTTGATGTCGTCCCGCACCTTCACCTGCAACTTCAGCGACGCCTTCAAATCGGCATCCGACCCGTGCGAGTCCGGCGCACGCAGCACTTCGATGGGGGCGGTATAGGCCTGCCCATCCACCGTCATGCGCAGCGAGTACTTGCCCGGCGCGGCCAGCGGCGCGCCCGATCCTTGCGACATGCCCCAGTGGGTGATGGGCCGCGTCTCCTGCCCCTTGAAACGCGGTTCTTCCCAGATGTGCGGATCTTCCGGCGGCGTGGTGCGCAGCGCCACCATGCGCGGCGCTTCGTAGTGCAGATCCCAGGTGGCGCGATTCCATCCCGCGCGCGCCGTAAGATCCGGCAGCTTGCGAACCACCTTTCCCCCGTCGTCGAGCACCTCGAGCGCGACAGGACTCCTGGGCGCTTGCTTCAGCACGAACGTCCAGTCTGCGCGCCCGGCGTGCGCCAGCCGGTACGCGGGTTTCGGCGTCACGAACTCGACCGCCGCCGTGAGCGTTTCCGGTTTTACGCCCTGCTCGAGCGGCGTCAGGTCTTCCATGATGTAGAACCCGCGGCCGTACGTGGCGACTACGAGGTCGTGGGTCTGCTTCTGCACCACGATCCACGATACCGGCGCCGCCGGCAGCCCGCCGTGAAGCTGCGTCCAGTGCGTGCCGTCGTCCATCGAGTAATACAGCGCGTGGCCCGTGCCCGCGAACAGCATCCCCTTCTTATTGGGGTTCTCGGCGACGATGCGGGCGTAATCGAGCGGATGGACGGCGGGCAAATCGCCCGAAACCTTCTTCCACGTCTTGCCGAAATCCGTGGTCTTGTACAGCCACGGCTGGCGATTGTCCATGAGGTGGAAATCCACCGCGATGTACGCGGTGGCCGGGTCGAAATGCGAGGGCTCGATTTTCGAAATCACGCCCATCGAGCCCGGCAGCCCGGGAATATTGGCCGAAACGTCGATCCATTTCGGTTCGTCCGCCCCGGCGTTGACGGTGTACCAGACTTTGCCGTCGTTGGTGCCGGCCCACACCAGGTCCTTCTGGATCTCCGAAGGCGCAATCGCGAACACCACCTCGCCGTAGAACTGCCCGAGGTTATCGCCCACGATTCCGCCCGAAGACACGATATATTTCGGATCGCGATGCGAAAGGTCGGGGCTGATGACGTTCCAGGCCATACCGGCGCTCGTAGTGCGGAAAATCACCTGGCAGCCGTAATAGACGCGCCGGTGATCGAACGGGTCCACCACCAGCGGCGGGGTCCAGTGGCAGCGATATTTCGCCTTGTTCGGCTCGGAATCGAGCGTGTGCAGCCACGGACTGACCGACCGCGCCACCTTCGTGCGGTAATCGTAGGTGGTAACTTCGTTGCCGTAGCACGATGCCCAGATGAAATTGCTGTCGGTCAAGTCGGGAACCGTGAACCCCGATTCGCATCCGCCCAAACCGTGGTCCCACTCGCCGACCAATCCGTTCGCGCCGCCGCCGCGGCCGCCGAATCCACCGCCGCCGCGTCCGCCGCGGCCCGCGCCCGCCGGCGGCTGGCCGGGCACGTTGGGACCGGCCTCCTGCGTGGTGCTCAGCCCGCGCATGGTGCCGTCGTCCTGCATGTTGCCGTAGATGTGATACGGCACGTCGTTGTCCACCGCGACGTGATACATCTGCCCGATGGGCAGGGTCACGCGGTTGGCGCTGGCGCCGTGATTGTCGGTGATGTTCATGCCGCCATCGTGCGTGATGATCACGCGCTTGCCGTCGGTGGGGTCGATCCAGATATCGTGGGTGTCGCCGCCGCCCCAGTTCTGCGCGTTGAAGCTCTTGCCGCCGTCGCTCGACAGCCAGAAGCTGGAGTTGGTCACCAGCACTTCGTCCGCGTTCTGCGGATTTACCGCGAGGTGGATGTAGTATCCCGCGCGGCCGATCAGCGCGCGCTGCCAGCTTCCGTTCGTCCAGTTCTCGCCGCCGTCGTCGGAGCGCCAGATCGACCCCTGATCGGCCGTCTGGATCAGCGCGTACACGCGCTTGGAATCGTTGGGCGCGACCGCCACGTCCACCTTGCCCACCGGCGGCTTGGGCATGCCGTGCCCTTCGATGCGCTTCCACGTGGCGCCGCCGTCGTGCGTGACATACACGCCGCTGCCCGGGCCGTGCGCGGTGAATTCGCTCTCGGGAGCGCCGCTGAACATGGCGTAGGTATGCATCACCACGCGCCACGCGCCGGCGAACAACGTATTGGGATCGTTGGCGTCCATCGAAAGGCCGGAGCATCCGGTGTCCGGGTCGACGAACAACGACCGCGTCCAGGTTTTTCCGCCGTCGCTGGTCTTGAACACGCCGCGCTCCTGCTGCGGACCGGTCAGCCGGCCGGCGGCGCATACGAAAACATTATCGGGATTTTTGGGATCGATCACGATGCGGCCCACGCGGCCGGTTTCGGTGAGCCCCATGTGGTTCCAGGTCTTGCCGGCGTCGGTGGATTTGTATACGCCATCGCCCATCATGTCGCTGTCGCGAATGGCCCACGCTTCTCCCGTTCCGGCCCACACGATGTCATGATTCGACTGGGCGACTGCCAGCGCGCCGATGGCCATCACCGGCTCGGCATCGAAAACCGGGGCGAAAGTCCGGCCCGAGTCGGTGGACTTCCACACGCCGCCGGACGCCGCGCCGGCGTAATAGACGGTCGGGTCGCCGGGAACGCCGGAAGCGGCTGCGATGCGATTTCCCACCGCGGGCCCCATGAAGCGAAACTGCGGGTCCGAACTCGGCATGGGCGGCGCCGGCAAGCCACCGCGTCCGCCGCGCTGCGCGGAGGCGGGAAACGCGCACAAAACGGCGGCGGCGAGCCCGGTCAAAATGGCGCGGCGCCAATGGTAGTCTGGACGGAAGGATGTACGAGGCATGGTAGTTTCCAGGTATTGCAGTTTATCAAAAAAGCTGCGGCTGATTTGCGTCTTCAGCGCCTTCTTTCCGGCGCTGGCGCAGGATTCCGAGGAGCCGGCGCGTCTGCTCCCGCCGCGCACCGCTTTCCGCCAGGTGGAGAACGCGCGTACCACCTTCGACTACGTCCTCAATTTCCCGCCCGACAATCCCATCGTGATCCGGATCCGCGATGCGCAGGGCGCCACGGTGGCCGAAATTCGCGCCGACAACCTTCAGCCCGGCCTCAATCGCATCGATTGGGACTTGCGGTGGGAGCCACCGGCCGCGGTTGCCCTGCGCACCACGCCGCCCGAAAATCCGCACATCTGGGAGGAACCGCGATTTCAAGGCGCCGAGACCAGGCCGGTAGCGCACAAAGGCATCGAGCAGGCGCAATTAGGACCGCTCGCCGCTCCCGGCCGCTACACGGTCGAACTGCACTGGGATGACAAGACGTACACCCAGCCGCTCGAAATCGCGCTGCCGCCGGAAAGTCACGGTACCGATGCCGATGTGCAGGCAGCGGTGCGTCTCCAACTTCGCATTCGCGACGATGTAAACGCCGCCGCCGCGATGACCAACCAGATCGAAGTGCTGCGCAAGCAACTCGAGGACCGGCGCAAGACATCGGCCCCGCCGCCCGCGCCCGATGCCCTGGACCGCAAGCTTCAGGACGTGGAATTCCAGCTCATCTCCCACTCCGACGCGCTCAGCGATGAGAAATACGATACCGAGGCGGCGAAGCTCTACTTGAATTTCCTCTGGCTCAATCTTTCGCTGAACAGCGGAACAGGCACCAAATACGCGGGCGGGGGCGACTATCCGCCCACGGAGACGGCGGCCGCCGTGGTGCGCGATCTCGAAACGCAGCTCCATACGGTCCAGGCGCAATACAGGAAATTGATGGAAGTGGATGTCCCGGCATACAATCGCGCGGCGCCGGGGATGGGTTTGCCGGTCTTGCGGATGACGCCGTGAGCGGAGATCGCTATCGGCGTTTCCGGGCTCGAACATAATGGGATAGTGCCTGGCAACGCATACAATGAGGTTCCCTACATCACGGCGCCACTGTCCTCCACGCATCCCGATCGTCTGCGGTCGGTGGCGATGTTGTTCGGTATGACACCGGCGCCGGTCACCGCTTGCCGCGTTCTGGAAATCGGCTGCGGCAGCGGCGGCAACCTGATCCCGATGGCATATCGTTTGCCTGGCAGCCGCTTCTCCGGCATCGACCTGGCCGAGGCGGCGATTGCCGAGGGACGGCGCGCAGCCGCCGAGATTGGCCTGGAGAATCTGGACCTGATCGCGATGGACCTCCGCGATATCGGTCCGCCCATGGGCGAATTCGATTACATCATCGCGCACGGACTTTATTCCTGGATTCCGGACGATCTCCGCGATGGTTTGTTGTCCGTCTGCCGCGAGCGGCTGGCGCCGGAAGGCGTGGCCTTCGTCAGCTACAACGTGCTGCCCGGACGCTATGTGCGAATGATGCTGCGGGACATGATGCTATACCACACCAGGAACTGCGCCGATCCGCGGGAACGCCTCGAACGTGCCCGTACCCTCCTCGGAAAGGTGGGCGAAGCGCGAATGACCGCGGCCTCGTGGCAACCCATGCTCGACGACGAGATCGGACAATCGTTGGCCGGCAATGACGGATGGTTGTATCATGACGATCTGGGGCCGGTCAACGATGCCTTTCATGTGCGCGACTTCGTGGCGCGCGCCGAGCGCCACTCGCTGCAATATCTGGGAGATGCCCAGCCCCATCTGATGTTCGATTCCCGAGCCTCGCTCGATTGGGTTGGCGGGGATCTCCTGGAGCGCGAACAGTACTTCGACTTTCTCTGCTTACGTCCGTTCCGGCAAACCTTGTTGTGCGCAAGCGAGGTGCGGCTCGAGCGCCCGGCCGTCGCGGAACGGATGGACCGGTTCTGGTTCTCGTCGCCGGCGCGGCAATCGG